>OCVV012843608.1_pt1 | contig 10466 bp, 9 predicted proteins | sample 1539721 | NCBI WGS metagenome assembly OCVV01 (sample SAMN02144230, study PRJEB22623) | gut metagenome | biome: sheep rumen | host: Ovis aries | place: New Zealand
AAGAATTAAAGCCTCACCCCCAACCCCTCTCCAAAGGGCGAGGGGAGTGGTATGAAAGAATGAAAAATAGTTGCTTCGCTCCAAATGAAGATTTTTTACCTCCAGATGGAGGGCTTTATTTACATTCTTCATTCTTCATTCTTAATTATAAATTAAAGAAGATATGGCATTAAAAGCAGGTATTGTAGGCCTTCCGAATGTTGGTAAATCTACGTTGTTTAATTGTTTGTCGAGTGCCAAGGCACAGGCGGCAAACTTTCCTTTTTGTACCATCGATGCACAGATGGGACAAGTGTCGGTGCCAGATGAGCGACTGACCAAATTGGCTGAATTGGTTCATCCAGGGCGCATTGTCCCTGCGGTTTGTGATATTGTTGACATTGCGGGACTCGTGAAGGGTGCCAGCAAGGGTGAGGGACTGGGCAACCAGTTCTTGGGCAACATCCGTGAGTGTGATGCCATCATCCATGTGCTGCGTTGCTTCGACAATGGAAACATCGTGCATGTGGATGGTTCGGTGGATCCTGTTCGTGACAAGGAAATCATCGATACCGAACTTCAGTTGAAGGACTTGGAGACGGTGGAGAACCGCATCAAGCGTGTGGAGAAACAAGCCAACGTGGGTGGCGACAAGATGGCGAAGGTGGAACTCAACCTTTTGCTGCGCTATAAGGATGCACTGGTGCAAGGCAAGAGTGCGCGTGTGGTGGAACTGGAGAATGATGAAGAGGCAGCGGTGGCGAAGCAGATGTTCTTGCTCACCACGAAACCTGTGCTCTATGTGTGCAATGTGGATGATGCTTCGGCTGCCACGGGCAACGACTACGTGGAGCGTGTTCGCGAAGCCATCAAGGACGAGGAAGCCGAACTGATTGTGATTTCTGCTCAGACGGAAGCCGACATCGCCGAACTCGAAACCTACGAGGAGAAGCAGATGTTCCTGGAGGACCTCGGACTGACGGAGAGCGGTTGCAACCGACTCATCAAAGCCATCTATTCGTTGCTCAACTTGCAGACATTCATCACGGCTGGTCCGATGGAGGTGAAGGCATGGACTTACAAGAAGGGTTGGAAGGCTCCTCAGTGTGCTGGTGTCATCCATACCGACTTCGAGAAGGGTTTCATCCGTGCCGAGGTTATCAAGTACGACGACTACATCAAGTATGGTTCGGAAGCCGCTGTCCGCGAAGCCGGAAAGATGGGTGTGGAAGGCAAGGAATACGTGGTGCAGGATGGCGACATTATGCACTTCAGGTTTAATGTGTAAAGAAAGAGTCAACAAATTCTCACAAATTCTCTCAAATTCATTTTATTCTTAATTTGTGCCCATTTGTTGACTGAATTTAACAATATGCTCAATACGTTATATATAGACTGGCAGCCCAATGTAGAGATTTTCAACTTGTTTGGGTACAGTGTGCGCTGGTACGCAATGGGGTGGATTTTGTCTGTCCTTGTACCTTATTTCATTGTCCGCTGGCTCTACAAGGACCAAGGGATTGACCCTGTGCTCGACAAGAAAGGAAAATGGGTGGAGACAGGCAAGTTCGACCCGCTCGTTTTCTACTGCTTCTTTGGTATGGTGGTGGGTGCCCGACTGGGGCATTGCATCTTCTACGAACCAAACTATTTCCTCACTTCCGCTCAGGGTTGGGTGGAGATGTTCCTGCCCATCAAGTTCGATGAGTTTCCATCGCAGTGGCGCTTCACTGGCTATATGGGACTGGCAAGTCATGGTGGCACGATAGGACTCTTCTTGGCATTGCTACTCTATGCTCGCATCCATCAGGTGCAGACGTGGAAACTGCTCGACATGATTGGTATTGCAGCACCGTTTGCAGCGTCGTTCATTCGTTTTGGAAACCTGATGAATTCGGAGATTATCGGTAAGGTGACCGATGTACCTTGGGCATTCATTTTCCACACTCAAGACGCCTTGCAGAACGGGCAGTTGGTGCCACGTCACCCTGCACAGCTCTATGAAGCACTGGCTTACATTGCCATCTTCATCGTGGGTTGGTGGATTTTCAGGAAGAAGGCTTCGCACTTGGCAATAGAGAAGGAAAAGACGATTGAGAAGTTTGGTGGCAATAAGGATGAAAAAGAGAAGCAGGCGACTCTTGGTCGCTTCGATGTGGGTAGTGGTTTCTACTTCGGCTTTTGCATCTTCTGCATTTTCCTCTTCCGTTTCTTCGTGGAATTCCTGAAGGAAGTGCAGGGAGGAGTGGATGACGGTAGCACTACGTTCGATGTGGGTCAGATGCTGAGCATTCCGTTTGTGTTGGCTGGATTGTGGTGCATGCTTCGTCCGCTGAAAAAGAGTAAGTGATAAAGAATGATGCTATGCGAAAGCTGAAAATCACGGAAATGGGACGCATGAGCGTCGATGAGTTCAAGCAAAGCGACAAGATGCCTTTGGTGGTGGTGCTTGACGACGTTAGGAGTATGTACAACGTGGGTAGCGTGTTTCGTACTTCGGATGCTTATCGCGTGGAAGGTGTTTTTCTTTGTGGCATCACGGCGCAACCTCCTCATCCCGAAATCCACAAGACAGCACTCGGTGCGGAGGACTCAGTGGAGTGGAAATACTTTGCAGATGCGAAGGAAGCCGTTTCCTCACTTCAGCAGATGGGCTATCAGGTTTTTGCCATCGAGCAAGTGGAAGGAAGTACCATGCTGCAAAATCTGACACTGCCAGCAGATGGGCACTTTGCCATTGTGATGGGCAACGAAGTGAAGGGAGTGCAGCAGGAGGTGGTGGATATGTGCGACGGCTGTTTGGAACTACCACAGTTTGGCACGAAGCATTCTTTGAATGTCTCCACCACGGCAGGAATTGTCATTTGGGAATTTGCAAAACAACTGATGATATGAAAACGGTTTTACTCATTTCGTGCGACAATGCCATACAGGCGCATATCTTTCAGGGAGCACTCGAAAACGAGGGAATCCCTTCGGTGCTGAAGAATGAGGATATGGGCAATTTCTTTTCGTACAATCGTGCCATCGGAGGGGTAGATATCCTGGTGTATGAGCGCGACTTGGAGCGTGCCAGAGAAATCTTGGAGCGCAATGCTCAGGAGGAAGGACTCGATGAGAACTTCGATGTGAATGGGGAATAGCACAGTTATTTGTTGAATGCAGCCATCAATTCAATTGTAAAAACGTATATTTGTAAACCATAAAATCAAGATATGCCAAAGAAAGAAGAAATCACGCCGATGATGAAACAGTTTTTCGACCTGAAGGCGAAGCACCCAGATGCTTTGCTTCTGTTTCGTTGTGGCGACTTTTATGAAACCTACGCCGACGACGCAGTGATTGCATCCGACATTCTTGGCATCACCCTCACCAAGCGCAGCAGTGCCCTCGGCACACGTGCTGATGCAGCCATTGCCATGGCGGGTTTTCCACATCATGCGCTCGACACCTATCTGCCCAAACTGATTCGTGCAGGAAAGAGAGTGGCGATTTGCGACCAGTTGGAAGACCCTAAGCTCACGAAGAAACTGGTGAAGCGTGGCATCACCGAACTGGTGACACCAGGTGTGGCAATGAGTGACACGGTGCTGAACCATAAGGAAAACAACTTCTTGGCGGCAGTGCATTTCGGCAAATCTGCTTGCGGTGTTTCTTTCCTCGACATATCCACGGGTGAGTTTCTCGTTGCGGAGGGAACCACCGACTATGTAGATAAGCTTCTCACGAATTTCTCTCCGAAGGAAATACTCTTTGAACGTGGCAGAAAACCCATGTTCGAAGGCAATTTTGGTGGTAAGTACTTCACCTTCGAAATGGACGACTGGGTGTTTGTTTTCGACACGGCACACCAGAAGCTTAAACAGCATTTTCAGGTGAAGAATCTGAAGGGATTCGGTGTGGATCATCTGAAGGATGGACTTGTAGCGGCAGGAGCAATCCTCTTCTATCTGGAGCAAACGCAGCACACGCACATCCGACACATCCGCAACATTTCGCGCATTGAAGAAAGTAAATATGTTCGACTCGATCGCTTCACCGTACGCTCTCTCGAACTTGTTACGTCGATGAATGAAGATGGCGATTCGCTCCTGAGTGTCATCGACAAGACCGTTTCGCCGATGGGTGGACGCATGCTGCATCGCTGGATTCTTTTCCCACTGAAGGATGTGAAGAAGATTGAGGAGCGTCAGAACGTGGTGGAGCATTTCTTCCGTGAGCCTGATTTCCGCGATTCCATCGAGGAATTGTTGCAACGAATCGGTGACATCGAACGTATCTCTTCGAAGATTGCCACGCAACGAGTTTCGCCTCGCGACTTGGTGCAACTGAAGGTGGCATTCCAAGCCATTGAGCCAATCAAGAAGATGTGTGAGGAAACGAATAACGAAAGCATACGGCGTGTTGGCATGCTGCTCGACCCTTGTACTGTGCTCCGTGAGCGCATTGAAAAGGAGATTCAGCCCGACCCACCTTTCCTCGTGAACAAGGGAAACGTGATTGCCAATGGAGTGAATGCCGAGTTGGACGAGTTGCGCGAAATAGCTTTCAACGGCAAGGATTACCTCATCAAGATGCAGCAGCGACTCATTGAGGAGACGGGCATCACAAGTCTGAAGATTGGTTTCAACAACGTGTTTGGTTACTACATCGAGGTGCGAAACACCTTCAAGGAGCAAGTGCCGCAGGAGTGGATTCGCAAGCAGACACTGGTGAATGCAGAACGCTACATCACCCAGGAACTGAAGGACTACGAAGAGAAGATTCTTGGTGCTGAAGAGAAGATTCTCGGTCTGGAAGCTCGACTCTTCAACGAGATTGTGTTGGCTTCGGCTGAATTCATTCCGCTGATTCAGACCGATGCCAGTATGATAGCCTTCATCGACTGCCTTTTGGCTTTTGCCAATGCAGCCAAGGAATACCATTATGTTCGGCCAGTGGTGGACGAATCCTTGGTCATTGACATCAAGCAAGGTCGCCACCCTGTGATTGAGCGCAACATGCCTATCGGAGAGGAATACATTGCCAACGACCTTCTGCTCGATTCCGAGCGTCAGCAAATCATCATCCTTACGGGTCCAAACATGGCGGGTAAATCCGCTTTGCTTCGCCAAACCGCCCTCATCACACTGATGGCACAAATCGGTTCGTTCGTACCTGCCGACAGTGCCCGCATCGGTGTTTGCGACAAGATTTTCACCCGTGTGGGAGCCAGTGACAATATCAGTATGGGCGAATCTACGTTCATGGTGGAGATGAACGAAGCCTCGAATATCATCAACAACCTTTCGCCTCGTTCGCTCGTCCTCTTCGACGAATTGGGACGCGGTACTTCCACCTACGACGGTATTTCCATTGCTTGGGCGATTGTGGAATATATCCATGAGAATCCGAAGAACCATGCTCGCACGCTCTTCGCCACTCATTACCACGAACTGAACGAGATGGAAAAACTCTTTCAGCGCGTGAAGAACTACAATGTGAGTGTGAAGGAAGTGGATGGCAAGGTGATTTTCCTCCGCAAATTGGTGGAGGGAGGCAGTGAGCACTCGTTTGGTATTCATGTGGCGAAGATTGCGGGAATGATGCCATCTATTGTGCGACGAGCAGAACAAGTGTTGCACGAGTTGGAAAAGAACAACTCGGGCGATTCCATCTCTCGTCCTCGCACGGAGACGATTTCCGTTCCCAATGCTTCGGCGCAACTCTCCTTCTTCCAACTCGACGACCCTGTGCTGTGCCAGATTCGTGACGAAATCCTCCATCTCGATGTGAACAACCTCACGCCGCTCGAAGCACTCAATAAATTGAATGACATCAAGAGGATTGTGAAAGGTAAATAAAAGGAAGTCCCCTCCCAACCTCCCCGAGGGGAGGAGAAGGTCAAAAGTCTAAGGAAAAGGTCGAAACCTGAAACCTGAAACTTAGAGACTCTGCTGAGGGAAACCAACGCTTATGAACTTAATCACTCCAGTACATATTTCCAAACCATCATTCAGCATCAATCATGCCCAGCGCATCTTGATGCTCGGTTCGTGCTTTGTGGATGAAATCGGCGCAAAACTTCAAGCAGATAAGTTCAATTGCTTGGTCAATCCCTTTGGCGTACTCTATAATCCCGCTTCCATCGCAGCGCTCTTGCTTCGTAGCATCAGCGAGCGTGAGTATGATGCCCATTCTCCAGAAATCCTCTCTGCAGATGGACTTTTCCATAGCTGGATGCACCATTCGCAGTTTTCGTCGTCCAATCAACAGGAATTGCTCGACAAGCTCAATTCCACGCTTCTTCTTGTTTCAGATTGGATTTGCAATGCCGATGTGCTCATCGTCACTTTCGGCACTTCCTATATTTATCGTTTGAAGGAAAATGGCATGTTGGTTTCCAACTGTCATAAGCAACCCGATTTGCTTTTCACCCGCGAGCGTCTTTCTGCTTACGACATTGCTGATTCTTGGAAACCCCTCCTTCAACTGCTTCAAAGTGTCAATCCCCATCTTCATGTGATTTTTACCGTCAGTCCCATTCGTCATAAGCGTGACGGACTGCATGAGAATCAGCTTAGTAAGGCAGAGCTGCTCTTGGCAATAGATCAAATAACAAGTTCCCTCCCCTCGGGGAGGTCAGGTGGGGGCTTTTTATTTTATTTCCCTTCCTACGAAATCTTGCTCGATGAACTGCGCGATTATCGCTTCTTTTCAGCCGATATGGTTCACCCCTCTCCACTTGCCGTGGATTATATCTATGAGAAATTTCAAGACTGTTTCATTGAGAAGGAGGAGCAACGGCTATCAGCACTTTGTCGTGAAGTGCAGGCAGCGCTGGAGCACAAGCCTTTTCATCCCGAGGCTGAGGCTTATCAACAATTCATACAACAGACTATTCATAAAATCAACGAGATAAAAAACCAATGTCCAGATATTCATCTTGACAAAGAATTATCACAATGCAATACACGATTGAACAAATAACGAAAATTATCGGGGCTGAACTCCATTGCTTTGGAGACGAGCAGAGTTGTAGTCAAAATCGCATCAATTGGTTGCTCATCGACAGCCGTTCCCTCTGTTTTCCCGATGAAACTCTTTTCTTTGCCCTTCGCACCAAGCGTAACGACGGACATAAGTATATCGAAGAACTCTATCGACGTGGAGTTCGCAATTTTGTGGTTCAGGATATTCCATTTATCGAACATCTTGACGATGTGGTTTTCTTGCAGGTGAAAGACCCGCTTACCGCCCTTCAGCGTTTGGCGGAGCATCATCGTTGCCAATTCGACATTCCTGTCATTGCCATCACGGGTTCCAACGGAAAAACCACCGTGAAGGAATGGCTCTATCAGTTGCTTTCGCCCGACCACAACGTGTGCCGTTCGCCTCGCAGCTATAACTCGCAAGTGGGTGTGCCACTTTCCGTTTGGCTCATCGACAGCCATACCGATATAGCCATTGTCGAAGCGGGCATTTCGGACGTAGGTGAGATGGATCGTTTGGAACGTATCATTCGTCCTACCACCGCTGTTATCACCAACATCGGTCAGGCGCATCAGGAAAATTTCCTTTCCTACGACATTAAATGTACGGAGAAATTCCAACTCTTCAAGAATTGTCGAACGGGTGTCATCAACATGAGCGACAACCGCATTGCCCGTTGTTCACAAGTGGTTCCCGAAAGTGTGGAACGCATCACTTGGAACACCTACGAGAACGCACGTCCAGGCGATGCCACTATCATCATTCGTTCCATTGAGAAGGAAGGTACCAATGCAACGGTGAAATTCTCCATCAACGATGTTCTGGGTCAGTTCACCATCCCTTTCATCGACGAAGCATCCATCCAGAACTCCATCACTTGTTTTGCCACTTGCGTGAGTCTTCATCTCGACGTGGAGGAAATCTGCAAGCGTATGCAGCGACTCGAACCTGTTGCCATGCGTCTCGAAGTGAAAGACGGACGAAACGGTTGCACACTCATCAACGACTCCTACAATTCCGATATTCATTCGCTCGACATCGCACTCGACTTCATGCAGCGTCGTCCCGACACGAAGGAACAGTCTCGCACGCTCATCATCAGCGATATTCTCCAGAGTGGCGAGTTGCCTCGTTCGCTTTATAGCCGCGTGGCACTCATGGCGCGTAGTCGAGGCATTCAGAAAGTGATTGGAGTGGGGGAGGAAATCAGTTCGTGCGCCGACTATTTCCCAATGGAAAGTTATTTCTTCCGTACCACGGAGGAACTGCTCGATAGTAAACTCTTTGCCAATCTGCACAATGAATTCATTCTTATCAAAGGTGCTCGTCAGTTCCATTTCGATGAACTCTGTGACCAGCTCACGCTCAAGGTCCACCAAACTATCCTCGAAGTGAATCTCAATGCCCTTGTGGACAATCTCAATTACTATCGCTCCTTCCTCACCAAGAAGGAAAAGATTGTCTGCATGGTGAAGGCTTCAGCCTACGGCGTGGGTGCCATTGAAGCATCGAAAACGCTGCAAGACCACGGTGTGGATTATCTGGCTGTGGCTGTGGCAGACGAAGGAGCCGACCTTCGCAAGGCTGGCATCACGGCAAACATCATGGTGATGAATCCCGAGATGACTTCTTTCAAGATGCTATTTGATTACCGTCTCGAACCAGAGATTTTCAATTTCGACATTCTCGAAGCATTGATTCGCGAGGCAGAAAAGGAAGGTATCACCAATTTCCCTGTGCATATCAAACTCGATACAGGTATGCATCGCCTGGGCTTCAATCCTGAGAAGGACATGCCTCGACTCATCAGTCGTTTGCAGCGTCAGTCTGCCGTTGTGCCATGTAGTGTGTTCTCGCATTTTGTGGGAAGTGACGACGACGAGTTCGATGATTTCAGTGAGCGTCAGTTCGAACTCTACGACAAGGCTTCCTCTCAACTTCAAGCCACTTATAGCCATAAGATTATCCGCCACATCTGCAACTCTGCGGGCATTGAGCATTTCCCTCAATACCATCTCGACATGGTTCGTCTCGGACTCGGTCTCTACGGTGTGAATCCACGCAACAACGAAGTGATTCACAATGTGGCAACGCTGAAAACCACGATTCTTCAGATTCGCGACGTGCCAGCAGGCGATTCCATCGGCTATAGTCGCAAGACCTTCGTGGACCGTCCAACCCGTGTGGCAGCCATTCCGATTGGTTATGCCGACGGACTCAATCGTCGTCTTGGCAACCGCAATGGCTATTGCCTCGTGAATGGGAAGAAAGCCCCATATCTCGGCAATATCTGCATGGACGTATGCATGATAGATGTCACAGGTATCGACTGTCAGGCAGGTGACCAGGTCACCATCTTTGGCGACGACCTCCCTGTTACCATCCTCAGCGATGCCATCGGCACCATCCCTTATGAAATCCTCACTGGCATCAGCACCCGCGTCCAGCGAGTCTTCATTCAAGAATAAAGGCAAATGAAGCGTGAAGAACGCATTAATAAAAGAAGAATGAGAAGCCGAAAAGCTTCTCATTCTTTTTTCTTCTTTTCCCTTTTATTAGGCAATATCTTATAGAGACTATACGTCTCGCCAGTCAGGTATTTATACTGTATCAAGCCTTTGGATTTGCTCCAATAATAATGCTCAATATTCTTTGACGGATAAATGGAGGATTTACCCGTACAGAATAATATATCATTGTAGTCATCCTTGCCTATTCTCTTATGATTCAATTCAATATCCGCTTTTTTCCCTTCTTCCAACTTATCATCAAAGTTAATGCTTATCCTTGTGCCATCATCTTCTCTCTCTAAAGCAAGCCAACACAAAAGAGAATCATTTTTATGAAAGACTTTCATATCTACATAAGCATAAGCGTTCATCACATTTCTTGCAGTAGAAAAAAAGAATGGCACATAAGTATCATTATAATAGCACTTTGTCACGACGAGAGTGTCACAACCACTTCGTGATCTAAATAATACCGTGTCTCCTTCATTATAAGGAGATAACCAGACCTTGTCATCACGATCAAAATGATTCATGTCAATGTAAATACACGAATGCATAGTAAACAAGACTACTATCAAAATGAAAATGTTTTTCTTCTTCATATTTGTTGCGACTCAATGTCAATAATGATTTTGAATGAATATGAAAACCACGCATAATATCAGAAAGGAAACCATTGGTAATACGGCTAATAATCCCCATTTCAGAGAATTTCTTTCTTTTTCTTCCTGAGAGAAACTATAATACTGTTCAGTTAATTTTTCCACAAACCTTCGTTTTTTCAAATCACAATGTAGGATAATACATGAAACGATGGCAACCATAAATATGAAAATTATAAGAACGAGTGAATTGTGGTTTACTTTTATTATAGGCCATGCTAAGGCAACAATTAAAAAAGAAACACACGAAAAAACAAGAGAATCAATGATATAATAAAACGAATTGGATGATGTAGTATTGCCATACTTTTCGCCTCCTCTAAGATTGAAAAATATGATATAT
>OCVV012847757.1_pt1 | contig 10464 bp, 10 predicted proteins | sample 1539721 | NCBI WGS metagenome assembly OCVV01 (sample SAMN02144230, study PRJEB22623) | gut metagenome | biome: sheep rumen | host: Ovis aries | place: New Zealand
CATAATCTTTGACATTCTGGATAAGCTGGCTTATTCCTTTAAGAAATCCCGCCCGTCGATTTCCCCGTCTTCTATAGTATTAAAATTTTCCAAACGGTTTAATATTTCCTTTGCGGATTGTTCGGGGTTCAAGTCTTCAACGCCCAGATTGTTTAATTTCTTTGTCTCTGGGATTGTAAAGCTGAAGTTATAACCGTTTATTATTTGATTAATCAATCCCAAAGATTTTAAATAAAGATTAACATATTTGATTTGTTCGCTGTTGTCTTCGTGGATTGTGTTAAATGCCAAGTCTTCCAAGCGGTTAGCTGTTTTTATTAATTGTACTAATTGAATTTTCCTAAAACTGTTTTGTGTCTCTTCCATTTCCCCCCATAAATTGCGGGTTGGTTTTGGATTGAAAAAAGTTTCTAAAGTTTCTTTGTCAAGTGTCATTATAATAACTCCGATTTCTTATAATATTTCATATTTCTTGTAAAAATTAGTTTTATGATCCTTTGTTTTTTTTGTTGGTTTCCCTTGATAGTACCCCGCCCCCTTGGTTGTCGGTTCTCTGCTTTCCACTATCAAACCGCAACGGCTACAAACAATATAAATGTTGTTGAAATTGTAGAAATTCCCGCTTTGACAATCTGGGCAAAGTTTACCCCGTCTATTAAAAACGGTTTTTATCAAAGGTTTGTTTAATCTGTGCTTTGTTTTTTCTGTTTTCATATTATAAACCACTACAAAACTATATTATCTTTTTTAATCTGTAGTTAGTTTATTAATCCATGGAATAAAACCAAATAATAGTTAGATATTGATTTAAAGCATTTTAGCAAGTTTTCCGTATTTTGTCCCAGTTGTAAAAAAACCTACTGGGACGGCAAAAACAAGCAATCTAAAGGCTTCTTTCATATAAAATACTTATTATTCTTTAAATTTTTTTCTGTCCCAGTTGTATTAAAAAAAGTTCTATTTAAAAATTAAAGATATAAAAATGTGAAAAAAAAACTTTTTCGGAGTAACTGGGACAGCCTATAAAATTTTTATTTATCTCTCTTATTTCTGTTTCAAGCCCTCTAATATAGTTTAAAGTGTGTCCCAATTGGTTTTTTTGCAACTGGGACAAAAACTTAATAATTGATTAAATGGCTTGATTTAGTCATTAGTTTATTTTTCTTTTTCTTTTTCAACTATAGCCCAATTATCTGGGTCTTTGATTAAATCAGGGTATATATAAACTCGTTCGCCATTTATTCTTTTTCTTTTCGGGGTGTATTTTCTGCCGTTCTTGTCGGTGTACTCTTCCACGCCGTCCACTATATCAAATAACGAAGCCGTTATATGTTTAGTTATTAACTCATTATTGGAGTTTCTTTTAAGATTTACTCCCTCTTTAATCTCTAATATGCTTAATGCTTCTTTCAACTCGTCCACAGTTATATAATTATCCAATGTTTCGTTTTTTTCGTCCTCTTGCTCTTCCGCTTCGGAGTCTGCCAGCGGGTCAAACTTCAAGATTAATTTATTAATTAAATAATTCATTGGATTATTAAACTTCAAGTATAAGCTTTTGGTTTCGTCTTCTGTCGGTTTAAGTAGGAAATCCGCCCCGCTCTCTTCCTTTAGTCTGTAGGCTTCCAAGCATTCAAATATAAAGGCCTCGATTTCGTGCGGGTATTCCCCTTTATATTTTCCACGGTTTAAGATCTTGTCTAATAAGTCGGGGTCTTGCTTGTCTGTGCCTCTGAATTTTACCAAGAAATCAATAATAAATAATCTTTCAATTATTGCCAATTCCAAGTTTTTAAATTCGGGCAATATGTTACAAATAAGCCAAGTTTTCGGGATTTCTGGAGCTTGTAACATTGTAATATCTTTATACAATTTTTTAATAGCTATTGAGTCATTACCCGCAACTTTTTTAATTATGCTGTTGTCATATATCGGGGCGTCGCTGGAGTCTTGAATAAGATTAATATAACTGTGTCCCAATGGTTCGCAAGCTTTGGCTTGACGTTCGGGGTCTTTTAATCCCATTGCTTGAAGTGAGACATCGCAAACATTATTATTAAATATCTCGCTTATGATAGATCCTAAAACGGATTTCCCGCCTCCAGATATTCCGACCACTACGGGCAAAATGTTATATTTGTTCCCAGATGTAAAACAATATCCTATTACTTCTTTTAATCCTTGTACTCTTTGGCGTGTGTACTCGGTGGCGTTGGCTTCGTTGCTTGGGTCTTCTGGGTCTGGCTTGTGCATACTTGACATTAAGAAATCATTTATTATTCCTTTTGCTTTGCTTGGAGCTTCTGGATCATAATTAAAAGGGCTTACAACACTACATATTATAGGCTCGTCCGCCTTTGTTGGTTTATGCTCCAGCATTGAATATAAACAATTTTTAAATTGTACTGTGTCCGCTGTTGGCGGTATACGGTCGGAAATGGCACTAAATGCTGTTTTTAAATGTCTTTCGCTTGTTAAGTTTTTTCCGAATAATCCGCCCAAGTATTTTATAAATTCGTCTATTATGATAGGTTCATAGCAACTATTAAGCGGGTTCAATTTATACGGAGCATTAACATTAATACTTAAAATAACATTCTCGTAACGGTTCAAGAAATCCGCCAAATACAGCCCGTTCTCTTCTATGTTTTTTCTTGTTTCTAATCTTCCTTTCAAGTCTTCTAATGCTTGAGCTTTCGCCCCGTCAAGTATTAAAGCCTCATAGTCTATTATTTGCTTTTTCAGATAATGCAAATCTAAAACTTTTGGATCTTCTAAATAATTTGGTTCTGTGCCGTTTGCAATATTGAACAAGTTTTTAGCTAACTGGTGGGTTATCTCTGGGACTTCTTGAGTCATTAAATCGGTTTCTATTCCAGCCTCTCCAATAAGCATATTTTTAATAATGCTGGATAATTCGTTTTCGTCTTCATAAGTCAAGTTTAAACTTTTGATGTCCTCCAAGTCGGCCACTTGTTCCACTCTGTCCCTATAGTCAAGGGCAACAATACGGAGCTTTTGCACATCTGAATTATATAACAAATAAAAACTTAAGCCTTGACTTGTACTTACTGCGGGGCTTGTCAGATAAAGAGCCTTATTTTCTGGCTCGTACTCTTCTATTTCTTTATGCTCCCTCTCCTTTGCTTCTAATTCGTCAATATAAGGCTGAAATAATCCAGTTCTATAAAAATCTATAGATCTTATGATTTTGGTTTTATGTATCCCCGCTATTTTGTGGTCTTGTATCTCTTCATTTATTGCGGTTTCGTACTCTCTCTTTGCTTTGATGTTTTCAACTAAAGAGTTAATCAATGTTTTAATTTCCACCGCTTCCAGATCCAGCGGAGCAAGGAAATTATTATTATTCAATTCCTGGACATAGTCAATTATTGGCTCTAATGTGTCGAAGTTGGAGACTTTTATAAAACCGTGTGCGTTTCCGCCGTATCTGGTTGTAACTTCCTTACGGTTTAAATCTCTTGAAAAAACCTTATAATTTTCTTGCAAGATCATTAAATAAATTAAATTCTCTTTGGAGCTGTTGCAACTCAAGAGCCGAATATTTGCGGTCTTTGTTTTGTCCGCTTGAGTTAGCTCTTTAGTTATTTGAGAGCTTACAAAATACTTGTATTTACCCAAATTATACCACCTCGTAGAAATCGCTTAACCGTGGCTTATTTTCCGCTTCCAGCCTCTCAAGTGTTTTAATTTCAAACTCTTTAAACTCTTCTGGAGTATAGCCAAAATAAACGATAGGCTCGAAATATTTTTTTATCTCTTTTATGTCTCCGTAGTTAAAAAGTAGTGGGTAAAATTCCCTTTCTAAAAAATCTTTCAGATCTACCCGTAAAAACTCTTTTGTTTCCCTATTGATTAATAAAGTTTTTCGCTGGTTTAATTTATCTTCTCTTGTCTGGGCTTCGTCTTCTAAACGGTTTCTAATGATTTTGTCAGTTAGTGGGTCTCTTGTTTGTGGTTTCCCGCTGTGGTATTGCTCAAAATTAAAACCGTAATATTTTGTTTGTAGTGTTACAGCTATTAAATAGCGGTTGCGTGTTATGTTTTTTCTTTGGGACATTTCGTTTATTATGTCCTCTTTCTTTAGTAATTCTTTTTTATTACTCATTTTTGACCTCTTGGGTTAAAACAAGCCTTTTGTAGTGTCTAATTAGTATAATAAAGTTTAATTACTAAAAACCATAGATATATATTTATCTGTAGTTATTTTGTTTAGTAAAACTTTAATGGAGGGTCGCAATCCCTCTATTTTTTACTAACTGGTCGGCTACTGGCTTATTTTCTTTTTTAATCTTCTCTAATGTCCGCTTTCAAGATTTCTTTTATTAATTCTGGGTTTTTCTGTTGCTCCATAAACAAGAAATTTAAAGCAAGTCTAAACATTTCAGCTTTTGACGGTGCAACGGTTAAATATTTCTCGCTTATCCGTTGCAATTCGTCCAGTTGTCTAAATTCCCTTTCATTAAAATAAATGTGGGCTTGTTTTGTCTGTTTCTGTTTTTTACTCATTATTTAAACTCCTTTATTGGATATTTAAAACAAGAAATACGGGAGTTTTTAAGAGTTTTCAGAAGATTAATAAAAAAAGTATATGACTTGTAAACCTCGAATAATGGGCGGGGTTTATATTCAAGTATTACCCAAAAATAAGTATAATTACTATTTACTCGTTTTTGGGTTTGTTTGTTCTTTGTCTTCATTGTGGGATTTGAAGATAAAAAACAAATATACTATTTTTTATTAGATTTTTTCTTTTTATTCTTAAATACTATATTTTTGTATTTCTTACTTACTACTATATTAATTCATCATTAATAAACTTATACAAGAAGATTGTTTTATAAAGATTTAACAAGTTTTCCGTACAAGCATATAAACTTAAAAACCATTATCTTTTAAAAACTCTTCAATAGTCTTGATTTTGTCATTTAATTCTTTTATTCTCTTTTCCGCCTCGTTTTCTAACTCGTTTATTTGCTTGTCTTGACGCTCTGCAAGTTCAACAAGTCGCTTGTTTTCCCGTAATGTTTCATTTAGTAATCGTTCAAGCTCTGGCGGTGTCAAAGCTATTTTTTCGTCTGGGTCTCCCTCCTTGATTAAGACTATTTCCAGGTCATCGACTGGCTCGGCTGGTTCTGTATTGGATAATTTTATGATGTTCCCAGTATTATATTTGTCCGCCAAATTCTCCAGATCTTCGGAGGTCTCGCATTTGTTCAAATCAAATATTAAATTTTCAACTCGATTTATTAAACTTAAATTGTTTGTTCTCTTAATGAAATTCAAGGCGTCCAGCTGGTCGATTAAGTAAAGCTCCAGCTTGTTATTTACGGCGTCATATCTTGAATAAATGAAATAAAGGGCGTCCGCTATATATTCCGCTTCTGGAATTATTACGGCGTCTATTCCGTGATGTTTATTAGGATCTTCAAGCATTGAAAAACTGAATTGTTTAGGTTGCCAGATGTCGCAATTATTAGGCGGGTAATCTATTTTATATGTTTCTGCCAATGGGTTATTTTCAAACATTATAAATTTATTGTGCTTATGATATAGCGTAGGCTCTCCGTATTCGTTGTTTTTTTCTGTGAAGTCAAGCAAATTTAATGTTGGGTCTATATTTTCGGGGTCTGTTGTCATCTCTTGCTTAATCTGTGGGTTTAATGGTATTTTAAAATATGCTCCTTGCGGGTATTCTGTCAAGTAATCATTTGTTAATATCTTGTTTTTTGTTAGGTCCTCAATCCAATTATTTAATAATTCTGGTGTGGTCTTGTTCTCGTTCTTTGCTCCTTTGTGTAGTTTTTGGAGTTTCTGCCGTTCAATGCGGAAGCTGTAAACTACTTTTTCGGTTGGATCTTCTGGCTTTGTTTTTATATATTTTGGGTTTGCCATTCTGTCGCTCTCCTCTTTCTTTGTGTCTTTGGTCTTGTTTTGGCTTCTGGCCGTGTTTTCCGTTGGTTTCGTTTTACACTTGAAATAGTACCTTTTCGGATTTTTTCCAATTTTTAATTTATCACGATTTATCACGATTTTAAAATTTCAAATCGGCAGCGTTTAAGCCCGCCGTTTCGCTTAATTCTTTATATTTTTTAGTATTTCAATCAGATATTATTTATTTGTTGCTTGTTTATTCCATGGGTTGAAATTTGGGCTTTATTTCGGTTTTTATTTTTCTTTGCTGGGACATCTGTATGTCTGTAAAATCGATTTTTTAAAAAAATTCAAGCTATTAATTAAATGACTTTCCCATTAAATATAATAGTAGTAAGTAATTACTCACTATAAAATAAGAGACCATTCAATTAAAATAAACGAACCTATGAAATTTTTTTCAACCGAATTTTTAACAAAGTGGAAAAACGGGGCGTTTTCCGTCCGCTTTTGGTTGCGTTTCAAGTGTAAAATTTCCACTATTCCCGACCTTTTAGATCTGTCCCAGATTTAACAAGTCATTAACATTAATTAAAATGCCCAAGCTTCCCAAATTATAGGCCTCTTCATGATATTAAACCACTTCATATAGTAGTCTTGATTTATACCGTTCAAATGCTGGAGCCGTTCTTTATTTATTTGATAGTAATATGTTAGCTTATCCATTTTAAACAACTTCATTTATATAAATTCGGGTGGGTTTCCTTTGGCGGTCTTTCTGTCTTATAAACTTCTTGCCCGTCCTCGTCAATGATAATTAAATACTTTGGATTTGCCAGAATGCCAATATATGCCATTGCTTTAATTCGTCGATGTCTTCGCTTTCTGCTATGATTGTATTTTTATCGTCTTTTAATGTGTATTTCATTGTTTCCCCTCTTGTAATTCCATTATATGCAATTGATTTATTAATCTGTCTTTTGTGTTTTCCTTGATTTGTGAGTCATTTATTTCTATGGTTTCGTTTCGGAGTCTTGCCAGATAGCCCCGCTTTTTAATTTCCTTGTTAGTCAAGTTTAATATTTGATTTGCCAAGTCTTCAATAATGACGGGAGCATTATTTAATATGTTTTTAATATTGTTTTGGTTTATCTGGTTTAACTCGTTATATTCCAGCTCCAAAGATTTATTATTATTCTCAAGCTGTTTATTTACCGCCCGCAAGTCTTCCAAATCCTCCCGCAATGCTTGGGCTTGGTCTTCCTTATGCTCCAAGATTTCAATAATCTTTTTGTTTAATTCCTTGTTTTCCCGCTCCAAGTCATAAACTTGTTTCTCCAGATCCTCGGATTTTTCCACGTATTGCCGTTTTTCATTTTCCAAAGTTTCCAAGTCTTCAAGGCTTGGAGTTTCTGGATCTTCCAGCATATCGTAAAAATCTTTTGCGTGTAAAATTATTATTTCGTCCATATCTTCAAAGCTACTTTTAACGCTTAAATTTATTATTTTCTTTTGTGTCTTGTAGCCTTTGCCCGTCTTGGATTGGTAAACCTTGACTTTTGCCGTTTCAAAAATAGGAGGGTAAGACCTAACGGCTTTTTTGTCTTTGCCCTTATCTGTAGTTATCATATTTTATTATATGGTAATCCATAGTATATAATAGCCTACTATTTTTTAGTAACTTCCAGCTTCTAACCTTTGAACTTTTAGTATACTTTTTCAGAACTTCCGCCCCGTTGTAGTTACTTAAAAGTTGCTTAAAAATTCTTTGATTATCTGGCTTTAATCATTCTTTAGCTATTTGATTATTGAGTAAAACATAAAAAGGCCTAAAATAACATATATTTATCAATTTATCTATATGAAATAGTACAAAAACGGGAATTAAAGCAATTTTAATAAAGCCCGATTTTTTCGGAACTTCTGAAATTTCCGTAAAGAACTTTTAGTATACTTTTTCGGAACTTCCAAGATCTAAAAATTATTTCGTTAAACATAGATATAACGAACAAAAAAAAGGTTTGATTAAATGGGTATCTTCTGGCAAATTATGAAAAAAAGAATAACGGGGATAAATAAAGGGCGTGTTTCAATCCAGAAATATAAATTTATTGACAATTCAATAATTACGTAACAATTTCGATTTTGATATAAAAACATATGTAAGCTAATTTAATCTTTATTTATCCCCTTGGGTAATAAACTAACAAATGGATATAACAAACGATATACATACTGTTTTTTTATTACTACTAACTACAATATCATATTTAGCAATACAAAGTTAAATAACTAATGCTATTTATAGTAAGTAATTTTAAAAATTCTTTGGATCTCTTCAAGACCGCAACCGTAACAATATAAATATTGAAATGCCCGCTTTACTGTGTCTTTGCTGTCTTCAGACAATTTAAACGGAAATTGAATAAAATATTTACCATTAACATATAATTGTGTTTCGCTTCTTGGAGCTTTCAATATTCCCCGCTTTGTTATCTGCGGGCTTGTCCGTTTCCCTCTATCATAAAATTTGATGTTTATACTATCGTCCCAGCTTCTAACTTGGCGGGCTGGCAATCCGTTTATATTTGTTGTTTTCCCGTTAAATGTTATAGTCAAAGTATTTGTTTCTGTCATCTGGTTTAACTCCTTTGTTTTCTAATTAGTTTTTAATTATTGGATATGCTCTTAACTTGCCCTTACTTTGCTTTTATGTTGCCCTTACATTGCCTTAATTATGCCCTTAAGTTGCCGTTATTATTTCCGCAAAGTTTCCAAAACTTGCCAAGAAATATTATTATAATCCCTTTGATGTGGATTAATCAAAACATAAAAAATAAATTTCGGTCTTGCGTCCATTAAATCAAAAGTATGATAAAGCAAACCGTACAAAGCCAGAAGACAATACAATATTATCAAAGCAAAAACACAATATAATTAAAGGATTAAAGACTCCCGCAAGAACCAACCTATTAAAAATGTGTCAAAATCCATTTAAAAATAATTAAATTCCCTTTTTTTGCTGTTTTATTGTTATTTTCCCAGTTGTCATATTATATTTGACAAGTAATAATATTATTGTGTCTTTGGGTATCTTTGCAAGGTTTGGAGCGTGTGCGGGTATGTTTAATAGTATTGTGTTTCTGGTGCTGTTTGTTGGATCTTGTCCCAGTATCAAGACTTTAAAAAATGGGTAAAGGTCAAAAGTTGGGCTTTTTGTTTCATAAAAGCGTTACATTTTGGCAAAAAGTGGGCTAAAATGTGATAAAAAGGTGAAAAAATGTGAAAAAATGTGAAAAAATTTCCTTTAATGTTTCACTTCTGACCTTTTGATTTAAATTTTTAAGCCTCCAAGTCTTCCAAGTTTTCCAATAATTTATTAATGTCTTCCCCGTTCAAGTAGTACAAATTTAATAAGCTTGTCTTTTCTGCGGGATCAACTCCCAAGAGTTTTAAAAATAATGTTTCAAGTAACTTGTTTTTACTCTCCAATTGCTTATTATGGCATTGAGTACAAACATTATAAGAGTATACGGCTTTAAAAACTCTTTCGGGGTCATTAAATAAATAGTTGTTTCCAGCTTCCCGTATTATCCCGTTCAATCTTTCCAATATTTCGGAGCTGTTGCCGATTGTTCCAGCTTTTACAACTGGGCAAAGTGTCAGACCGTCCAAGCAAAAACCATTTACTTTTAAAAACTCTTCTATATATTCAATGGGCTTGTTATAGAAATATCCTTTTATCTCGGGGTATTCAAGAAATATGTTTTTGCATTTCTGGAGCGTTAATAATTCCAGTTTCTTTTTATAGCTTTGTTTTTTCGGGTAATGCTCCGTAAAATGATTAGACAAGGCCATTATAGACGGCTTCAGATTAAACCGTTCTTTTATTTCCTTGTAGGTTGCCCCGTCCTCTCTTGCTTGTTCTATTTCCAAAACTTGCGGGTGGTTACATATTGAACATTTGGAGCTATACCCAATAGTTTTATTATGTTTTTTCTGTGTTTCCAAGTCTTGAGCTTCTTTTATCTCTTTTTGTAATTCCTGGATCCTTTCGCTTATCTGCTGTAATTCGTCATCATTGGATTTGATAGTCATAATTTTCTTAAACCTCCATACAGATAATTATAAAATTCTTGAAATGTCTGTATAAGTAAAAACTTAATATCGGTTTCGTCTTCTGTTTCCATTTCCTCCCGTAGCTTATCCAGATAAAGACGGGTAAAATCAAATACAAATTTTTTAAACTTGGAATATTCCAAAACTTCTTTAGTGTTTAGATCTTCCGTATTAAATAAATCTTGTTCCGTGTACCCTTTACGGTCTACATAATCTTTGACATTCTGGATAAGCTGGCTTATTCCTTTAAGAAATCCCGCCCGTCGATTTCCCCGTCTTCTATAGTATTAAAATTTTCCAAACGGTTTAATATTTCCTTTGCGGATTGTTCGGGGTTCAAGTCTTCAACGCCCAGATTGTTTAATTTCTTTGTCTCTGGGATTGTAAAGCTGAAGTTATAACCGTTTATTATTTGATTAATCAATCCCAAAGATTTTAAATAAAGATTAA
>OCVV012865834.1_pt1 | contig 10462 bp, 10 predicted proteins | sample 1539721 | NCBI WGS metagenome assembly OCVV01 (sample SAMN02144230, study PRJEB22623) | gut metagenome | biome: sheep rumen | host: Ovis aries | place: New Zealand
ATGTGTAATCTGACGGAAAATGTGCACTTTCAGATTCTTCGCTTGACACGCGTGTCCGCTCAGAATGACAATTATAAAGTTTTTCTACAGCCTGAAAGCTCCCGATCACTCGGGAGCTTTTTCGCGCTTTTTTAAAAGTAAAACACTTCCTCAAACTGCTTATCCAAAGCGATACACAGGATCAGCGCGAGCTTTGCCGTAGGGTTGAACTGTCCCGTTTCGATAGAGCTGATCGTATTGCGCGATACGCCCACCATCTTGGCAAGCTCCGCCTGAGAGAGCTTTTGCTCTTTGCGGATCGCGGCAAGGTTATTTTTCAAAATCAATTCCTTATCCATTATTTGATCACCCTGCAAAGCTGTAAGATCCAGAGCACCAGCATCATCAGCGCCAACAATCCCCACCAGATGGCGACGATCAGCTCGTGGCGTTTCCGCAATTTCAGATACTTGGTCAGAAAAGCGACAAACGCCATGGTGAAAAGGACAAAATCCATGCCGCGGTTCACATAGCCCAGCACAAAGCCGTTGACCAAGTCAACGATGATCACCAGAAATACGGCGATAAAATACGCTGCCCGTGTGCCGCTTTTTTGCGCTTCAATGTCCGCGTAATCCTTGCCGTTGTTCTCTGCCTGCGCTTTTTTCAACAGTTCTTCTTTGTTCATGACCGCATCTCCTTTTCGTCGTTTGAGATTGCCGCAGTCGTCGCCGAAGCGACTCCTTCGCAATGACGTTTATAGTTTTTGACAAGTTTACTTGTCATTTGTGATGGTGCTATTATAGCACTGCCAAGTTTACTTGTCAATAGTTTTTGCAAAGTTTTCTTGGAATTTTCCTCCCGAACGCAACAACGCCCCGTCATGTGACGGGGCGTATTCCGGTAGTAGTAGTATATCAATCAGTCCAGATCGGCTTTAGCTGCTTCGATGACCTTCTGCGCTACCTGAGCGGGAGCGTCCTCATAGCGCTCGAACGCAAAGCTGTAGCTGCCGCGACCCTGGGTGCACTGGCGCATGAATACGGAGAAGTCCGCCATCTCAGCCATCGGGACCTCGGCCTCGACGACCTGCATGCCGTCCTCGCCGGCGTTCATACCGAGCACGCGGCCTCTGCGCTTGTTGACCTCGCCCATGATGTCGCCCATGTTGGCGTCCGGAACAGTCGCCTTGAGGGTGCCGACCGGCTCGAGCAGAGCGGGCTTCGCCTGCGGGATACCTGCCTTGAACGCGAGCTGAGCGGCGGTCTTGAACGCCATTTCATTGGAGTCTACGGGATGGTACTTGCCGTCATACAGCGTCGCCTTCACGCCGACAACAGGGTAGCCTGCCAGCGGGCCGTGCTTGATGGAATCTCTCAGACCCTTTTCAACCGCGGGGAAGAACTGCTTGGGAACGGAGCCGCCGACAACGGCGATATCAAACTCCAAGCCGTCGGAATCGCACGGTTCAAACTTGATCCAAACGTCACCGTACTGACCGGAGCCGCCGGACTGCTTCTTATGCTTGCCTTCCACGTCGGACTTGCCGCGGATGGTCTCGCGATACGCGACCTTGGGCTGCTTGAGCTCGACCTCAACGTTGAACTTGGATTTCAACTTGGAAACGACGACGTCCAGATGCTGTTCGCCCATACCAGACATAACCAGCTCCTTCGTCTCGGGGTCGTTCTTGTAGCTGATGGTGGGATCCTCTTCCGCCAGACGCGCCAGACCCTGCGCTACCTTATCCTCCTCGCCCTTCTTCTTGGGATAAACCGCCATCGAGAAGGAGGGAGCCGGATAATCGATACCGTCGAGGATGACCTTGCGGGTGGGGGAGCAGAGGGTGTCGCCGGTGTTGGCGGCGGTCAGCTTGGGGATCGCGCCGATATCGCCCGCGAGTACCGCGGAGGCGTCCTCCTGCTTCTTACCGCGAACGGTCAGCACCTTGGTGATGCGCTCCTGGTTGCCTGTGCGCATATTGACGAGAGGCGTATCGGTGCTTACCTTACCGGATACGACCTTGAAGTAGCTCAGCTTACCGACGAACGGGTCGGCAACGGTCTTGAAGATGATGGCTGCGGTAGCGCCCTGCTCGTTGCAGGCGATCTCCACAGGGTCGCCGTTGACGTCGACAGCAGTCTCACTGCCCTTATCCGCGGCAGTCGGAGCCAGCCATGTGATGCTGTTCAGGAACTGCTCGATACCGAAGGTGGTGCTTGCGTCGCCGCAGAATACGGGGCACAGAGAGCCGTCCTTGACACCCTGCGATACGCCGGTGATGATCTCCTCGGGGGTGAATTCCTCTTCCATGAAGAACTTCTCCATCAGCTCCTCGCTGGTCTCGGCAACAGCCTCCTTGATCGCCTCGCGCAATCCCTCAAAGCGATCGCCCATCTCGGGGATGATCGCGGTGGGAGTCACGTTGCCCTTGGCGTCATATTTATAAGCCTTGTATTCGAGCAGATTGATGTAGGTGTTCGCCTGACCGTTCTCGATGTGCGGAACGATAACAGGGCATACGGAGGGGCCGAAGGTCGCCTTGAGATCCTCTAATACGCGATAGAAGCGGGCGTCCTCGTCGCATACGCCGTTGACGAAGAAGATCTTGGTCAGGCCCTCTTTTTCGGCAGCCTTGACCGCCTTTTCGGTACCGACGTTCACGCCGTCCTTTGCGGAAACAACGATGACCGCTGTCTCAGCCGCGCGATAGCCCTCAAACACGCCGCCCTCAAAGTCGAACAGACCGGGGGTGTCGATGATGTTGATCTTTGTATTCTTCCACTCTACGGGAGCTACTGCGGTAACGATAGATACCTTGCGGCGAATCTCCTCCGCGTCGAAGTCGAGCTGGGTGTTGCCGTCGGCGATCTTGCCCAGACGGTCGCTCGCCTTGGAAAGATACAGCATCGCTTCGGCAACGGAAGTCTTACCCGCGCCGGAATGTCCTGCCATAGCGATATTGAGAATGTGTTTCGGGTCGTACTGTTTCAATGAAAAAACTCCTTTCAAGAGTGTTATGATCGTTAGTCAACCAAGTACGGTTTTTGACTCGGTCGCCTATGCTCAAAAACAGATGATACCTGTTTCAAGCTACCATATCATTATAGTACAAATTGTGAAACTGTACAATAAAAACCGTCCTCAGAGCAAAAAAATCCACTAAATATATAAAAACGCTCTCTCGTAGTTGTGCAGTTTGCACATAATGTTTTGCTCATATTGACATATTCCCTTCATATTGCTGTTATCCCGCGCTTGATCACACGAACAAAGCAGACATTTTCCGATCCGTTCGACCGCTTTGAAATACGGAAAATCCTCTCTGCAACGCTACAGAGAGGATCAGGTTGACATTCAATTTTTCTGCCGATGTTGCAGATACAGCATCAGCGCGGTGCCCATCAAGGCGTGAGCGAATTCGCCCCTCCCATACCCCCGGATCACCTCATCCGTCGGCATCAGCTCATAGGTGAGCAGCTCGTCGCTGTCGAGCAACTGCGTGCCCGTCTGCTTCAATTCCTCGGCTAGAAAGACATGGAACTGATTCTTGAACAGCGCGGGATTCGGACTGACCGTGCCCAGATGGGTCAGCTTGCCCGCTTCAAAGCCTGTTTCCTCCTTCAGCTCGCGCCGTGCCGCGGTCGCAGCGTCCTCGCCGCCGTCCACTACGCCCCCGGGGAACTCGAGGCTCAGGCATTCCGCCGAATGGCGCCACTGGCGCACCAGCACAAAGCTGCCCTGATACTCGGCGACGACCATCGCCCAGTCGGGCGCTTCCATCGCGACATAGTCGCCCTCGATCCCCGTCGCGGCGACCTCATGCTGCTCGTTCACGTCAAACACCGGTGTATGGAGCAGCCTTTTTGTATCGGTAATCCGCCATTTCAGTTGATTCTCATTCATCCTCTCACCCTCCGCAGTCGATTGTGTTCGCATAACAGTATAGCACGGAGCACTGCGCCTGTCTACCGGTTTTCACGGATACCGGCAAAAACAGGCAGTCCACCATAAGACTGCCCGTACTTTTATACAGAATCATAATGCTATCCTAACCGTCATCAAGCATCCAAATCACCCTTCATCTTCTCTAAAGAATCGATCGTGATCTTACAACCGGGCTTGACATGCTGCATGATGAACTCCATGATGTTCTCGGGTACGCCAACACAGCCGCCCGTATAGGTGCGGTTCATTCTAAAGCAATGCAAAAAGAACGCAAAGCCCTTCTCCTCCTTGCACTCGGCGTTATAGCCCATGTTGAGGACATATTGATACGCATAGTCGAACTCGGCGATATGCTCACTGTTTTCCGTATCGAGATCGGGGACGTCCTTGATGTTGACCAGCTCATTGAAATGCTTGCCCTCGCGCGCGTCGCCCGACCAATAGTAGTTATCGTCTACCTTGGTGTACTCCATCTGACAGCCGGGATCATCCGCTAATCCAAACGCCTTGTCGATGGTGAAGGTGCCGACAGGCGTGTAGGTGTCGTTGATGTTCGCGTTGCCCAGTCCATCCTTGCCGATAAAGCCCGGCGTCGCGATGATCTGCTGCCATTTGCCGTCCCCATCCTTTTCGTGCATGGTTACATACGCGGTTGTCTTGTCAACGCCCGCCACAACGATCAATTGCTCAGCGTCTTTTGTCGCGTCAAGCTCCGTGACCCACTTGGGCGATTCACGCACCTCCTGCTTCGAGGAATACAGCTCATCGGGCGTCGCGGTCGCGGTGTTTTGCGCCGCACAGCCTGCCAGTACAGAAACCGTCATCATAACGGTCAATATGATCGCCATAACTCTTGTCATCATTTTCATAGATAGTCCTCCGTTCTGATTATCAGCGTGTTACCGTTATTCCTCGAACAGCGGTGTGGAGAAGTAGCGCTCCGCAGTATCGGGCAGAACGGTGACGACCGTCTTGCCGGGGCCGAGCTTCTTCGCGAGCTTCAGCGCCGCGGCGACGTTGGTGCCGCTGGAAATGCCGCACATCAGCCCTTCCTCGCGCGCCAGCCGCTTCGCGGTCTCGATCGCTTCTTCATCCGTCACGACGTAGATCTCATCATAGATCTCCTTGTTGAGGATTGGGGGGATCAGACCGTCGCCGATGCCCATCTGCAAATGCGTGCCGATGGTGCCGCCCGCCAATATCGCGGCGTTCTCGGGCTCAACCGCCCAGATCTCGATCTCGGGATACTGCGCCTTGAGCACCTCGCCGATGCCGGTGATGGTGCCGCCCGTGCCGATACCCGAGCAGAAGCCATCGATATGATCGGCGCACTGCTGCATGATCTCCAGCGCGGTATACTTCTTGTGCGCTCTGACGTTATTGATATTCTCGAACTGCTGCGGCACAAAGACGCGCGGGTCTTTCTCCGCCATTTTCAACGCCGTTTTCAGACATTCGTCGATACACGCGCCGATATCGCCCGCGTCATGGATCAGCTTGACCTTTGCGCCGTAATGCTTGATCAGCTTTCTGCGTTCCTCGCTGACGGAATCGGGCATAATGATGATCGTCTTGTAGCCCTTCACCGCGCCCACCAGCGCCAGTCCGATGCCCTGATTGCCCGAGGTCGGCTCGACGATGATACTGTCGTATCTCAAAAGTCCCTTCTTCTCCGCGTGGTTGATCATATTCAGCGCGGTACGCGTCTTGATCGAGCCGCCCACGTTCAGCGCCTCAAACTTAACCAGCACCTCGGCGCTGCCCGGCTCGGGCATGCGGTTCAATCGGATCAGCGGGGTCTGCCCCACCGCCTCGAGTACGTTCCTGTATATCATACGATCACCTTCCAAATCCTTTTTGCTCAGATCATCCGCTCAACCGTATCGGGTTAAATATCATAATCAATTATGAAGCCAATCCATTATATACGATCGATAAACAAATGTCAAAAGCTCTGAGCCATCTTAATACGACAGCTGATAAGCATACGGTGTGATGAGATCGTATATGGTGACGGGCACACTATCGGGTCCCAACACCTCTTCCTGCGGCAGGATCACATTACCGCGCGCATCACGATGTGAGGGGATCTCCGCATAGAGCTTTCCCTGCTCATCATCGCGGTAATAGCTCCACACCCCGGAGAACGCGGGATTATCCTTGATCTGTTTGTCCGTCAAACCGGTCACGGGAGTCACCCAGACCGCATTGTTACCGCTGGAACTTCCTGCCTGCATGATCCAGTCGCCAAAGGTCGTTTCATGGGGCAAACGATAGGTTCCTCTGTCCCCGATCGAAAAAATGACATTATCATAGATCCACGGGTCGTTATCATGGAGATACTTTTCTTCCGACGCCGTAGGATTGAAATACAAATGATAACAAATGCTCTCCGAGGCATTCGGCGACGCCTCGCTGCCATCGTTGGAGCAATGGGTAATGACGATCGACTCGGAATTAACATAGCCGCAGACGCCGCAAAGGATTGTCTTGCCGCCAGCGTTCGATATAATCTCACCGGAATTACGGCAATATGAAAAAGTACAATACGATTTGCCGCCTTTCATATAACCGACGATCCCGCCCATATAGGAATCATCCTGCTCATTATCCGTGCCGCAGGTGAGCTTTCCGCTGTTCTCGCAAGAGAGGATCGTTTTCATCACATCGCTTGTATCCAGGCATCCGCCGAGGCCGCCGGTGTATTTGCCCGATGACGTCACCGCGCCGCTGTTCCGGCAGTTCTGCATCATCACAGAGCCATTGGATTTTGCGACCATACCGCCGGTATAGTATTTGACCTCCGGCGGTGCGGATAGGATCGCACCGTCGTTTTGACAGCTTGACAACGTCAGCTCTCCTGTCATCCGACAGACGATCCCCGCGGCATGATACGCCGATTCGATCGTGCCGTGGTTTTCACAGTCAATCAACGTCGCCCATACGGTAGCATATCCGACCAGCCCGCCGGCATAGTACTTGCCGGTCACAGCGACGTCGGCTTCGTTTTTGACATCGATACAAGTCAGTCGCGAGCCCTCACATGCTAACGCGCCGATTCTGCCGCTTGAGGAAGCGATCTGTCCCTTGATCGTCAGGTTTTTCACAACGCCGCTCAGGTTACTGAACAACGGTTTTGTTGTTGTCACGGTATGTCCGTTTCCGTCAAATGTACCGAAGAACTGCGAGGTATACCCGGAAGAAAGAGAGATATCCTTCGCAAGATAATATTTGCCGTCGTCCTTCATCGACAGGAAATCCTCCTGCGATGAGATCGGCTCCCCGTAAGGAGCATCGTCACGCGGGATGAGGTTCAGCCTGATGACCTCGTCAAGCTGCTCTGTCGGAACGCCGACATATTCATTCAAGAACCGATAGGTCTTTTCCTGCAGCGTCTTGCCGTCATAATCCTTGATGAATTTCGGATATTTTGAGCGGATCGTCGAGATCGACCGTGAGCCGCCGATCGAGCCGAAATTGGAATAAAGGTAATCTCGTATGATATCGGTCTCGCTCATACCGAGAAGGGCTTCAATGCAATACGCCACCATGCCCGTGCGGTCTGTTCCGATCGCGCAGTGAAAGATGACGGGATAATTCTCTTCTTTCGAGAGCACCTCGAATACGCCGCGCAGGGACCCGATGTTATCCTCGCTGAACGTGCCCTCCATCATATTCCCTTTGTAATCCATGGGCAGCAAATAATAGTTCACATCTGCGCCGAGCATACTGCTCTCTACCCCGCCGTACTCGTTGTTGGACGCTTTGCGCAGCTCGATCTCCGATTTTACGCCGAGCTTCTCACGCATTTCGGTAATACCCTTTTCCGTGATCTTTCTGCTGCCGTCGCTGTTGTGCAGCTTTCCGCAGCGTATGATCCGCCCTTGCTTGACGGTATCGCCGCTGAGCGTCGTATAGCCGCCGATATCGCGCACATTCGTAATACCGCTCACATAGAGATTGCGCGGACCGTTTCTCTCTGTCGTAAAGGATGCCGTCTTGCTTTCGTAAGGCGCGCCGCCGATCTCAGACACAACCTTCCAATAATAGGTAGTCGCCAGCTCCAGATTCGTGACCTCATAAGAGGTCTCGGTGGTTGTATATACATCTGCGTCCGAAAAATCCTCTGTTTTTCCGAAATACAGTTGATAGCTGCATCCCTCGGCAGATATCCCGCTTTCCGCGGCATAGGCTTCGTCGATCTCCGTATTCCATGAGAGGGTGATTTTCGCGGGACGGCTGAGCTCCTCTGTTCCTCCCGCATAATTCGAGATATCCTGGAGAGGACCATTCAAATACTGCTCTTGAAGATCGCTGTGTATCGAAACATGATCCCCGAGCGATTCCGCCACAATCCTGACAGGCGACGTCGACTCATCCGCAAAGGCGATCAGCACCGACGGTGTGATACAGGATATGGCTAAAATCAAAGACAACATCACGCAAATCATGCGTCTGTTTGTTTTTGTTTTTTTGTCATTTGTCATCATAGCCGTCTCCGGCACGTTCCTGTATATCATGCGCTCACCCTCCAAATCCTTTCGCTCAACCGTATCGGATTGACGCTATCATAATTCCAATTCATTATATATGATTGCTCAAAAAAAGTCAAAAAACTCCGAAAGCCGCCTCGGGTTTTGGCATAAACATGTAGCCCTATATGGATATCATCATTTTGGGACGGTTGATCTATACAGCTTTTTCAGCATTGGATCGGGAATGTACTTGTTTTAGCGCTGAACTTTATGACACATCAATGATATAATATAAACACAATAAAGAAAGAAGGTTTGAAAATGGAACTCCGTAGAATTCAAGAAAATGATTATTCGTATGTGCAAGATTTGCTCGTAGAGGCTTTTCCTCCCGCAGAAAGACCTAAATTCGACATTATGCTCGAAAAAGCCGACCAAGGCTTGGCAGATTTCTGGGTGATTCGTGAGGAAGACAGAAACATCGGATTGGCTTACTTGCTGACGATCGAAGACGTCACATACTTATTCTATTTTGCCGTTGACTCAACCTGCAGAGGAAAGGGCTATGGCACAACGGCGATGAAGTCGATCATGGAACAATATAAGGCCACTCACTTACTGCTTTCCTTAGAGGATTGGGAAGAAGAAGCAGATAATACAGAACAGAGGATCAAAAGACATCAGTTCTATCTCCGCTGCGGCTTGATCGACCTTCCGTTTACGCTGCAGGGAAACGGAACGGCATTCGCTGTGATGTCAAACACAGATACCATCGGACCGGAGAAATGCCGAACCGTGATCGAAGGAATTTTAGGAGCGTCTGTCGGCAATATGGAGATCATCCCCAGATAAACAAACAACACCGCACAAAGATCGTCTAATGGCATACAGCCTTCGGAGTATTTGTTTTCTTAGGGAACGATATGGCGCAAAACGGGTATTTTCCTCAGGAGCATCGTCGTCAGAATCGACAAGATCAGCGCGAGCACGGTAGCCAAAAGCACATAAAGCAAGGAGGCTCTTTCCAGCTTTATCAAACGAAGATTTTCCTCAAAGACATCCAGAAAATAGCGGTGTATGAGGTAGATGGGAAAGGTGTATCCCTGCAGATAGCGGAACGCCTTTATGGCTTTTTGACTCTTGATCCTTCCGGCGAGCTGTTTCACCAGCAGAAAGATTCCTGTAGAATACAGAACGCACGGCAGATTATAATACCCCTTAAAGAACGACACCACATAGCCGTTGGGGTCGGCTTTTGTTTCAAAATAAGTGCCCAGGATATGCGTCAGTAAGCCCGCAAGAGCGAGGGCGTAAATGATCAGACGAAATTTCAGCTTGATCTCACGCTTATGGATCACATACCCGACAAGGACAAAATACAGATATTCAAAGCCGACATAGATCTTATATGTCCATCCGAAATCGATTTGCGCATAGCGCTTGAGCAAGGACAGCCCAAAGGGTATCACAAAGTTGATAACAAGCGCAACCGCGCAGATATAGGAAAAAACCTTCACGCGCTTTTCCTTGTTTACCGAAGCGAACAGTGGGATGATCAGGTAAATACAAAACAGCGGGATAAAGAACCAGTAAATATCCCTGAACTTTGTATTGACGATACCGTCGGTAACGCTTAGAAACGTCCAGTTCAAGCCGTTGTTCGGCTGTCCGACCAGCATCGCCCAGAGCACCTTGCGGTGTGCCCACAATAGACCGACTACGCTCCACGCCAAAAATGGGATCAGCGCCTTCTTCGCCCGCTTTTTGAAAAACTCCTTTGTCGAATATCTCTCCTGATAATCGATCAGCGTCGCGCCGGAGAGCATAAAGAACACGGGAACCGCAAAATAAAAGACGCTCTCTATGACGTTAGCTGTTGCCCAATAGGGCTTTGATCTGTCTAACCAAAAGCTGACATTGGCATGCAGAATTACGACAGAAACAGCAGCGATAACATTCATTACGCTGATATATACGATATTACTGTTTCGCTTCGTGATATCTTTTCCCAAAATACTGCCTCCTCATCATATCACCGATAACATATGAAAACGGTGTAA
>OCVV011285632.1_pt1 | contig 10459 bp, 6 predicted proteins | sample 1539721 | NCBI WGS metagenome assembly OCVV01 (sample SAMN02144230, study PRJEB22623) | gut metagenome | biome: sheep rumen | host: Ovis aries | place: New Zealand
ATCCGGTCTGCGGGAGCGGACGACCAGCGGACGTATCTCTGAGGCGGAGGAAATGTTATGACTCATTGCAGGAAAATAATGATACAGGGGACCATGTCCGGTGCCGGCAAGAGCCTTCTTGTCACCGCCCTGTGCCGCATTTTTCATGAGGACGGCCTCAAAGTGGCACCTTTTAAGAGCCAGAACATGGCCCTGAACAGTTACATAACAGCGGACGGCCTCGAGATGGGGAGAGCACAGGCGGTTCAGGCGGAGGCGTGCGGGAAGCTTCCGGACGCGCGCATGAACCCGATCCTTCTCAAGCCGACCAGCGATGTCGGAAGTCAGCTGATCGTGAACGGCCATGTCCGCGGGACATACCGCGCAGCCGGGTATTTCCGCATGAAAAAGACACTCATTCCGGATATCATGGAAGCTTTTCGGAGTCTTGAGGCTGAAAACGACGTCATCGTGATCGAGGGCGCCGGAAGCCCGGCGGAAATCAATCTGAAATCGGACGACATAGTCAACATGGGGCTTGCGCGCATGGTCGATGCCCCGGTCATTCTTGTGGGAGATATTGATCCCGGCGGGGTGTTTGCGCAGCTCTACGGAACGATCATGCTTCTTCCCGAGGATGAGAGAGCGAGAATTGTGGGCATCATCATCAATAAATTCCGGGGCGATCCGGAAATCCTGCGTCCGGGGCTCGGTATGCTTGAGGAACTTACAAAAGTCCCGGTGCTCGGGGTGGTCCCCTATGCGGACATCGATATCGATGACGAGGACAGCCTGTCCCCGCGCCTTGCCGGCGGAAGCCATGAGCGCCCGATCGACATTGCCGTCATACGTTTTCCGCGCATCTCAAATTTTACAGACATCACCCCGCTGTCAGTTCACCCGTATCTCGGAGTGCGCTATGTGGGCAGACCCGAGGATCTCGGGCAGCCTGATCTTATTATCCTTCCCGGAACGAAAAATACGCTGGATGATCTTTTATGGCTTCGTGAAAACGGTCTCGAAGCCGGGATCCTGAAGCATGCCCATGCCGGGGGGACGGTCCTCGGTATCTGCGGAGGCTATCAGATGCTTGGCGAGTTCCTGTCTGATCCGGAGGGGAGCGACAGCGGCAGAGCGGGCAGCAGTATGCGCGGCCTGGGACTCCTGCCGACTGCCACCAGGTTCGGTGCGGAAAAGATACAGCGGCAGGTCAGCGGATGCGTCAGCGCCTGCGATCTTGCAGGGGCCTCCGTCTCCGGCTACGAGATCCACATGGGGGAGACCCGTGTCCCTGCGGGGAGCGTTCCTTTCGCCCGGGTGTACTGCGGATCCGTTTCATCCGATAAGGCACGAGGGGATGACGGGGATCCGGTCGGAACTTACATGGACGGCTGTGTAAACGGCAGCGTGTTCGGCACGTATATCCACGGTCTGTTTGACACGGGGGAGCTCACTGAGAAGCTGGCTTCATATCTCATGAAGAAAAAGGGAATCGCCGCGGATGCGCTCGCTGTGGAGCCGCGGATCTCCTATAAGGAGCGCCAGTATGCCCGCCTTGCCGACATTGTGCGCGGAAGCCTCGATATGGATGCCGTTTATCGGGCACTGCGATGATAGAACGATTGCGCCACAGGGGTCCATGCAGGTTGTTCTCATTGACGTTTCCGGCAGCAAAGGATTCGTTTTTGTGAGGAGAACATTGCCGCGCTGTTTACATCATTTGAAGAAGGAGCGAAGAAATGCTTCATATTTATACCGGTGAGGGAAAAGGGAAGACAACGGCGGCCATGGGACTTGCCCTGAGAGCAATCGGGCACGGCAGAAAGGTCGTGATCCTGCAGTTCCTGAAGGGCGGGACGAGCGGAGAACTCATGCCGCTGTCGAAGGCCGGAGCGACTGTGATATCGGGCAAGGCAGGGAACAAATTCGTTTCAGCGATGTCCCCGGACGAAAAAGAGGAGACCAGAAAAATGAATGACGAGAATCTCAGGAAAGTTCTCGGCATGACATTTGATCTTCTCGTCCTCGATGAGGTCTGCGCCGCTCTGAAATACGATATGGTCGATCCGGAGCTCGTAAAGCGGGCGGTCGAGCTGGGATCGGAGCGGGAGATCGTGATGACCGGGCGGGATCCGGCGCAGTTCCTCCTTGACGCCGCCGATTACATCACGCAAATGGTGTGCGTGCGCCATCCCTATGAATGCGGGATCACTGCCAGAGAGGGTATCGAATATTGACACGGAAAAGGAGCTGCATATGACAGACAGCAGGAAAGATCTCTGCCCGGCAGATATCGACCACAGCAGAAAAGAAAAGCATGTTCTGCCCGATGACATAGAAAAGACAAGCATGGAGATCATAGCTGATGAGCTCAGAACGAGAGGCATCGTGATCCCGGAGGAGAACTATGCCGTGACGAGCCGCGTGATTCACGCGACGGCAGATTTCGATTACGCGGAGAACATGACGTTCACGGATAAGGCGGCGGGATGCGGCATTGCCGCATTTGCACGGGGCATCCCGATCGTCACGGACACGAACATGACGCTGGTGGGAATCAGCAGACCGGCAATGGAGCGTCTCGGCGTCACTGCCAGCTGCTTCATGGCGGAGCCTTTTATTCGCGACATGGCCCGGGAGATGGGAATGACCAGAGCGGCAGCCTCCCAGATCTACGCAGCCGAAAAGATGCCGGGGGCGGTCCTGTCGGTGGGCAACGCGCCGACTGCTCTTTTTGAGATCGCGCGTCAGATAAGGAACGGACTTCGTCCTGCCCTGGTGATCGGTGTGCCGGTCGGATTTGTCAACGTGACCGAGAGCAAGGAGGAGATTCTCCGGGTGTGCGAAGAATATGATATTCCGGCTATCGTTGCCCTGGGACGAAAGGGCGGGAGTACAGTGGCCTGTGCCATATTGAACGCGCTGCTCTATGAGGCGGCCGGTCTCTCGGACCCGTCACGCAGGTCCTGAGCCCGGGAGGTTTTTACAGGCATAGATTTTTTTTAATGTCCATGATATAGTAAAACAGAATATAAGCCGATGGCCGCGATCGGGCTTAGGAACGATTCAGGGCAGGGATGCCGACAGCGGAAAAATACATTGTCAGGTGAGACGAAGTGAGTACAGTTACAGGCAGACAATTAGAATTTGAGACCGTAGATCTGGAGGCGCTGAGGGACGCTTTCCGCGATCATATGGCTGAGGAACAGTCCAAAGCGGAAAAGGGCCCGTTCGACCGCCCCGCGAGAGTGGCCGGCGAGGCGAAGGCCGCGCAGGAGAAGGCGGATGCCGATCTTCTGAGCGTCATGCGGGAAACGATTGTTCCGGAGGAACCTGAGAAACAGGAGAAGGCGGATGCCGACCTCCTGAACGCTATGCGGGAAACGGTCGCCCCGGGGGAGCATGAAGGCCATGGAACCGCGGATACCGCCATTGCCGGCGCAGGAAAAGAAGCGATCCCGAATACCGCGGAGACCGTCGCAGAGGCAGAAGTGGTTCCGACTATAGCGGAGACCGCCGCAGAGGCAGAAGTGGTTCCGACTATAGCGGAGACCGCCGCAGAGGCAGAAGTGGTTCCGACTATTGCGGAGACCGTCGCAGGGACAGATGCGATACCGAATGCCGCGGAGACACTCGCAGGGACAGAAGCGGTCTCGACTATTGCGGAGACAGAAGTGAACCTGAATACCGTGGGGACCGGACGTGACGCGGATGAGGCAGCCCCCGCATATCTTCAGATGGTCATTGATCAGCTGTCAAAAAAGTATGAGGATAAGCACCGCATGTCCATGGAGCTGTCATCGGATGTGTTCAGAGCAATCGGAAAGGCGAAAGCTACCGCCAGAGCGGACCACGAGGAGGCAACGCGGAAGGTCGAAGATGCCTCTGCTGTTGTCGACGATGCCACCCGAAAGCTGAAAATAATAGAGAAGCGATATGAAAAGGCCAGAAACGGCGAGCTGCTTGTAAAGCGGGAACTTCAGCGCCTTCCGTATGTGGCGGAGGCGGCGATCGCCGAAGCCAGGAAAGATGTCGAGAGAGACAGAGATGATCTTGCCGGTCTAACGAGAGATCTTCCGCGCGCGGAAAAGGTCGAAGTGACAGCGCGGGCGGAAGCTCTGACAGCGCTGAAGGCGGTCCTGGAGCCGGAAGCCTATGCCGCGGAGAAGAAAAAGATGCTCGAAGAGGCAGAAAAACTCAGAAATCTGACGGACTACCTGCTGACGGTGGCAAAGAAATCTCAGAGTAAGGAAAATCTCGAAGCCGAGTACGCGGCTGCCCGCCGTGAAGCGTCCATACGAAGCGCGGCTTACTCCGATGCCTACAGAGAGTACTCGAGGGCCAAAAGTCTCCTCGAGGATGCCCGCCTCTTCGCGCGGGAAAAGCGGAATATTTATGACGCCGCGCACAAAGATACGATGAAGATCCGCAGAAAAATCAGCGCGTTTACAGAACTCATCGAGGCTGAGGAGAAAAAAATCAGCGGCATGGTGGCCGCCTCAGCCAGATATGACGAAGTTTTCGCGAAATACCAGGACAGGAAAAAGGCGAGGCTTGTAAGAGCCCGTCAGCTTGACGCGGCGCGGGAAGAGTATGCACGATTGCTGAATGTCCTTGCGGAATCCAAGAGCCGGGCGGAGGAAGCTGCGGAACGGATGTACCGGGCGGAGAAAATCTCCGTCAGGGATGTGATCGAGACTAATGTCAAGGACCCGGATTTTTTGTATTTGAACCGGTACGGCGCACTTCTTGCGAAAGCGCAGGCAGATGAACAGGCAGCGCTCGGAAAGCTCAGGCGGGCGCTCAAAAATTCAGATACAGTTTGAGAGGAAATACGGTAATATATGATTAAAACAAGACTGATCGGTCTCCTGGGACAGGCAAAAAAATATATAGGTTACAATATACTGTTCCAGTGGATCGGCCTGATCGCTCAGATCGTGGCATCGTTTCAGGCAGCTGATCTGATTGCCCGCTTTCTTGACGGCCGCACGACCACAGTGATCCTCGTGAGGACTGCTGTGATTCTGGCGGTCTGCGTTGCCGTGCGGTCGACCTGCGAGTGGTTCCAGCAGAAAATGTCCTACATGGCGTCCTGTGATGTCAAAAAGATCCTGAGAGATAAAATTTACCAGAAGCTGCTGCGACTCGGAGTGTCATACCGGGAGCGGATAGCCACCAGCGAGATCGTGCAGCTCTCTACGGAGGGTGTCGAGCAGCTGGAGACCTATTTCGGCCAGTACCTCTCACAACTGGCCTACAGTCTTCTTGCCCCCGCAACCCTGTTTCTGGTGATGGCGGTTCTGGTCAGTGTCCGCGCGGCCCTGATCCTTCTCATGTTTGTTCCGCTGATTCCCCTTTCCATTGTCATTATCCAGAAGATCGCGAAGAGAATACTCGGACAATACTGGACATCTTATACCGACCTCGGCGACGTATTTCTCGAATGCATTCAGGGCCTTACAACACTGAAAATATATAGAGCCGATGATCTGAAAGCACATCAAATGGATGAGGAGGCGGAAGAATTCCGCCGCGCGACGATGCGCGTCCTCATCATGCAGCTCAACTCCACATCTGTCATGGATATCATGGCTTACGGCGGAGCCGCCGCGGGCATGATTTCCGCGCTGACCCTGTATCTCAGAGGCCGCCTCGACTTCGGAGATGCCCTTGTCGTTATCTTTCTCGCGGCTGAGTTCTTCCTGCCGCTCAGAAAGCTCGGGTCGTATTTTCACATTGCCATGAACGGCATGGCAGCCAGCGACAGGATCTTCGCGCTGCTCGACCTGCCTGAAACGAGACGCGGCAGGGAACAGCTGACAAAAACGGTCGACGTGGAGAGGGAGCGAGACCGCCGAATGAATTTCGCGGAGCAGAAGTTCTGCAAATCCAGCAATATCTCCGTCCAGCTCACGGACGTCGGTTTTTATTATGACGCGTCACGCCAGATATTAAAGGGCGTGAATATGGTCCTTCCGGCAGGCAGTCTTGTTGCCCTGGTCGGTCCCTCGGGCTGCGGAAAGAGTACGATCGCCGGCATTATCGCCGGCAGGAACCGCAGATATACAGGGAGTGTTCGAATCGGCAGCAGGGAGGGCGGTATTCACGAGATCCGCGACGTGCGGGAGAAAAGTCTCCTCTCCCACGTTGTGCTGGTCCGTCACAATAATTACATTTTCAAGGGCTCAGTGGCCGACAACCTGAGAATGGGAAAACCCGACGCGACAGATGAAGAGCTCTATGAGGCTCTCGACGCCGTCCACCTCGTTCCGTTCGTCAGACAGAGGGGCGGACTTTCCATGCAGCTTGAGGAGAAAGGCGCCAATATATCCGGCGGCCAGGCGCAGCGCATCGGTCTTGCCAGAGCCCTGCTGGCCGACGCCGAGGTCATGCTCTTCGATGAGGCCACCAGCAACATCGACGCGGAGAGCGAAGAACTCATTATGGGCATTATCAGGGAGATAGCGAAGACAAAGACAGTCCTCATGATCTCCCACAGGCTGCGCAATTGTGTCAAAGCCGACTGTATCTACATGTGTGAGGACGGAGCGATCACAGAGAGCGGAACTCACAGTGAACTTATTGCCCGGAGCGGACCTTACAGTGCCATGTACAGGGCACAGATGTCTCTTGAGACATACGCGGAAGGCAAACGGGGAAATAACAGGAAGCATGTGGAGAGCTGTGAAGTCAAGGGCTCCGCGACATCGATCACGGATGAGGACCGGGCTTACGAGAATATCCGCAAGTCTCTCATCGCCTATGCGGATGAGACCGCGACGGGAAAAGAGAAGAACGGCAGGCAGGCCGAAAAGGACCGCGCGAAGGCCTCGGAAAAGGAAAAGCGGAGAAGTGCCGTCGTCATCATGGGTCAGATGATCGGTCTTGTGCGTCCGCTCATGCCGGTCATGTGCACCGCAATTGTCTTAGGTGTTCTCGGCTATCTCACAGCGGTCTTCGTTTCAGTGTTTGCCGGCAATGTCCTGCTTCACGGGCTTATTTTCGGCACTTCTGAGGCGGTCTATGAGGCGGAGACGGCTGTGGACGCATTTGCGTTCCTCGATCCCGGTCACGGCGAGGCAGTCAGGGCAGCGGCTGAGGCTGCCCGTGAGGCTGTGAGCGCTCTCCGTGCCCAGGGGACACCGCTCACGTTCACGTCGCTTGCGACGAGATCGGCCCAGACCCTCTTTGTTCTGATGGGTCTCTTCGCGGTCCTGCGCGGCATTCTGCACTACGCGGAGCAGTACTGCAACCACTATATCGCTTTCAGACTCCTGGCGGTCATCCGCCATGAGGTGTACGCGGCTCTCCGCAGACTGGCTCCTGCCAAGCTTGAAGGCCGGGATAAGGGCAACCTGATTTCCATCATTACTTCGGATATCGAGCTTCTTGAGGTGTTCTATGCGCACACGATCTCGCCGATCGCGATCGCTCTTATCACGTCACTCATCATGATCGCCATCTTCGCGAGGTATTCGCTCTATGCGGGACTTACGGCCGCGGCGGCCTATGTGACGGTCGGTGTGATCATTCCGATCATCAACGGAAAGCGAAACGGCGGTGCCGGCCTTGAATTCCGGAACGCGTTCGGAGAGATGACCAGCTTTGTTCTCGACTCACTGAGAGGTCTCGATGAGATCATACAGTTCGGCTGGGGTAAAAGGCGCCGTTCGGAGATCTCCTCGCGGTCGGACGAGCTGTCGGAGCTGCAGCGCGGACTGTCAGCGATGACGGGAGTCCAGAGGGTCGTGACAACGACCGTGATCCTGGTATTTTCCTACGGCATGCTGCTCCTTCTGTCAGTTCTCTATTTCAACGGCAGGATTGGCTATGACGGACTTCTGATCACCCAGATCGCGTTCATGAGCTCTTTCGGACCGGTAGTTGCCCTCGGCAGTCTCTCTAACAGCCTGAGCCATACTCTGGCGGCAGGCGACCGCGTCCTTGATCTGCTGGAGGAGATGCCCGTCGTGTGGGATGTCTCCGGCACGGACGGACGCGAAGGCTGGGACGGCTTTGAGCACTTCCGCGGTGCCGAGCTCTCAAAGGTCACTTTCTCCTACGGGGATGAGATGATCCTGAAGGATTTCTCGATACTCTTCTGGCCGGGCAGGATCATAGGCATTCACGGTCCGTCCGGGTCCGGAAAGTCAACGATACTGAAGCTTCTCATGCGCTTCTTTGACGTCGAGGAAGGGCGGGTCATGGTCTCCGGCGAGGATGTCCGGCATATTGCGACGACAGAGCTCCGCGACACGGAGTCGCTGGTCGAGCAGGAGACGCATCTGTTCCATGACAGTATTGCAAATAACATTCTGATCGGCAAACCCGGCGCTTCCCGCGTCGAGATCGTCCGGGCAGCCAAGAAAGCGGCGATCCACGACTTTATCAAGTCGCTTCCGAACGGCTATGATACGACGGTCGGAGAACTCGGAGATACGCTCTCCGGAGGTGAGCGGCAGAGAATAGGCATCGCGAGAGCTTTTCTTCACAACGCTCCGTTCATGCTTCTCGATGAGCCGACCAGCAACCTTGACTCACTGAATGAGGGCATCATTCTGAAGTCTCTTATGGATGAGTGCCGCGACCGGACGGTCGTGATCGTTTCCCACAGGGATTCCACGATGAACGCGGCGGACACGATATTTGAAATGTGAGACGCACTCTGTGCGTCTTCCTTCGCGCTGAAGAACGCCGAGGTGTTTCTTGATTTAAGAAATAATTAATAAATGGATTCACAGTTAGTACACATGGAGGTGGCAATATGAATTATGCGGTGGTAGACGTTGGCGGTACATTTATCAAGTATGCGGTCATGACCGCTGAAGGAGAATTCCTTCAGAAAGGAAAAATCCCGACAGAGACGCAGGATCTTAATCTGTTCCTGGAATCCATTGCGAATATTTACAGGGAAGCCGCTGCCAATCAGGGAGATATCGCGGGTGTTGCTCTCAGCATGCCCGGGTTCCTCGATGTGGAGACCGGATATGCCTATAACGGCGGCGGTGTCAGATGTGTCAAGGAGATAAATCTGATTGAAGCCCTGCGGGAGAGGATACCGGTGCCGGTGACGATGGAGAATGACGCGCGATGCGCGGCACTTGCCGAACTGTGGCACGGGAACCTTGCAGGCTGCCGAAACGCGGCTGCGGTGATCCTGGGGACCGGTGTCGGCGGTGGCATCATCGTGAACGGCGAGATTCTGCGGGGGAAACACTTTGTGGCAGGTGAACTCAGCTATTTCATGCTGGAGGATATGGGCGTCGAGTTTGATGAGAAAACCATTGCCGCGCGCGCGGCCAGCGCGAGAGGTCTTGTCAGCATGGTCGCGGAAGCTAAGGGGATTCCCGAAGAGGAGCTCGACGGAGTCAAAGTCTTCCGGATGATCGATGACGGCGATGCGGCTGTACGGGAGATTCTCTGGAAATTTGCGGGAAATGTCGCAAGATTGATCTGCAACATTCAGATCATTATCGATCCTGAGCGGGTTGTCGTCGGAGGCGGGATCAGTACTCAGCCGCTGCTCATCGAGATGATCCGGGATCAGGCCCGAAATATGATGAAGCTGTTCCCATGGACAGAACTGCCGGTACCGGATATTGTGCCGTGCAAGTTCTTTAACGACTCCAATCTGATCGGAGCCCTCTACTCGCATAAAAGCCAGCTGGGCGATAAGAGTTGAGAATCACGGACGTATTTGCTACAATAGACGACGCAAGCGGCCGGCATCCTGAGTGCATGGCGGATAAAACCGAAGGAGCGCGACGGTGCCGGGAGTACACGCACAGAGCATGTCCACCGGGTGGACAGCGAACAGTAAGAGGTGAGTATGGATAATAAGATTCAGTGCCAGAACTGCGGTGAATGGATCGACGGGGAAGCCAAGTTCTGTCCGAACTGCGGAGCTTTCAGCAAGCGTTCGTTCCGGCAGGATCCGAGCAAGCAGTATTGCGTGTTCTGCGGCAGCGAGGTTGCCGCGGGAGATAATTTCTGCCCTGTCTGCGGAACGAAGATAGAGGTTGGAAAAACAGAAAGTCCGGGTACCTCCTTCGGGAGTGCCGGCGGAAGAAAGAGTGACGGCACAGGCGCAAGCGGTGCTGCCTTCACGACCGGTGGAGGCGAGCGGGAAGACGGCAGAGCTCCCGAGGCTTTGTCCGAACCGAAAGAATCCCGCCACAGCGCAGCATCGCGCCTTGCAGGATTTTTCGGCCTGGGCGACGATGATTATGATGATGACGACTACGACGATGATGATGACGATGACGGCGGCATTCTCTTCGTGAGACCAGAGGGCAGAGGCGGAAAGAACGGCGGCCGCTGGGCCCTGCTCGCGATCGTGATGGTAGCCCTCATAGCGTCGCTGCTCTTATTTGTAGTGCCGGCGATTCGAAATGCCAAGCTCTCTGACTTCTGGACAAGCAGCAGGGAAGACGAGGGCAAGCCGGAGGAGACAACAATCACGCCGAACGTGACAGCT
>OCVV012830444.1_pt1 | contig 10459 bp, 9 predicted proteins | sample 1539721 | NCBI WGS metagenome assembly OCVV01 (sample SAMN02144230, study PRJEB22623) | gut metagenome | biome: sheep rumen | host: Ovis aries | place: New Zealand
GTCGAATTTGTCCAAAACGAAAAATATTCCGCCAAAAGCGGTGATTTTCTCAGATTTTTGTTGTACCTTTGCCATGTCATGGATGATTTTTGCTTGTCTTGATTTGCAGCACTAAGGTAAGTGAAAAATCTGACATAGCAAAATCCCGAGCAACTTTTTGTTGCTCATGAACTTATAAAGAAAGTTAAACTAAAGTACTGCGGAATTTGGGTATATCACTGACAAAAAAGGAAAATCTGTTATAACTTCGACAGGTTACCTTGAACATTCGCTTGTGATAGAATTCATCTCTACTGTCATAAATGATTATGAACACAAAATTACTAATAACAAATATGGCTACAATGAAACAACTGAATCTTAGATCTATGATGGTGGCACTAGGAGTGCTACTTTCATTCAACGCACATGCGTATGATGCCTACGTTGATGGCATCTATTACAACCTTGACACATCTGCTAAGACGGCAACTGTTACATCGGGGTATAACCGATATACAGGTGCTGTCATTGTTCCTTCTACATTTAATTATGGTGAAAGTAGTTATTCAGTGAAGGTCATCGGCGGTGCTGCTTTCTCTTACTGTAGCGGCCTGACATCCCTCACCATCCCCAACAGCGTGACAAGCATCGGCATTTCTGCTTTCTATGGCTGCAGCGGCCTGACATCCATCAACATCCCCAACAGCGTGACAAGCATCGGCGGTGGGGCGTTCTCTGGCTGTAGCGGCCTGACATCCCTCACCATCCCCAACAGCGTGACAAGCATCGGCTGTAGTGCTTTCTCTGGCTGCAGCGGCCTGACATCCATCACCATCCCCAACAGCGTGACAAGCATCGGCAGTCTTGCTTTCCGGTTTTGTATTTAGAGACCTCTAAACTACCATGAATAACGGAAACTAATCAAACTTAAATCATTGTATTACAGCCACTTTTAGATTTTAACACTTCGGAAGCTGTTTTTGGTTGCTTCGGAAATTCCTTATAAATTTGCAACGTATTTCTACCGCAGGGAATTTACGAGGCTTTATTTTTGCCACATCGTGGACATAGTTGACAAGGGTTGCTGATAGGTTACAATAGTTGACTGATTAATGGGTTGTTTTTGAAAAATGCAACTTTGTGGCGGAAGTTGACAACGGATGTCGAGAGTTAACTTGTGATTACTTGCGGAGAGGTACAGCAAAAGGAATGTTGAACCAACAAATATTGCAAGTATGCCAAAGACCAAAAAATGCGCTTATTGTGGTAAGGTCTTCACCACAAACAGCGGAATGCAGAAGTACTGCTCGGAGGAATGTGCCGAGAAAGCGAAGGAATCCAAGAAAAAGAGACAAAGGGATTTCCTTCGGAGTGTTGAGCCAGTGATGGAACTCCAGCAGCAGGAGTACCTGACCTTTTCCAAGGCAGCCATCCTTTTAGGCTGCACCCGTCAGTATGTCTATAAACTCGTTGAGCAAGGGAAGTTGCCAGCCTCACGGTTGAGCAGCCGAATGGCTCTTGTCCGCAAGAGTGACATTGAGAAGATGTTTGAGGCTAACCCTTATAACCGTGTCCTGCCATGTTCCAAGCCAAAGAAGTCTGTTTCCAAGAAAATGAAGAGTCCTGTAAAGGACAAGGCAAAGGAGGAACGTGCAACCGATGAAGTACTTGAATACTACTCTGGCGAAGAAGTAAAGAAGATATATAAGGTTAAGCAGTCCTGGCTCTATGCTTCTGCCAAACGCCACCAGATTCCCATGTGCCGTATCGCAGGACGGAACTACTACAGCAAGAACCACATTGATGCAGTATTCGGCACAACCATAGACCTTGATGCCATTGTCGATTGGTTGTCACCACAGGAAGTGGCTGACCGATACAGTATCAACCTTATAGCAGTCCGTTCCTATGCCCATCGCCACAAAATACCAACCAAGCGTGAGTTTGGACACACCTACTATTCTCAAAGTCACTTTGATGAACTCCGTCGTACAGACCTCTTGTCCAACGAGAACTATTATACCGTTGAGCAAGTGCAACAGCTCTATGGACTGACCAAAGCCAACATCTGCCATATCGTCAAGGTGAAGCACATTGAGAAGACAAAGGTAGGACGGCTTAACCTCCTGCTCCGATCTGATGTGGAGAAGGTGATGGAGGAACGGAAATCCTTGGGAATGATGCCCGCTGGATACTAAATTCTACCATACTGACAGATTATTCAGTGATTATTGGAAATAATCGGAGTCAGCACCGCATCATTGAGTTCCTTTGCACCCGTGGAGAAACGCTCCACCATGATTACTAACAATAAAATATATAAGTATGAGTAACATCTGCAAGACCGTGACCCTCCGCACACGGAAAATCAAAGGAGGAGAACAGCTTTCCTTCTATCTCGACTACTACCCTGGCTATCGGGACGAGTCCACCATGAAGGTCATGCGCCATGAATCGCTCGGCATCTACATCTATGCCAAGCCGAAGTCACAACGGGAGAAGGACTACAACGACCGTATGCGTGAGAAGGCAGAAGCCCTCCGCTGTCGTCGCTATGAGTCCATAGTTAATGAGAGGTACGACTTTTTTGACCGTGATAAGATGAAAGGCGACTTCCTTGCCTACTTCAAGCAGAAGGCAGACAAGAAGAACTGCAAGTGGCAGCATGTATATAAGCACTTTGCCCGATTCTGCAACAACAAGTGCCGCTTCGACGAAATCAACGTTGACCTGTGTAACAAGTTCCGTGAATATCTGCTGACTGCTCCGCAGACCATCCACACGGAGCATAAACTGCACATCAATAGTGTAGCTGGCTATTGGTCAACCTTCCGTGCCGTACTCCATACTGCCTACAGGGAGCACAAGATTATGGAGAATCCCAACGGGCTCCTGGAGCGCATCGACACCATCCCTACGGAGAAAGAGCATCTGTCCAAGGATGAACTTGTCAGGTTGGCGAACACCCCATGCCAATATCCCGTATTAAAAACCGCTTTCCTCTTTGCCTGTCTTACTGGACTCCGTAAGAGTGATATTAAGCAGCTCACATGGGAGAACATACAGCCTTACGGCGACGGAGGAATGTATGTCACACTGAGAATGCAGAAGACCAAGGAACTGGTGAACAATCCCATCAGTGACGAGGCTTTGGAACTAATCGGTGAGCGAGGAACAGGCCCCGTCTTTGTCGGCTTTGCGGACAAGATGACACAGGCAGCCTTGAAGAACTGGCTGAAAGCTGCTGGCATCACCAAGAAAATCTCGTTTCATTGCAGCCGTCACACGTTCGGTTCGCTTCAGGTGGATGCAGGAACAAGTGTCTATACCGTCCAGCACATGTTAGGGCACAAGAACGTTTCGACTACACAGATCTATGCAAACATGGCAGACGAGAGCAAGCGAGAGTCGGTAAACCGCATTACGCTTAAACCAACAAAGACGGTGCAGCTAAAGGTCGTGGGGCAATAACGACCTACGGTTCTATCGGACACATATTATGTAATATGTATGTTAAGGGAAGGGGCATTGCTTCTCCCTTTTTCTTTTCCCTTTCGTCATGTCCATCAATATTTTATAGTATGATTATTGGTTCTTTTTTCATACTCGATAGGACCAATTTCTAAACTAATGTAAAAACGGAGCAGATTTTTCGGAAGATTTTGAGCTGTCGGGAATAATCGGAGTAACTTTGCAAAGTAAATCGGTCTGCCAGGTGCTGGTAGATACTGACAAATCCGACAAGAACAAATCAATAAAATAAAAGATATAATAAAGATGAATAGCGTAAAATGCAAAACGGAAAGCATGGCAGTAAGAGACTACTGCCTTGTATGGGGATGTCCAGGGTTGGTCATCCTCACCATCTCCCTCTTCGTGTCATTGAAGGTAGGCAACGATTTCGGACAAGACAACTTTGCCAAGTTCGTAACCTTTGTAGTTTCCAGCGGATTGCTGGGGACAGTCTATTATCTGTTCCTGTCCGTATTGGCAGAAGTGCCAATTAGATTTAAGAACGGTCAACGCGAAGGAACCACGCTTCTGACTGACCAGGAAGCGGAAGCGGTAACAGAAAATTCAACGGACAGCGATATTCTGGAGCAAGTTCAAGAATGCTTGGCAGAAATGCCTCCTCAAAGCGAAACTGCACAAGGATTATTATTAGAGGAACTGGAAGAACCGAGTGTAGAGATTTCCGATTCAGCAGAACCAACAAAAGAGGTTACGGATACGACAGAGACGAGCTCAGAGCAGCCCGACCTATATGCCCAACGTTGCAAAGAATATCAACGTGAGCAGGAACAGAGGCGACAGAATGCCATCGATGCCATCATGGAATATGTAACTCATACCATGTCCCCATATGTCTATGATAATGAGGAATTGGAAAAAATCTGTGATGCAATCAGAAAGTGGGCCGATGACTGGCAACATATTCCTGTACCCATCAGGTTGAAGTCCACTCTTACCACCCTTGACCTACGGCACTTTGTCTGGAATATAGCCGAGAGACTGGGCAGCAAGAAAGATTATACGGGACGTGTCCGTGCTGACTTCATCAAGCGTATGTTCCCGGATGTGATGAGAGACATCGAGCAGGATAGCATCCGCAACTTCAAGTTCCAGCCTGATACAGGAAACATCGTGATAGATGAGCCGGACAATGGTGACTATCACTTCCATTACGAGTAGATTTCATATTTAAAAATCAGCGAAAATCAATAATATTTTCTCGTTTTCGCTGATTTTTAAGCCAAAGCTGCATGGGCCTTAAATAACGATTGCATGCCTGTTCTTTATATTCCCCGTTGATTGAGTTTTTTCCAAAACGAGTGCAAATTCCATATTTTGGAAAAAACTCAATTTTAATACACCTCCACATCTTTCTTTGACAATTCCCCCCATAGTGGGCGAAAGCTGATGTCATTGCATCGGTTTTCGCCCACTGTCTGTTTTGTAATCTTCTGTCGGGAGCACCAATAAACCTTGCCGCAAGCTCTATTCTTACCTTTTCCCTATCATTCTTCCCCTTGTAGCCCATATTTTTCCCAATTATTTCATGTTGACATGATTATTCGTGGATTATCGTGAATAATCGGAATCAGCATGGCATCATTGAGTTCCTTTGCAGCCGATTCACCAAAATAGTGATTAGTTATGCAAAACGAGGATTTGACATTCAACGACCTCCCGCAGGTCGTCGCCCAGCTTCGGGATGAGGTGATGGGCATGAGAGCCATGCTGTCAAGACAGCAGGCAGAGAGTAGTAAACCAGTAAAGGAGAACCGCCACAAGCCAATGACTGTGGATGAGGCCATCGAGTACACGCACATTCCCAAGGGTACGATGTACATGAAACTGGAGGACGGCACCATCCCAGCCACCAAGCCTGGCAGAAGATGGATCTTGTATCAGGATGAGCTTGACAAATGGCTGGAGACGAAGCGCAGGAATACCGTTCCGATGACCGCAGATGAGGAGAACGCAGCAATCCTCGCTTCGCACAAGCGTAAGCCAAACAAGTCAAGTTGGCAAACTGACCCTATTGTAGAACCTTCAAAAAGTAACGAACATGAAACCATTTGAAAGAATTCCGTTTTTAGCGAATGTGCTCACTGCAGTGTGTAAGCGTCCGGCTGCCGAAGTCGGCAAACTAGTGAAAGCCGTTGTCGCCTATGTAACCGAGGGTACAAGGACAGACCTTGATGACCTTCGCTTGCAAGCCTACTATGATTTGCTCGTCCAAGACATCGACTCTATGCGAGCTGCGGCAGATACGAAAAGCAAGAAATGTAGCGAGAGCGCCAAGTGCAGGGCTGTAAGAAATGCAAGTTCACCTGTCATTCCTACGAAGAAAGCGAATGCAGCAAATGTAGCGAACGCTACAACAGCAAAGCCAAAAGCAATTACTGAAACCGTTGTATCATCGCCTGTCGCTGATACCACTAATGTTATTGAAGTTCCAAAGGATTCCGAGCATCTTAACGATAGCAGCTATTCTAAGGACTCCAACGGTACTGTTGCTTCCAACGATTTCAATGCAAGCGATGTCACTTCTTCTTTTGACCGATTGAAGGTCATCTACAAGAAGGTTGGTGACAACGAATCGCAAGCCTTTGGAGTATGGCAGCAACTTAGTGAAGATGAGCGGACGGCAGCATTCGCACACACACAGCGATTTCAAAGTGACCTAAGTTCACGTTCTTATCTCTATGTCTATCTGCGGGACAAGGAATGGACGAAAGCAACGTCACCTGCCACCCAATAAGGCGATGTTCGTGACATCCTTTCAGTCTGAGTGAACCTGATCGGAGGCGTTCGCCGAGAGGGATTCTGAAATAATCCCATAACATAATATGGACTTTTAGATTCGCCGAGCTCCCTTAAAAAGTCCCATTATGCTCTCCGAGGGGTTGAGCCGCTTCGACAAAGCGAGTCTTTTCTTATGGCAAAAGAACAGAAGCAAAGTGCATCTGTGAGGGAGTGACTCTCTCCCTCAACCCTCCACTCAGATTTCACCCGAGACCCAATGAACATTTATACATTAACTTTATAACAATAGAATAAATGAGTAAATCCAGAAACAACATTCCCCGTGCAGCCATCCATGTTGGCGCACCGGCAAAGTCCTTTTCTGCTGCGGAAGGCTACGAGCCAGAACGTCGTGGATGGGACGAGAACACCTATCGTCTGAAGAATCAGGACACAAACAACCATTACGATTTCTCACGCAAGCATCTCAACTTTGAGATTAACAGCCAAGGCGAAATGGTACCTCTCGGTTCCAATCCCGTGCCACTTCATGAGCGTTTACAGAAACGTTTAGATGAGCTTGGCTTCAAGCCATACATGGACAAGAATAATCCCTTGGGTATCTCCGACAACAGTCCGAACTGCACCGTCGGCATCATCGTCAGTGGTGACCATGATGTACTGACCCGGCTTGCCTTCGGTGACCAGGACGTGGACTTCACCCTGCAAAAGAGTAATGCTCATGTCATATTGAAACAGGGTATCAAGGACTGGGCATTGGACACCTACCATTGGGCATGTGACCGTTGGGGAGCGGAGAACATCGTCGGCTTCGATGTCCATCTCGACGAGACCACACCTCACATCCAAATCCAGACCATTCCTGTTGCCAAGACAAAAAGCAGAGGCCGTGCATCTGTCAAGTATGTGCATAAGGATGACAAGTCGAAGGTACTCTCCCATAAGGAGTGGAATAAACTGCCTGAAGAAATCCGCTCGAACTTCGTAAGAACAGAAGCCGAACGGAGGGAAAAGGAAAGTGTATCGTATGCCAGTGTATGGGGCAAGGACAAATATGCTGTGAGAGATACCTACTACCAGATGCACACCGACTACTATAACAAGGTGGGACATAAGTACGGACTGGAGCGTGGTGACGACATTGCCATGCTGCCAGGTGAGGAACGTCGTGAGCGAGTCCACAAGAGCAAGGCTGTGTTAGAGGCCGAACGTCAGGCCAAGGATGCTATTGCCAGGAACCAGATGGAAAATGAACGTCTTGAAGGTCAGAAGGAAAAGATGGCTTGTGAGGTGCAGGACATGAAGAAGCAAAAGGAAAGTCTTGAAGAACAGAATGACAAGTTAGAGGGTGAGATACAAGACAAGGTGCAGCACAAGGAAAAACTGGAAGGCAATATATCCCAGCTGGAAGATTATGCTGCGGCATTGGACATCAAGGAAGAAGACCTGATTGTGCCGACCTTAAAGACAGACCCACTTGTAAAGGATGCTTGGGATGATATAAAAGAAGAACTTGCAAAGCCCATCCCTACATTCGGACATAAAGAATGGAAAGAAGAACGCAGACAGGCAATTAAAACCATCCTTACAGAATTGCAGACCGCTCTTATGGAAGCCAAGAAGGCACACAATGAAGACATACGGAAAATGGGCAAGTCGCTTTACCACAAAGCTATGCAGAATGCAAGTGCCATCATAGAGCAGAACAAGCAACAGTTAAAAGAGAATGGCCGATTGACAGAAGAGAACGATGTCCTCAGGAAGCGGATTGCCTCGATGGACGAGAATGCCATCACCCGGCTTCGGGACAAGAAGGATGCAGAAATCAAGGAACTGCAGGAGCGACTTTGCAAGGCCGAGTCCGAGGCTGTCCGTTCAGGCAACAAGGCATATAGTGAGCATCAGCGGGCCCAAAGTGCAGAGAATCAAGTCCGGGAAATGCTGGACATCCCTGAAATCAAGGAAATCTGGGAGAGCATACAGCGGAACAAGGAAGACTTCATGAAGCAGATAAACAGATGGATTGAAAATGGTGTTGCTGCCATCAGGGATTATGCAGATGGCAAAGACAACGACTTCCAGCCAAAGCAAGGCAATGCTGTTGCATGGGGTATCATTGCTGAAGCATTCAGGTATGGCCTTGACCCCACTGACGAAAAGCAACGCAGGATGGCTACTGCCTACCTGTTAGAGAAGGTGTCATGGACTGGCATTACTGACTCAAAGGCTAATCTTACAGCACTTCGTACTCGTCAACTCTGTGACGCGATGACGGTTACCAAAGATTTGATGGCGAATCTTCTCCTTGCCGCTGGCGGCAGAGGGGGTATTAGTACAGGTGGTGGCGGTTCCAATGGTGAACTAACCAACTGGGACGGCACGAAGAAAAAGACTGGTTGGGGAATTGGATAACCCCATAGAAAACATTAGAAAGAATAAATATGATGACATCAATAAAGGTAAAGTTCAGACCATCCACGGTGGATGGCAAGGAGGGAGGTCTATATTTCCAGATTATCCACAACAGGGTTGTCCGTCAGTTGAACACTGATTATAGGGTCTTTGCTGAGGAATGGGATGCAGAGTCGGAGAGCGTTATCGTAAATGGCAACCGCTCCAACCTTCTGTTAGGTATTCAAGAACGTCTGGTATGGGATGTGGCCCGTTTGGAAAAGGTCGTCCACTCGTTGGAAACGGAACGTCGCCGTTTTACGGCTGACGATGTAATCACCATGTTCCATAAACTGACCAAGGAGTCCTCCCTCTTTACCTTTATGCATGGTGTCATAGCACAGTTGAAGCAACTGGGTAGAGTCCGAACTTCAGAGACCTATACCACCACTCTCAATAGCTTTATGGCATTCCGCGAAGAGCAGGACGTGCCTATTGATGGCATTAGTTCTGACCTGATGCTCATGTATGAAGCCTACCTGAAAGCCAGAGGTGTACGTATGAATACCATTTCGTTTTACATGCGTAACCTCCGGGCGGTCTATAATCGCGCCGTTGAAAAAGGACTGACTCCACAGAACAATCCATTCCGACACGTCTATACAGGAGTGGATAAGACTGTTAAGCGAGCAATTCCCATAAAAGACATCAAGGCATTGAAGGAGTTGGACTTATCCATGAAGCCAACATTGGACTTTGCGCGTGATATGTTCATGTTCAGCTTTTACACAAGAGGTATGTCTTTTGTGGATATGGCATATCTCAAAAAGACAGATCTTCAAAACGGTATTCTGACCTATCGCAGACGAAAAACAGGTCAGGAACTGATCATCAAGTGGGAGAAGTGCATGGCAGAAATCATAGCCAAATACCCTGAAAACAAGACAGATTTCCTTCTCCCTATCATCAAAGAGGAAGGAAATGACCGAAGGCAATATGACAATGCCCTGCATCTTGTCAACTATCGTCTGAAAGAACTATCCACAATGCTGAAACTCCAGCGACCGCTGACTATGTATGTGGCTCGTCACTCTTGGGCAAGTGCAGCCAAAGCAAAGAACGTGCCGTTGTCAGTAATCAGCGAAGGCATGGGGCATGACTCAGAAGCAACGACACAAATCTACCTCGCTTCATTGGAAACATCGGTAGTGGATAAAGCAAACAAGATGATATTGGGATTGCTGTAAACAAGAATTTGTTTAGCAAATTTCTCAATCTCTTTCCAAGAGACGGATATTTGGGTACAAAGGTACTTATTTTCTTGCAAAATCCACCTTATTAAATAAGAAAACCGCCTTTATACATGCCACTTTTTCACTTTGTTTAGCAAAAACAAGTAGAAATAGCTTCTGAAACTGTGATATAATGGGACTTTGTGTTTCTATACATCTCTTGGAAAGAGACGAATGGATATTGCTCGACAAAGACCCATAACGCCGATAGGCAAAAACATAATAAAAACTCCCTCGTAGTGTAGCAAAAGGTTTGGTCGCCTGTCGAGACACTATGCTGGGAGTTTCTTCTTAACAGTTCTATATGCTAATAGACAACAAGACTAACAGGTACCCAGACTCTGGCTTCAACATTGTTACCGTTTGGGATTTTATCAATGAGTTTTCTGGTAAGTCATCAGAACAGGTTGGTAATATGGATATTGTAACGGTAGTACTGGTGCGATAAAATCGCATTGGTTATACATTATCAAAATAGAGAGAGCTCTTTGACAGATTGATTTTGAATGACAGAGTTGCAT
>OCVV011355677.1_pt1 | contig 10458 bp, 9 predicted proteins | sample 1539721 | NCBI WGS metagenome assembly OCVV01 (sample SAMN02144230, study PRJEB22623) | gut metagenome | biome: sheep rumen | host: Ovis aries | place: New Zealand
CGAGGCTCCGGGCGAGACCATCATCTTCGAGGGCCGCAAGTTCAAGAGCTACCGCGGCATGGGCTCGCTGGAGGCCATGCAGAGCGGCTCGAAGGACCGCTACTTCCAGGACAAGGAGACCGACGCCAAGAAGCTGGTGCCGGAGGGCGTCGTGGGCCGCGTGCCCTACAAAGGCACCCTCAGCGAGGTGCTCTACCAGATGGTGGGTGGCCTGAAGGCCGGCATGGGCTACACCGGCAGCGCCACTATCGGGGCCCTGCAGCAGGCCAAGTTCATCCGCATCACCGCCGCCGGCCGCACCGAGAGCCATCCGCACGACATCGCCATCACCCGCGAAGCCCCCAACTATTCGAGATAAACCAACCTCAACCCCAAGCAGAAACGCAATAGACCAATGAAAAAGATCCTCATGACAGTAGCCGCCCTGGCGGTTGCCACGCTCTTCGGCGCGGGCCTCCAGGCGCAGATCATCACCAACCCCGTCGTCATGGAGGTCGGCGGACAGCAGATCCGCCAGTCGGAATTCATGAAGGAATTCTACAACAACGTGGGCCACCAGCTCGCGTCGAAACCCGGTGTGACCTTCGCCGAGAAGCAGGCCGCCCTGGAGGAGTACGTGAACCTCTACGCCATCTTCCGCGCCAAGCTGCTCGACGCCCACGCCCGCGGCTTCGACACCACGGCCAGCCTGCTGAGCGAGCTGAGCCGCTACCGCAAGGAGCTGGCGGCGCCCTACCTGATCGACTCGTCGGTGCTGCGTCACCTGCTGGCCGAAGCCTACGACCGCAACCACTACTCGCTGCACGCGGCCCACATGCTGGTGCCGGTGCCCGACGGCGCCAGCCCGGCCGACACGCTGGAGGCCTACAAGAAAGCCCTGACGCTCTACTCCCGCGTGACCGGCGGTGAGGACTTCTTCGCCGTGGCGGCCGACAACTTCCGGGCCGTCAACCCCGGCGTGCAGCCCCGCCCCAACGAGGGCGACCTAGGCTACTTCTCGGTGTTCGACATGGTCTACCCCTTCGAGAACGCCGCCTACGCCCTGAAAGTGGGCGAGGTGAGCCGTCCCGTCCGCACCCGCTACGGTTACCACATCATCAAACTGCTCGATCGCGTGGAGGGCCTCTACGGCAAGGTGACCCTGGCCCACATCTGGCTGCACAGCACCGATTCCGCCAGCCGCCGCAACGACATCAACATGATGTACCGCCAGCTGAAAGAGGGTGTCGACTTCGAGAAACTGGCTCGCCAGAGCGACGACCGCACCACATCGGACAACGGCGGCCTGCTGACCAACGCCTCGCTGTCGCAGTTGCCCCCGGAATACATCCACGAGCTGGTGGGCATGAAGGAAGGCGAGATCAGCCAGCCCTTCTACACCCAGTACGGATGGCACATCATCAAGCTCATCAAACGCGACACCCTGCCGCGTCCCGAGGACCTGGAAGGCTTCTACAAGCAGCGCATGACCCGCGACCAACGCGGCGAAGCCTCGCGCAAGACCTTTGCCCAGGAGAGCCGCTCGCGCTACGGCATCGTCGACCGCACCGTCACCCCCCTGCCCCAACCCAAGGGCCGCAAGCGCAAAGGGGCTGTGAAGATGATGGCCACACTGGACAACGTGACGGCTCACGTCACCGACTCGGTCTTCCGGGCCAGATGGAAATTCGACGACAGCGTCTTCAGCGACACCATGCTGCTGGTGGTCACCCCGGCGAAGAGCTACTCCGAACTGGACCTGGCCCGCTACATCGGCCGTCACCAGCGCCGCTCGATGCCCGAGAGCATCGGAGCCTACGTGCAGCGGCAATATGAGGAATTCCTCGACAGCGTCAGCATCGACTATGCCGACAGCCAGCTGGAGAAGGAGCGTCCGGAGTTTGCCGAGGTGGTCGAAGAGTACCGCCGCGGGTTGATGATTTTCAACTACAACGACGCCATGATCTGGCACAAGGCGCTGGCCGACACGAACGGCTTCGTCGAGTTCTACAACCGCGAGAGCCTCACCAAACGCCTTGACAAGCCCGAGGACTCGCTCTTCTTCTTCCACCCCCGGGCCCGAGTGACCATCATCGATGTGGCCAGCCACAACGCCCTGGATGCTGAGAAGGCCCGCAAGTTGATCGTCAAAGCCCAGAAAAAGCAGATGGGCAGTAGCGAGATGCGCAACCTCCTGCTGAAGAAGATCAACCGCAAGCAATACCCCTCGGACGAGGTGGTCAAGGTCGACGTGGACCTTGTGGAGCAGACCCGTCAGACCCTGCTGCAGAACGACCAGTGGCAAAAGGGCGTGTACCTGCAGGACAAGGACGACGGCTACCGCCTGCTGGTGGTCGAAGAGGTGCTGCCCCGCAGCCTGAAAGGCCTCATCCAAGCCCGCGGCTACTACCTCAACGCCTGGCAAAACGAGGTGGAGCGCCAGCTGAACGACGAGCTGCGCCGCCAATACAACGTGAAGATCAACAAGGATGTCGTCCGCACGATTACTTACTAGCCTTCTACTGGCGACCCTGACCCTGGGTTGCTCCCACCGCGGCGACGAGTCGCCACTGGTGGCCTCGGTCTACGACCACGACCTGCACCGCAGCGACCTGGCCGGACTGGTGGGCGAAGGCGTCAGCGCCGAGGACAGCGCCGCCATCGTAAACAACTACGTCGAGCAGTGGATCCGCCAGACGGTCATCCTCTCCCGGGCCGAAAAGAACATCAAGGACAACTTCGACCGGCAGATACAAGAGTACCGTAACAGTCTGCTCACCTACGCCTACGAGCAACAGATAGTCAAGCAACTGCTCGACACCAATATCTCGTATGAGCAGATCAGCGAATACTACGACCAGCACCGCGACGACTTCCGGCTGCCCAATGCCATCGTCAAGGCCGCCTACGTGGTGGTGCCCAGCAAGTCGCCCGCCCTGCCCAAGCTGAAGAAGATCATCGGTGAGCGCAACTTCGACGAGGGCAATGTCGTCGACCTGGAAGAGCTCGCCTCACACTACGGGCTGACGGGCTATTACGACATCAACACATGGATGCCGTTCTACACCCTTCAAGGGGCAGTCCCCATCGTCACCTACAACGAGAACCTCTACCTGAAACAGAACCACACCATCGTGCTCAACGACGACAGTGTGACCTATCTGGCACGCATAATCGATTACAAGATGAGCGACGAGACTCCCCCGCTGGAGCTTCAGGCGGAGAACATCCGATCCATCCTGCTCAATCACCGCAAACTAGAGATACTTACCCGCCTGCAGGCCGACCTTCTGGAACAGGCCGAACAGAGCGATAACGTCAAGAGATACATTTAATAATGAAGAAAATCGCAATCGCAGTCGCCGCTTTGTTGGCGCTCAACCTTCAGTCCCCCACCCTGCAAGCCCAGGAGACCATCGTCGACGGTGTTGCCGCTGTGGTGGGAAAAAACATCGTCAAATATTCCGATATCGACCGCGCCTACGCGCAAATCCGGCTGCGCTCGGGCAATGCCAACGCCTTTGAGAACAAGTGCGCCATTCTGGAGAACCTCATTCTCAACCAGCTGCTGATCCACAAAGGCGAGATCGACAGCGTGGACAGCAAAGAGATCTCCGACGATCAGGTGGACCAGTACGTGCAGTATTACCTGCGGAACGACATGAGCCAGTACGGCACCAAAGAAGCGCTCCGCGAGGCCACAGGCTTCTCCTACGACGAACTCAAGGAGCAGTACGAGCGCATGATCCGCAACAACCTGGTGGCTCAGACCGTACAGTTCCAAATCACCAAAGACGTCAAGATTACACCGCTCGAGGTGACGGAGTTCTTCAACAGCATTCCCACCGACAGCTTGCCCGAGATTCCTGAGCGCTATGAGTTCTCGGAGATCGTCATGCAGCCCCAGATCTCGGAGGCAGAGCGCGACCGTGTGCGCACCCAACTGGCCGAACTGCGCGAGCGTGTGCTGAATGGCGAGAAATTCTCCATGCTGGCAACGCTCTACTCTCAGGATCCCGGATCGGCCAGAAAAGGCGGCGAACTGGGCTTCACCAATCGCGGCGAATGGGTCAGCGAGTTCGAATCGGCGGCCTTTGCCCTGAAACCCGGCGAAGTTTCGCCCATCATCGAGACCCAGTTCGGTTTCCACATCATCCAGTTGATTGAGCGTCGTGGCAATGCCGTCAACGCCCGCCACATCCTCATAACCCCCAAGGTGTCGTCCGAAGACATGCTTCGCGCCCGCATGACCCTCGACAGTCTGGCCACAGAGATCCGGGCCGGGCATATTTCATTCGAGGAGGCTGCCAAGAAGTACAGCACCGCCCCCAATGCAAAACAGGGAGGAACTGCCATCAATCCCACCGACGGCACCACTCGCTTTGACCGAACGGCCATCGATGCCAACTACCGCACCATCGGCATTCAAGGCTTAGACGAGGGCCAAATCAGCAATGCCACAGCCTTCAAGACAACCGACAACCAGGACGCCTACATCATCGTGCGCCTCAACAAGAAGCACACCAGCCACATCGCTAACCTGACTGACGACTACGACAGCATCTACAATGCCGCCCTCGCCAACGCCAAACAGAAGAAAATGCGCAAATGGGCGCGGCGGCAGATGGAAATCACCTATGTCCGACTCAGCGAAGAGTATCAAAACTGCGTATTCGGAAACCTGAAATAAGACCCACGTATCCATGAACGACAAGGAACAACTGGACCTGCTAGTCAATAAATATCACTCCCTCAAAGAAGAAATAGCCAAAGTCATCGTTGGTCAAAATGAAGCCGTAGACAGCCTGCTAGTCTCGGTGTTCACGGGTGGACACTGCCTGCTGTTGGGTGTTCCCGGTCTGGCCAAGACGCTTATGGTCAGCACCCTTGCCCGCACACTGGGGCTCACATTCAACCGTATCCAGTTCACCCCCGACCTGATGCCCAGCGACATTACCGGCAGCGAGATCCTTGACAACAACCGCCAGTTCAAGTTCATCCAAGGCCCCGTCTTCGCCAATATCGTACTGGCCGACGAGATTAACCGTACTCCCCCAAAGACACAGGCCGCCCTCCTGGAGGCTATGCAGGAACGAAACGTCACCGTCAACGGAACATCCTATTCCCTACCCGCCCCCTTCTTCGTGCTGGCCACCCAGAACCCAATCGAACAGGAAGGCACCTACCCGCTACCTGAAGCACAGTTAGACCGTTTCATGTTCAACGTAAAGCTGGATTATCCCTCTTTCGACGAAGAGGTACAGATTGTCAAGCAGACCACCGTCAGCCAAACCGCTCAGGTCAATCATATTCTATCGGCCGACGAAATCCTTTCCTTCCAAGAGTCTATACGCCGCATGCCTGTACCGGACAACGTCGTGGAATATGCCGTACGACTTGTCACCTCGACCCGCAATCCCGAGAACCGTTACATCTCCTGGGGTGCCGGTCCTCGCGCATCGCAGAACCTCATTGTCGGTGCCCGCTGCCATGCTGCCATCCACGGCAAGTATTCTCCCGACGCAGAAGACGTCAATGCTGTAGCATTCAACGTACTGAGACACCGCATCGTGCGCAACTACTACGCCGAGGCCGAAGGTATATCTACCGACGATATCATCAACCCCCTTATCAAACAACTATAAGGGCAGATAGATAACCTTCTTCGTCTCGAAATACTCTTCTTCAAAGAAATCGCTGATCTCGGTCACCTTGACCTTGTGCCGGAACGAGAATAGTTCCTTTGTCAGGTCACCGCCTTTCAGATATAAAATACCGTTACGCAACGGATGATATTGTGTCTTTGACACCTTCTTCTTCACCCACGGGACAAACTCGCCCAGGGTCGTCACCGCACGAGACACAATAAAGTCATACTCTCCCTCCAACTCTTCCGCCCTAATCTGCATCGCTTTAGCGTTCCCCAGTCCCAGCCGGGCAATCACATCCGACACCACTTTGATCTTCTTACCAATCGAGTCGATCAGCGTGAATCGGCTTTCGGGAAACATAATACTCAGAGGCACCCCCGGGAACCCACCACCGGTGCCCACATCCAGAATCTCACACATAGGTTTGAACTGCACCACTTTGGCAATCGCGAGCGAATGCAGAACATGATGTTCGTAGAAATGCTCCATATCCTTACGGGAAATCACATTGATCTGGGCATTCCACTCTTCATAAAGCGGCAACAGAGCGGCCATCTGCTCACGCTGCCGCTCTGTCAATTCGGGGAAATACTTGAGGATGATATCCATTAGAGATACGCCTTCAGGTGTTTACTCTTGCTGCTGGTCTTGAGTCGTTTGATACCTTTCTCCTTGATCTGACGCACACGCTCACGGGTCAGGTTGAACTTCATAGCGATCTCATCAAGACTCAACGGATGGGGCACTCCGATACCGAAGTACATCTTAATCACCTCCCTTTCAATCTCTGTCAGCGTCGACAGGCACCGTTCAATCTCTTGCGAGAGGCTCTCCTGCATCAGCTTACTATCGGTCGGCGGGGTGTCCTCGTTAGGAAGAACATCCACAAAGTTGACATCCTCGTCGCTCGCCAACGGAGCATCGATGCTCACATGACGACCGCTGATACCCATAATAGCCTTGATCTTGTCCTCAGGAATATCCAACATCTCCGCCAACTCTTCTTCCGATGGCGGACGCTCCAACTGCTGTTCCAGTTTGCTGATCTCTTTTTTCAACTTATTGAGGGCCCCCAGCTGGTTACTCGGCAGACGCACAATGCGCGAGTTCTCGGCGATAGCCTGCAGGATGCTTTGGCGAATCCACCACACCGCATAGCTGATGAACTTAAATCCTCGCGTCTCATCGAATCGTTTGGCGGCTTTGATCAGGCCCACATTACCCTCGTTGATCAGGTCGGGCAGACTGAGGCCTTGGTTTTGATACTGCTTGGCCACGCTCACCACAAATCTCAAGTTGGCCTTCGTCAGACGTTCCAACGCCTGCTGATCGCCCTGCTTGATACGCTGCGCCAGTTGCACCTCCTGCTCCGGAGTCAGCAACTCTTCACTGCAAATATCCTGCAGGTACTTGTCCAACGACTTGATATCGCGGTTAGTAATAGAATGTGTAATCTTCAGTTGTCTCATACTCGTCTCGCTTGGTTAACTCCTATTTTTCATTGTCAATAACGCAGAAAAATCTAATTTGTTACGTCCTTATGCATTTTTTTTGGAAAATTATTCATCTTTAACAGAATTTTCCTCAAAGAAAAGTCGTATTTTTGCATTCGGAACAATAAACGACTGAAAATAGCGTTATTGACACATAAAAACTGAAAAACAGAATATAAACAATTAAAATAACAGATTATGAAAAAAGCAAGATTTCTCTTACCGGTACTGGCAGCCCTCCTGATGGGCACCGTCGCCTCCTCGTGCGGACGCGAGCCTGCGGCTTTTGAGAGCACCAACACTCGCGTCATGCAGCAGACCATCTACTGGAACCAGTGGATCAGTGACCCCGAATACATGTACGTCACACTCGATTGGGACGCCCTGACCGAAGATGTGCTCAACTACGGCTCCGTCGTGGCCTACGTCTACGAAGGCACCCGTCAGTGCCCGCTGCCCCACGTGATCCCCATCACCTACACCACCGCCTCAGGCGACATTGTGGTTCCTGAGAACCTTCGCTTCGACCTCGAGCCCGGCAAGATCACCTTCATTATGCAGGACCTTGACGGCAACTTGCCCGAAGGACTGGAGAACAGCGCACCCATCACCTTCCGTGCCGTGGCTACCGTTCCGGTACAGTACGTGCTCGACAAGTAATCACCCTTCGACCTCAAAAAGGAAAGGCGCAGTTGCAACTGCGCCTTTCCTTTTTCTTATTCGTTGTGCCGCTTGTAGGCCCTCAGGGTATTCTCCAGCAAGCTCACGATCGTCAGCGGACCGACACCGCCAGGCACCGGCGTCACCCAGCTGCACAGAGCGTCCACTTCCGAGTGCTTCACGTCGCCGATGATGCGGTATCCGCTCTTCTTGGTCTCGTCCGGCACCCGATGGATACCCACATCGACCACCACAGCCCCAGGTTTCACCATATCGGCCGTGACAAACTCCGGCTTGCCGATGGCCACCACCAGAATATCGGCCTGGCGCGTCAGCTCGGCCAGGTTCTGCGTCTTGCTGTGGCACATCGTCACCGTGCAATCGAATCCCTTACGGCTCAACAGGTTCGCCACCGGCGTACCCACGATGTTCGAGCGGCCGATCACCACACAGTGCTTGCCGGCGGTCTCGATGCCGTAGCGCTTGAGCAGGGTGCAGATGCCCATCGGCGTAGCCGGCACAAAGCAGTCCTCGCCCAGCACCATCCGGCCGATGTTGATCGGCGTGAAGCCATCCACGTCTTTGTCGGGCGAGATGGCATTGATGATCTTCTGCTCGTCGATGTGCTTGGGCAACGGCAACTGCACGATGAAGCCGTCGATGTCGGGATCGTTGTTCAGAAACTCAATGCTTTCCAGGAGCTGATGCTCCGTGGTGCTCTCAGGCATACGGTAGACACTCGAGGTGAATCCCACCTCGTGGCTCGACTTTTCCTTGCTGGCCACATAAGTCATGCTGGCCCCGTCTGTGCCCACGATTACGGCGGCCAGGTGCGGCGCGCGCTTGCCCTCGGCCGTCAACCGACGCACCTCGTTGGCTATCTCATCCTTGATCTGCAGGCCCAAGGCCTTGCCATCCAATAATTCTGTCATATTATTTATTTTATATCTTCTTCTATAGTTCCTACAATATCTACATTGTGGTCCCTATAGTCGTGGTTATCTTCTTCTTCTCACCGGCAGTTTACCGCCGCTCTTGCTCACCATCTTCATCATCTTGCGCGTGTCGTCGAACTGCTTGAGGAAGCGGTTGAGCTCCTGTATCGTGCAGCCGCTGCCGGCGGCGATGCGCTGCTTGCGGCTGCCGTTGAGGCACTGCGGGTGCTGACGCTCGTAGGGCGTCATGGAGCCGATCATGGCCTCGATGGGCTTGAAGGCGTCGTCGCTGATCTCCACATTCTTGGTCAGCTTGTCCATGCCGGGAATCATTCCCATCAGGTCCTTCATCGAACCCATCTTCTTGATCTGCGCCACCTGCGACAGGAAGTCCTCGAAGTTGTACTCGTCGCGCACCAGCTTCTTCTGGATGCGACGGGCTTCCTGCTCGTCATACTGCTCCTGGGCGCGCTCCACGAGGCTCACCACGTCGCCCATGCCCAGGATGCGGTTGGCCATACGGTCGGGGTGGAACACGTCGAGGGCCTCCATCTTCTCGCCGATACCGACGAACTTGATGGGCTTCTGCACCGTGTAGCGGATCGTCAGGGCCGCACCGCCGCGCGTGTCGCCGTCGAGCTTGGTGAGCACCACGCCGTCGAAGTCCAGCCTGTCGTTGAAGGCCTTGGCCGTGTTGACGGCATCCTGACCGGTCATCGAGTCGACCACGAAGAGGGTCTCCTGCGGCTGCAGCTCGCGCTTCAGGGCCGCGATCTCGTCCATCATCTGCTCGTCGACGGCCAGACGGCCGGCCGTGTCGACGATCACCACGTTCACGCCCTTCCCCTTGGCCTCGGCGATGGCGTGCTTGGCGATCTCCACGGGGTTCTTTGAGCCCTCCTCGGTGTAGACCGGCACCCCGATCTGCTGCCCGAGGGTCTGCAACTGGCTGATGGCCGCCGGACGGTAGACGTCGCCCGCCACCAGCATCACATTCTTGCCCCGCTTGGCATGCAGCAGGTTGGCCAGCTTGGCGCTGAAGGTCGTCTTGCCCGAACCCTGCAAGCCCGCGATGAGCACCACCGCCGGCTGCCCCTTGATGTTGATGTCCACCGCCTCCGAGCCCATCAGCTCGGTCAGCTTCTCGTGCACGATCTTCACCATCAGCTGGCCGGGTTCGAGGCTCTGGATCACGTTGCGTCCCAGGGCCTCGGCCTTCACCTTGTCGGTGAACTCCTTGGCGATCGGATAGCTCACGTCGGCGTCCAGCAGGGCCTTACGCACCTCCTTGACGGTCTCCGCCACGTTGATATCGGTGATCGAACCCTTGCCGCGAAGGGTATGTAACGCTTTCTCTATCTTGCTACTAAGGTTCTCGAACATAATCTTCAGTGCATTAAAAACCGTCTGCAAAGATACGAAAAAATCCCGATATGTAATAACTTTTTTTACCCCATCCCCCCATCTTCGGTCAGGAGCCCCGCAGGGGCGACAGACCGACAACGATGTCCCTGCCGCCCCTGCGGGGCTCGGGAGGGGTGCAATCGGGTTTCCGTGGGCTCACGCCCACGGCTAGCCAATGCCGCCCTCCGGGCTCAAACGCTCCAATACACCACGGTTCTACTCCACCACCAGCCGTCGGGAGCTGATGCCGCGGGGGGTGACGAGCTTGACGAGGTAGACGCCGGCGGCGCGGGTGCTGACGTCGAGCTCCAGCGACGGACCCTGCACCGTGTGCGC
>OCVV012888297.1_pt1 | contig 10458 bp, 9 predicted proteins | sample 1539721 | NCBI WGS metagenome assembly OCVV01 (sample SAMN02144230, study PRJEB22623) | gut metagenome | biome: sheep rumen | host: Ovis aries | place: New Zealand
TCTCGAAAGGAAAGAGAGAGGAGCAACCAATTATGTCATTTGTAACGGTGGAGCAAAAGGGACACATCGGTGTCATCACGATGAACCATCCGGAAGTGCTCAACGCGCTGAACAGCCAGACGCTGCACGATCTGTCGGACGCGCTGGATCAGGTCGAGCGCAATGATGAAATCTACGTTGTCATTCTGACCGGTGCCGGCCGCGCGTTTGTCGCAGGTGCGGATATCAGTGAAATGGCGAAGATTTCCGCGATTGAAGCGAAAAAGTTCGGCGCACTGGGCAACGAGGTTTTCCTCAAGCTCGAGCATCTCACCAAGCCGACCATTGCGGCGGTCAACGGCTTTGCACTGGGCGGCGGCTGTGAGCTGTCGATGGCGTGCGATATCCGGATTGCCAGCGAAAAGGCAAAATTCGGTCAGCCGGAAACCGGCCTCGGCATCACACCGGGCTTTGGCGGCACGCAGCGGTTGCCGCGCATTGTCGGTGTTTCCAATGCCATGGAGCTGATTCTCACAGCGCGCGTCATCAAGGCGGCTGAGGCGAAGGAAATCGGTCTGGTCAGCCATGTCTATGCCCCGGAGGAGCTGATGGACAAGGCAATGGAGCTGGCAAACGCGATTGCCGCACAGGCACAGATCGCAGTGCGCCAATCCAAGGCTGCCATTCGCCGCGGTATGCAGGTGGATATTGCCACCGGCGCGGCCTACGAGACGGAAGCCTTTGGCCTGTGCTTCTCGACAGAGGATCAGAAGGATGCCATGCAGGCGTTTGTCAGCAAGCAGAAGCTGGACGGGTTCAAAAACCGCTGATTTCGGCTGATTTTGCCGGCACCGCAGAAACACACAGCGGCAGCACCGCGGAATTCCGTTTGGGGGATATCCCCAAAGGTGCTGCAGATGAATGGAAAAAGAAATGCCGTTTCTTTCCGGTCAGGGCTGGAGAGAGGCGGCATTTTTGCGCGTTTTTGTGGGTGCCCGCGGGGCGCAAAAAAATCCCTCGCAGGGAAAAATCTCTGCGAGGGAGAAAACAGCTTGTTTTTTAACGGATGGTCAGCTCGCCGCCGGGGATCTCAGCGCCGAACGGGCCGTCATAGGTGAAGAAGCCCTTGCCGGTCTTCACGCCCAGATAGCCTGCACGAACCATCTTCTTCAGCAGCGGATGCGGACGATACTTCGGATCGCCGGTCTCGGTGAAGAGGGTGTTCATGATAGCGAGGTTGATGTCGTGACCAACCAGATCAGCCGTGTGGAGCGGACCGGACTTCATGCCGGCGCCGTTCTGCATAGCCAGATCGATGTGGGACGGAGTCGCAATGCCTTCTGCATAGATGCCGATTGCTTCGTTCATCATCGGGATCAGGATGCGGTTTACAACGAAGCCCGGACCCTCGTTGACATGGACCGGAGTCTTGCCGAGGGATTCCATCAGCTCGTAAGCCTTGTGATAGGTATCCTCAGAGGTCTTCATGCCGCGGGTAACCTCAACCAGCTTCATGATGTGAGCCGGATTGAAGAAATGGCAGCCGACGACCTTGTCCGAACGATTCGGAACTGCGTTGGAGATCTCAGTGATGGAGAGTGCCGAGGTGTTGGTGCCGATGATGCAGTTCTCCGGCAGAATGGTGTCGAGCTCTTCGAGAAGCTCTTTCTTCAGATCCATTCTCTCCAGAATAACTTCCATGACAAACTCAGAGCCGGCAGCATCCTTGCGGTCGACAGACAGGGTCAGGTTTGCCAGGCAGGCATCCATCTGCTCCTGCGTCATCTTGCCTCTCTTAACGGCGCCTGCGAGGTCGCCTTCGATGCGGCTTCTGCCGCCTTCACAGAACTGCTCCTTGATGTCAATCAGCGTAACAGCGTGACCAGCCTTCAGAAAAACTTCCGCAATACGGGCACCCATGTTGCCTGCGCCAAATACAGTAACTTTCATTTGATTTTATCTCCTATTTACGATAGACATTCGAAACAATGGATGAAATTCTGAAAAAAACAATTATTTGCCGATGAACGGATCCTTCGGGGTCGGGTTCTTCTTGGTGCCGCGCTTCTCGAGGAAGTTTCTCATACCGATCTTCTGATCTTCGGTAGCGAATACCTGTGCGAAGCAGTTGCTCTCGAAACGGATTGCGTTGCCGATATCAACCTGCATGCCGACGTTGATGGAGTCCTTCGCATGCTTGATGCCGAGCGGTGCGTTCTTTGCGATCTTGCGAGCCAGGTCCAGTGCGCCTTCCATCATGGATTCCTGATCGTCGTAAACGTGGTTCAGCAGACCGTTCTGATACATGTAGTCGGTGTCAACCTGCATACCGGTGTAAATCATTTCCTTTGCGCGGTTTACGCCGATGGTACGCGGAAGTCTCTGTGTGCCGCCGCAGCCCGGCATGATGCCCAGGGTAACCTCCGGCTTTGCGAAGATCGCCTGCTTGGAAGCAACGCGCAGCTCACAAGCCAGTGCCAGCTCGAGGCCGCCGCCGAGGCAGTAGCCGTGGATTGCTGCGATAACCGGGCAATGGAACTGATCCAGACGACGAACAACGCGGTTGCCGTCATAACCGAAGAAGTTTGCTTCCTCCGGAGTCATGGTGGACATCTGAGCGATATCAGCGCCTGCTACGAACGAACGGTTGCCGCCGCCGGTAACGATCAGGCAGCGAATGTCGTTGCCCAGCTCATCGACATAGGTGATAGCCTTGTCCAGCTCGTGATAAACGGTGGTGTTCAGCGCGTTCAGAGCCTTCGGACGGTCGATGGTAATCAGCGCAATGTACTGCTCCGGAAGGTCTACATATACGGACTCGGTCTGGAAAACATGATCTGCCATAATAAATACAACTCCTTACTATGATGTTCAGAGGGACAAAGTCGCCTCTGTATTGACAAATGATGTTGAATGGGGATAGAGGGGAACGTCGGCTTGCACGCCCCCTCTATGTTTTTTATTTTACTTGCAAAGCTCGTCGCGCTCGAGGATGATCGCTTCGCCCATGCCGCCGCCGATGCACATGGTAGCCAGGCCGATGGTAGCATCGCGCTTGATCATTTCGTACAGCAGGGTGGTGGAAATACGGCAGCCTGCCGCACCGATCGGATGGCCCAGAGCGATTGCGCCGCCGTTGACATTGACCTTGTCCATGTCGAAGCCGAGCGTAGAGTTAACTGCGCATGCCTGTGCTGCGAATGCCTCGTTGGACTCGATCAGGTCGAGATCAGCAACGGTGAGACCTGCGCGGGACAGAGCCTGACGGGTGGACTCGATCGGGCCGATGCCCATGATGGACGGATCACAGCCGACAGAGCCGTAGGAACGGATCTTAGCCATCGGCTTGAGGCCGTGTGCCTTGACGAAGTCCTCGGAAGCGATAACCATGCAGGCGCCTGCGTCGTTGATGCCGGAAGCGTTGCCTGCGGTTACAGTGCCGTCCTTCTTGAATGCCGGACGCAGACCAGCCAGGGTCTCGAGCGTTGTGCCTTCACGCGGATGCTCGTCGGTATCGAAAATAAAGCTCTTCTTGCGCTGCTTGACTTCGATCGGAACGATCTCGTCCTTGAACTTGCCGGCCTTGATTGCTGCGACAGCCTTTGCCTGAGAAGCACAAGCCAGCTCGTCCTGCATCTCACGGGTGATGCCGTACTTTTCCGCAACGTTCTCAGCCGTGATGCCCATGTGGTAACCGTTAAAGATATCAAATACGCCGTCATGTACCATCATGTCGACCATTTCAACATTGTTCATGCGGGCGCCCCAGCGAACCGAGTTGGAGTAGTACGGAGCACCGGACATGGACTCAGCGCCGCCGGCCAGTACGCACTGGTCGTCGCCGGACTTGATGAGCTGTGCAGCCAGGCTCATAGCACGCATGGAGGATGCACAAACCTTGTTGAGGGTGACTGCCGGAGTGGTGATCGGCAGACCTGCGCCGACCAGGATCTGACGGCCGATGTTCTGGCCGAGACCGCCCTGCAGGACGCAGCCGGTGATGGACTCGTCGAATGCAGCGACGTCAACGCCAGCCTGCTCGATTGCAGCCTTGGCAGCAGCAACGCCGAGTGTTACGGCAGGTACATCCTTCAGGGACTTGCCGTAAGAACCAATCGCTGTTCTCTTTGCACTGCAAATATAAACATTCATTTGATCTGTTCTCCTTTTTGATAAAAAGTGAATGAAACAAAAACAACAAAGGGGGAGAGACGGGCAGCACAGGGCCGAACGCCTGCTCCCCTTCGTCATTCTACGATTTTGTACCGCACCGCACAGGTTCGAAAATCGAAACAGCTGAGCTGCCGCTGTTCAGACAGCATGTCCTGCCGGATGCGGGGACTGCAAAACGATCAGTCGTTGGCCAGACCCATCAGCTCGTCGCGGAAGATGCGGGAATCCATCAGCTTGATGGTGCCGTCCTCCTGATAAGCGATCTGCGGGGTGAACTCCATCTGATCCAGAACCTGAGTCTGCAGGTCGATGCCCGGTGCGATCTCGATCAGGGTAACGCCCTCCGGACGCAGCTCGAATACAGCGCGCTCGGTGATGTACAGAACCGGCTGATGAACCTTGTTGGCGTAGATGCCGGAGAAGGTGATGTGCTCAACCTGCTTGACAAACTTCTTCTTTGCGCCCTCCTGCGTGATGATAAGCTTGCCATCCTTGCAGGTGGTCTTCAGGCCCTTTGCGGTGAAGGTGCCGCAGTAGCAAACCTTCTTTGCGTTCTGGGTGATGTCGATGAATCCGCCGGCACCTGCCAGACGGGTACCGAACTTGGATACGTTCAGGTCGCCGTTCGGAGCAGTCTCAGCCAGGCCGAGGAATGCGATGTCCAGACCGCCGCCCTGATAGAAGTCAAACTGTACGTTGTGCGGCAGGATTGCCATGGAGTTTGCAGCTGCGCCGAACTGGGTGCCGCCGTACGGTACGCCTGCAATCGAGCCGGCCTCAACGGTCAGCGTCATGGTATCGGAAATGCCCTCTTCTGCTGCGACGTTGGCGATCTTCTCCGGTGCGCCGGTGCCGAGGTTGACGATTGCGTCCTTCGGCAGCTCCATAGCAGCACGGCGTGCGAGGATCTTCTTTGCGTCCAGCGGAATCGGCGGGATTGCGTCAACCGGAATGCGGAATTCGCCGGTCAGTGCGCCGTCATACGGCATACCGAGGCACTGCATGTTCTCTTCGTCCGAGCCGACAACAACACAGTCGACATAGATGCCCGGAATGGCAACCAGCTTCGGATCGAGGGAACCGCCCTGTACGATCTTCTCAACCTGTACAATGACCTTGCCGCCGCTGTTCTTGCAGGCCTGAGCCATTGCGGTGACGTCCAGCGGGCCGATCTCGCGATGTACGGTGCAGTTGCCGAACTCATCGCAGTAGGAAGCGCGCAGGAATACAACATCAATCGGGAAGCCCTTGTACAGCAGGCGCTCCTCGCCTTCGATCTCAATCAGCTTGACGAGGTCTTCCTTGGTGCAGTCATTCAGCTTGCCGCCGCCGTTGCGCGGGTCAGCAAAGGTGTACAGACCGACATGGGAAATGGTGCCGATGTTGTGCGCCGCGATATCGCGGTACATATGGGAAATAATGCCCTGCGGCAGGTTGTATGCTTCGATCTTGTTGTTCAGCGCCAGCTCACCGAGCTTCGGTGCGCGATCCCAGTGACCGCCGATAACGCGCTTAACCATGCCCTCGTGACCGTAATGGTCGCCGCCGGTGCCGTCACGATGGCCCTGACCTGCTGCGAAGAACAGGGTCAGATCCTTCGGATGACCGGTTTCGAGGAAGCGCTTCTCCAGTGCGGTGGACAGGGTTTCCGGGCAGGCACAGCTTACGAAACCGCCGGTGGCAATCGTATCGCCATCCTTGACGCGCAGAGCAGCCTCTTCCGGAGAGACAATCTGTACTTTCTTCATGGGATATCATCCTTTCTTTTTTTCGTTCGTATGGCATGAGAACCGCTGTGCCGGAAGGACAGCACCTCTCACAAAAATATTCTGACGACAGGGCCGGAACCCCGCTGTGTGCGGTTCAGGCTGTGCCGGCAATGCGCGCGGCGGCGGTGTCCGCCTCCGCCTGATCCGTGCAGATGACACGGCGGTCGGCGTCGATGTCCTCGTACAGGTACGAGCACCCCGTGCAGCCGCGCAGAATCAGCAGCACATCATACTGTTTTCCGTCCTCCGGAAGAGAGAATTCAGCCGTATCTGCCAGCTGTGCACAAATATTGCGATACGCGGCGCCGCGGTCATAGCGCGGATTGCAGCCGCCGCAGAATTTTACCGTACAATGTAGCATAAGCAAAGAAACCTCATTTTTCGCATTCCGGAAGCACAGACGGACAGACAGGCACCCACAGAATAAGTCTATGAGTGCCTGTTGTCACATTATCGCCAGTAATTCAGCACCGTTTGTCAGAATCAATCAGTCGATGCGTGCAATAGCCTTTGCAAGCTGCTTCTTCTGCTCCAGATTGGACTGACGAGCAATCATGATACGCTGAGCCTGCGGGGAGCCTGCGCCGTGCATGGACTCCGGCAGATAGCCGACAGCTGCGGTGCCCATCGTCATGTTCTCGATCAGGCGAAGAACGCGCATACGATCCTCGGTCGGAACGGAAGCAACACCCTTGAGGTACTTCTCGATGTACGGCTTCAGCTGCGGGTTGCGGTAATCAGCCTCGGACGGCTGGGTAACCATCAGGCCGCCTGCCAGATCCTGCGCGATGCGGGCAATGTCGTACGGGAAGCGGGTTACGTTCTGCTTGCAGACGTTGGCGAGCAGCAGGTCGATCAGATAGTTGCCCGACTTCGTCTTGGAGCCCTGGGAAGAACATGCGATGCCGCATGCGTACAGGGTCTCGTTCAGGTGGGTCATCTCGATGATCTTGTCCTTGACATGGGATGCCTTTGCACAGCCTGCCATCTCAACAGCCAGTGCGGTAGCGCCGATCAGGACGTCGCCGACACCGACCTTGCAGCCGCCGTAGGACTGACGATGATAGCCTGCGAAACGCTCGACGATCATGCCTGCAAACTTGACCTCGCCGTTGAGGAAGATGCGGTCGTTCGGAACGAATACATGCTCAAAGATAACCAGAACTTCATGTCCGCCGTAAACCTTGTTGCCGACGTCGATGTCGTTGTACTCTTCCAGCTTGCGGGTGTCACAGGACTGACGGCCGTAAATCAGGGTGATGCCCTCGGAATCGGTCGGAATCGCGAAGGAAATCGCGTAGTCCTCGTCGCCCTCGCGCATTGCGATGGTCGGCATGACCAGAACCTCGTGGGAGTTTACGAAACCGGTCTGATGTGCCTTGGCGCCGGTTACATAAACGCCGTCCGGCGTGCGCTCAACAACGTGAACGAACAGGTCCGGATCAGCCTGCTTGGACGGAGCCAGGCCGCGGTCGCCCTTGACGTCGGTCATTGCGCCGTCAACTGCAAGGTCTTCGTCCTGTACACGGGTCAGGAACTTGACGAAATTCTCGTGATACTTGGTGCCGCATGCCTCGTCGATCTCATAGGTGGAGGAATAGACGGCGTTCATTGCGTCCATGCCGACACATCTCTGGAAGCAGGCTGCGGTCTTCTGGCCGAGCATACGCTGCATCTTAACCTTCTTGATGAGGTCGTCGGTGGACTGATGCATATGGGTGAAACGGTTGATCTTCTTGCCGGTCAGGTGGGAGGTAGCAACCATCAGATCCTCGTACTGCGGATCCTCAGCAGCCTCGTACGTAGCGGCAAAGGAGTTCAGGGACGGGCGGATAACCGGATCGTCTACCGGATTCTCGACCTTCTTACCGAACATCCACAGGTTGAGGTTGAGCTTGCGAAGGGACTCAATGTACTGTTCTTTGGTCATCATAGTGATCAAAATCCTTTCTCTTGGTCTTCTCTCTCGTGTGAAGTAAACGCAGCGAGTACCGCGGACGATACCCGCTGCGTCTTACAGGCTAACGGTATTAGGATATTGTGTTATCCGGCGATCAGAAGCACTCTCTGTATACGCGCTCGGACAGCTCCTTGGTCCACGGCTGAACATAAGAGTTGGTGATCAGACGCTGCTGGTTTGCTTCAACAGACTCTGCGAACGCCTTGATGTCCTCTTCCTTGAAGCCGTACTCGTGCAGCGGCTTCAGGTGCAGAACCTTCTCGAGCAGCTCGTTCAGGTATGCGATCGCGTTGTCGACCTCGCAGCCGGTGATGCGTGCAACGAGCTTCTTGAACTTCAGCAGCTCGCCGTTCGGATCGTACTCGTCGTAGATCTCAAGGATCTTGCCGAACAGAGCGTAGTTGGACTCGCCGTGCGGTACATGATAGGTGCCGCCGAGCGGGAAGGACATGCCGTGTACGGTTGCACAGCCGGCCTTCAGGAATGCGATGCCTGCGTAGGTGGAAGCGGTGGAGAACTCATCCAGATAGGTCAGACGAGCGTCCGGGCCGTCTTCGCCGATGCGGCGGAAGCCCTCGAGGATCATCTCCATTGCCTTAACGGAGAACAGCTCGGAGGTAGTGGTCTTACGATGCGGCGACAGGAAGGACTCGGTCGCATGGATCAGTGCGTCGATTGCGGAAGATGCAAACGGCTTGTACGGCAGGGTCTTCAGCATATCCGGAACCAGGCAAACCTTGTTCGGGATCATGTCGTCGGAAACCAGGCCCAGCTTGGTCTCGCCGCCGGTCAGCACGCCGTCCTTCTCGTCCTTGACGATAGCAACGGAAATGTTGGTGACCTCAGAACCGGTGCCACAGGTGGTCGGGATTGCGATAACGTCCTTCTCGTGTACGAACGGCTCGCGCTTGAAGTACATCTCATGTACGGAAGACGGGCGCTTGCAGCCGAGCAGCTTGCAGAGGTCCATGATTGCGCCGCCGCCAACAGCGATAACGCGATCGTAGGAATCGTACGGAATAGCCGCGTACATGGTCTCGATCATAGCCTCAGACGGCTCGCCGCCGCCGAACTTCTCCTGGAATACGAAGTTGCACGGCAGATTCAGCTCTTCCATGAACGGCTTGTAGATGAATTCGTTGGTCAGAACGCAGTCTCTCTCGTTCAGCTTGAATTCCTCTGCGAATTCTGCGAAATTCGCACATTTGTAGATGGTCGGCGCGATGATGATTTCTCTCTTGTCGGCCTGCAGAGCCTTGCTAAAAGCATCCATATGTAACATCTCCTATAAAAAATTTTCATGCATAAGAAGCCTTTTCAGGCTGGTTATCCAAAAGTCGGCGGATTCATTCCGTTTCCTTCGCTCTAATTGTACCAAAAGTTGCGCGAAACTTCAACAAAAAGTGATGAAGTTACTAGAAAAAATCTCCCAACCTTTCGACATTGGAGAGAGGGGCCGACTCACACCGATGCATTTAACTACATTTTATACTATATCCACAAGTTTGTAAATCACTTCTTTGAAATTTATTGTGGAAAATGTGGAGAAATTCGACAGGTGTACGGCGAACTCACTCCGCGAAGCGGCTGAGGAATGCGCGCGTGCGCTCGTTCTGCGCGGCGCCGAAGATATCCTCGGGGCGGCCCTCCTCCACGATGACGCCGCCGTCCATAAAGATGACGCGATCCGCCACATCGCGCGCGAATGCCATTTCGTGCGTGACGACGACCATGGTCATGTGCTCGTCGGCGAGCTGGCGGATGACCTTGAGGATTTCGCCGGTCAGCTCGGGGTCGAGCGCGGAGGTCGGCTCGTCGAAAAACAGCACGCGCGGATTGAGCGCGAGTGCGCGTGCGATGGCAACGCGCTGCTGCTGACCGCCCGAAAGCTGGCACGGATAGTAGTCCGCGCGGTCGGCAAGATTCATTTTTTCGAGCAGGACGCGCGCCTGCTTTTCTGCCTCCTCGCGCGGCGTTTTGAGCACGTAGACGGGCGCATCCGTCACATTCTGCAGCACCGAGCGGTGCGGGAACAGATTAAAATTCTGGAACACCAGTCCGGCGCACAGCGTGATTTCGTGCAGCGTTTTGGGGTCGGCGAAAACCGCGGAACCGTTTTCCGTGTGCATCATCTGTTTGCCGCAGATGGTGATTTCGCCGCGGTCGGCAGTCTCCAGCTGTGTCAGACAGCGCAGGAAGGTGGATTTTCCGGAGCCGGACGGGCCGATAATCGCGACGACCTCACCCTGTGCGACATGCATCGAGATGCCGCGCAGCACGATCAGATCGCCGAAGCGCTTTTCAATATTGGTAGCTTCAATCAGATTCATGTCAGTTTTCCTCCGGTCAGCGGTAGTAATCGAGCCGAGCCTCGAGCTTCTTGAATGCAGATTCGACGACGGCGCTCATGACGAGGTAGAACACGCCGGCGGCGACGTACGGGGTGATGGACACGTTTTTCGCCGCGGTTTTAATGGCGATGTCAAACAGCTGCGGCTGTGCGATGATCTGCGCGAGCGCGGTGTCCTTGACGAGCACCATAAATTCGCTGCCCGTCGGCGGGATGACCCGCTTGAC
>OCVV011213487.1_pt1 | contig 10457 bp, 2 predicted proteins | sample 1539721 | NCBI WGS metagenome assembly OCVV01 (sample SAMN02144230, study PRJEB22623) | gut metagenome | biome: sheep rumen | host: Ovis aries | place: New Zealand
CAGAAGTCAGGTCAGCGTCGAGCTGGCTGCTGTCCACGAGTTTATCCAGAGCCATCAGTAGTTACCCCCTTGCCATGCACTCATGGTGACCGGTGCAACGATACCGTCGCTGCCCACCACCATAAACATACCGGCGTTGGCGGTGCCCTGATTCGCCGCGACAGCACTTACGTCCGCCGCCGTGCTGGGGATCGTCTTCGTGCTGATGCTGTTCCAGTAAGACCCGCTGACGAACGTAACCCTGACGCTGGTCTGGTTCGCGCTGGCGAAAAGCCAGGCGGTGCCGGACGGCCCGATAGCGGCCTTGCCAGTGAGGTAGAAAATCTCGTCGCTGATCTTGCAGAGCACGGCCTGACCTGCGGTCACCGCCGTCGTGATCTCCGCTTCGGTGGTCGTGTTGTAGGTGGCCCAGAAGACTTCTTGCGTCCCGCCTGATTGGTTGATCCATTCGGTGTCGTAGTCCGTGCCGCTGGCCTTCGCCAGCACCTGGCCCGCTGTGCCGCCGGTGGGAACGCCCACACCCGCAGGGCCTGCTTCGCCCTGGATGCCCTGCTGACCCTGCTGCCCGGTGGCTCCGGTATTGCCCTTCAGATTGTGAAACGCGAAAGCAATCTCTCTGCTGTTAGCGGGGCCGGAGAGCGTCACGTCCACGCTGGGGATGCCAGTCTCGCTGTCCACTGTCGCTGTGATCGCCGCGATCTCCGGGTCTGGGTCGCCGTCGGTGTCCACCCAGACCGTCACGGTCGGGTCGGTCGGTTCGGTGTCGCCGACATAAACGCCTGGTTCACCCTGCGGCCCGGCGGGGCCGTCGAACTCTCCCTCGTCTGCGTCGTCCCGGACGCTCTGTGCGATCTCCTCTGCGTTCTCCGCCGCCTCCAGGATCTGCTGCACCAGGCTCTGTGTGGCCGGCGTCGGCTCGATCTCGGACGGCTCCACGCCCGGCAGGATCCGCCCGGCGTCCGCCCAGATGGTGGGCGTTACCCGCTGGCCCTGGTCCCCGGTACCGTACACGCCGATCTTCAGGTGACCCAGTGCTTGCTGCAGCACCTCGTGCGGCACCGCGCAGCTCTCCTGCCCCACCAGCGCCACGTCGATGACCTGCCCGCTGCCCTGGAAGATCGCCACCTTCCCCAGGCCGTCCCAGTCCTCGGAAAAGCGGAAGCTGCACTCCAGGCCCACGCTGCCGCTGGTGATCGGCTCCGTGGCCTGGGCTGTTGCGTCCCTTTCCCGCACGATTACATGGATCATATGCCATCTCCTCCCTTTTACTCGCTTGCCACTACCGTGCTGCCGATGCGGATCACCCAGCCCGACGGCAGCTCGATGCAGTTGTCATGCTCCGGCGCCTTGCCAAAGCCTACGCCCATCCCGCCGGGCCGGAACTTCATGGCCCAGTGCTGGGTCGCCAGAGCTACCGTCACGCTGGCCGTCTTCCCCAGCGCGTCCGTCACGGTCAGCCTCACCTGATAGCTGCTGTCCGCCGAAATGGTGCCGATCACCATGGCGGTATCGTTCTGCAGCGTGACTTCCGTCCCGAAGGCGGCGTCCTCCGTCCTCTTGTGCGCCACGGTCAGCGTCATGCTGTTCTGCCCGCTGAGGGAAGAGTACAGGCCCTTCCCTTTTGCGCTGTAGTATTGGCCGTCGTCCGCCGGATCTCCCATACTGTCGCATCGGAACACCGTCACTTCCGTGAGCCTGGGCTCCGCGTAGGGCTGCACCGTGATCTGCAGGGTCTCGCTGGCCTCCTGGCCCCGGCTGTCCGTCACCGTGCAAAGGATCTCGGCATTGCCCGTCAGCACCCCGGTCCGGTATGGCGCCGCGTTCACCGTCACGCCGCTGCAGTGGATCCGGAAGCTTGCCACGCTGGCTCCGTTTTTGCAGCTGATCTTCGAACTGTCGAAGCTCACTTCCGCCTTGCTGAAGCCCTGGACGTATACCGTGATATTTGCCGCAGCGGTCCCGGTATTGTACACCGCCGCTGCCGCCCAGCCGGCCGCAAGCGTCGGCGGCAGGCTCCCCTGGGTAAATCGCACCGTGATCGTCGCTGTTGTGGTCCCCACGCTGTTTCCGTTGAAGAAGGTCTCGCAGGTGAACACCGCCTGGGCGCTGCCGGCGTTCGGCAGCAGCGCCGCGTAGGTCGTGAGATCCGGCGTCCAGACGCAGCTGGTGGCCGTGCTGCGGCTCAGCAGGGTCTCCGTCCGCCCCGCGCAGCTCACGCGCAGATCGTGGACCGCGCCTTCCGTGGACACCGCCAGGCTCACCGGGATCTGGCTGCCGAAGTTTCCGTCGCTGGCCGTGACGGCGCTGGCCGTTCCGTAGATGCCGTCCACTGTCACGGTGATGGTCCCCGACGCCATGCGGTGGTAGGCGTCCACTCTCGGCCAGATCCAGAGATAATAGTCCCGGTCCGGCATCAGCTCGATGTTGACGCTGCCTGTCAGGGAATCGCCCGCATGCACCGTCAGGATGCCCAGGTCGTCACCCCATTCTCTCTCGTAGCCGGTGGATTCCGATGTCACAAGGAAGCGGTAGCCGAAATCCAGGGGCGTATACTCTCCCTCGTAGATATCGTATTTGGTGGAGGCAAAGCTCACGCTGGTCGCTCCGGTGGACGGTGTGTGGAACTTGAAGCGCCCCACCAGCGGCGCGTAGTCATAGCCCAGGCTCCCGGGCATCGGGTATTTCGCGCCAACGCGGTACCACCGATCCTCCGTCGTCAAAGTCGTGCTCATGCGTTTCCCTCCGTTTCTGGCCTTATGATAGCAACACAAAAGGCGGAGGTGTTACCCCCCGCCCGGGAAAAAGCGGGAGGCTCATGCCTCCCGCTCCTTCTTAATGCCAGGGTGTATTTCGAATCCCGCTCTTCGCGTAGTCCAAAGCCAGGTACAGCGCATCCTTCTGCGCCGGCGTCAGGTTCAGGCTGTGGATGTAGGCAACCATCTTTTTCTTCTTGCTTCCGCTGATGGTCTTCCCGTTCGCCTTCTTGTCGCCCTCGGTAACGCTGTCTGTCCGCCAGGTCTTGTACCACACCTCTTTCGATACGCCCGCGGCTTCCAGGCTTCCGTAGTAGGTCGTGGCTGCCTTCGGACTGATATCCGCCAGCTCCGCGTTCTTCCCGGCGAAGCGGTACTGCAGCGCCTTGCCCTCGGCCTCGGTCTCGGTGTAGCCGCCGTACTTCTGCAGCATCTGCCGGACCTTCTCTTCGGAGATCTGTCCGCCGGCATAGGCGTCCCGGATGTCGTCATAGCGGATCCCGGTGTCCTTCTCGCACTGCCAGTGCAGCACTTCCGCTTCGGCTTTCTCCTTGGTCTGGCCGCCATAGCGTACCTGCAGCTCTGCAGCTCTGCTTCCGCTGAGCTCGCCGCTGAGATAGAGATCTTGGATGTTGTTATAGACGATCCCAGTCTCTTTCTCACAGCTCCACTTCCGGATCTCCTTCTCGGCGTCCGCTTTTGTCTGTCCGCCGTAGGTCATCCGCAGCTGCGCGGCTCGCTCTGCGCTGAGCTCGCCGCTGAGATACAGATCGTGCATATCGTCGTAATTGACGCCGGTCTCTTTCTCGCACTTCCACTTTCGGATCTCCTTCTGGGCCTCAGTCCTGGTCTGGCCGCCGTAGGTCACCCGCGCGTCGATGGCGTCCTGCTCGCTGATCGTGCCTTCCAGGAAGCCCTGCTTCACGTCGCTGTAATCGCCGCCGGTGTCCTTGACGTAGCGCCACTGCTGCAGCGCCTCCTCGGCCTTCACCTTGGTCTTTCCGCCGTACTTCATCTGGAACTCCACGGCTTCTGCGTCGGAGATCTCGCCGTCGATCCAGGCTTCCTTCAGGTCGCTGTAGGCGATCCCTGTCTCCTTCTCACAGGCCCACTTTTGCACTTCCTCCTGGGCCTCGCTCTTGCTCTTGCCGCCGTACAGCATCCGCATCTCCGCGGCCCGTGCCGCCGTGATCTCACCCGCGATAAAGGCGTCCTGGATCTCCTCAAACTGCAGCTGCTCCGGGCTCGATACGTAGCTGCTCCACTCGCGCACCTTGGCTTCCGCGTCCCGCTGGCTCATGCCGCCCTCTTTGACAAGCATCCGGATGGCCGCGTCCTTTTCGATCCGCGGCCTTCCGTCTTCCGCAGTGCCCTGGTACCACGCCTTCACCGCGCTGCGCACTTCGCTTCTCAGGCTGTCTTCAGAGAAGCCTGCCTTCAGCAGCTCGTCCCGGGCGGCTTTGCTGTCCTGCCCGCTGCGTACTGCGTTCAGCAGCTTGTCGTACTTGTTCGTTCCCTTCTCCAGGCCCCACTCGAAGACCTTCTGCTTCGCCTTCTCCTCGGTCTCGATCTCGGCGTCCCGCATCAGATAGCGGATCGCTTCCTCCTCGGAGATGGCCCCGGCCTCGAAGGCCTGCTTGATGCTGGAGGTGGGCGTCACGGTGCCCCGCTTCACGGTCTTCAGCTTCCAGTCCGGCACGCTCTGCACCACAAAGGTGTTCCAGAGCGCCACGCCGTCCCGCGCCGTGTTGGCGATGGGCAGGCCCGTCACGGTACTCAGCGCCGTCATGGCGGCGTAGGCGGTGCCCCAACGGAACTGGCCATTCTCAATGTCCCGCTTCACGGCGGTGTAGGCTTTGGTCAGATCCTCCACCCACTCGGTGTCCATGCGCTTGTTGGTCCATCCTTCCAGGATGCTCACCACGTCCCGCACATAGGGCAGCTTGTTGTGCAGCAGCAGATCCTGCACCAGGTTTCCATCCCAGCCGAATTCCGCCTGCTTCCACTTTTCCAAGAAGCTCTCATAATCGTCATCATCCCGCATGGCGGAGAAGATGCTTTCCACGATGCTGGCCGCCACCTGGCTCACCGCGTATACGGTGAAGGCCCGCCCCGCCATGAGGCTTGCCTGCTTCACGGCCTTGCCGCTGCGCTTAGCCTGATCCCAGTTGCTCACTGCGTCCAGCAGCAGGTTATAGCTCAGCGTCGGTTCGCTCATGAAGCTCGTCACCATGCTGGCGAAGGCGCCCTTCTGCCGCATCAGGTGGCTGCGCGTCATGGTGCTGTCCATGACCTGGGTCTGATAGATCACATCGTCAAACCGCTCCGCTGTGGCCTTCAGGAGCGCTTCTCCGGTGAGTCCGGTCTTGTCCTGGACCTCGGCCTGCGTGGCGATCCAGAGCTTTCCCCATGTGTACTTATCGCCCATCTCCGCGCCTTTCATGGATAGCTCCCGGATATTCTCCAGGGCCCCGTCCGTGTGCTTGATAAGATCGCGCATGTTGGCGTTGATGTTCAGATCGAAGAAGCCCAGATCCTTCCACACGGCCGTTCCGCTGTACTCCAGCGCCTCCCGGATGCCCTGCCGGATCTTTGGTATATCGTAGCCCTTCAGCAGGTACTTGGGATCCAGCACCGCCAGCGCCCGCACATAGGAGGTCGGCTGCAGCGCCGCCACCCGGAGGTTTGCGCCCACGCTCGCCACCTTGGCTGCGCTGATCATCTTGGAGGCGATGTCCTCTCCCCGCCGGCCGCCTTCGAAGTTGCCGTTGAGATCCTGGATCAGCCCCAGGAAATAGCGCTCCGCGTTCTTCCCGTAGGCCTGCTCCATGGCCTTGCGTACACTGGTGAACTTGCCGTCCGTCTCGTCCAGGTAGTTGAGCCACTTCATGGCGTCCAGCATGGGCAGGCCCATGGAGTTGTACTTTGCCATGTCGGCCATATGGTTCGCGAACACATCGAAGATGCTGTGGATCACGATGCCGTTCTTGGCGTTCTTCACGGTGTTCTTGGTGAAGCCCATGTTCAGGATGTGGAAGAGGTCCGAGCCGTCCGCGTCCGGGTTCCTGGCGTTCCGGCTCTGGGGGTCAGTGCTGATGGGGTAATAGTTCTGCTCCCCGAAGAGATCCACGCCGTACCGGGCCTGGCTCACTTCGTTGCCCCATGCGCTGCCCACTGTGTTCATGTACTTCTGCAGCGCGTCGGCCACTTCCTTCTGCCTGGCAGTCAGCGTCCCGGTGATCTTGGCGATGTCCTCCTCGTCCACCAGGTAGCGTTCCGCCTGCTCCTGCACGTTCTCTCCGGTGATCCGGCCCTTCAGCGTCGGCTTTGCCGTGATGTCCCAGATGCGGATGCCGCCGCCCAGGATGTGGCCCAGGGCCTGCTCGCGCTTCACCAGGCAGTAGAGTCCCATGATCTGCGCCGTGGAGAGTTTCACGGTTTCCTTGTTCCGCTCCTCCGCTTCCCTGGCCGCCTCCGCGCCTCCCTCCGCTGCCGCTTTGGTCAGGCTCTCGCGCCCGCTCAGATCGCTCTCGCGCCGGATGAGCTTGAACTCGTGGACCTCCTGCTCCCAGTCTCTGGCCTCCTTGGCCGTGTAGGTGACGTTGGAGAAGTCTATGATCTGCCTGGCGTTCATGGCCAGCTTGCCCCAGCCCTTCTGCAGCTCACGGAAGACCCGCTCGCCTGCAGGGCCGAAGCGCTTGAAGAAGTACACAGGCGTCAGGTTGTCCCAGGAGAGGAAGCGCCGGATGATAGTTCCGGTCTTGCCCTTGCCCAGGCTCTCCAGGTGCCGGATGGTCTCCCCCGCCGTTTTGGACAGGGTCTCTCCCTTCTCCGCCGCGGCCAGCATCACGTCCGATTTGTCCACCGCCTCGCGGATGGCCGTCAGCACCTCCTCCAGCTCCTTCATCTGCTCCACTTCCAGGTTCTCCACCTGGATGGTGCCGGTGCTGCTGTCCCGTGCCATGGCAACAAAGGGCTTCAGCATGTCCGCGAGATAGGGGTTAATGTCCAGGAAGACCTGCGGCCCCTGCTCCTCGCCCCGCTCTTCTCTGCCTTCGTTGGCCAGCTGCTGCTTCCGTACCATCTCCCGCAGCGTCTCGATCCGCTCCACGTGGAAGCTTCTGCTTCCTTCTCCGGATCTCTGCGTCAGGGTGTCGATGCTTGCCAGGAAGTTTCCGATGGCCTCCTTCCAGGCGTCCGGCACGTGCCGCTTGCCGCTGTTCTCCAGCATGATCTTGGAGAGGGCCACCACCTTTTTGTCGATGGCGATGCGGCCCCGGTACTTCCGGTCCCGCTCGATGCTGCGCTCCCGCAGCTCGTGGACCTTCTCGGCCACCAGCTGCCGCCGCAGGGAGATCTCCTCGCGGCGTCTCTCCTCCGCCTCATCCCGCTTGGCTGCCTCCCAGGCTGCCCGATCCTCGGCGTTCTCCAGGGCCTGCTGCCGTGCCCTGTCCTTCCTGGCGTATTTCTCCTCCAGCTGCTTCATCCGCTGCCGGATGGCCCGGTCCGCCATGCTGTCCTTTTCGCGGACTTCCTTGGACAGCAGCCGGTCCACGATCTCGTTGCCCAGCGCCGCCGCAGCCTGCTCCTGCTCCATGCGGCTGAACATCTGCTGATAGGTGGGCTGCACCTGATCCAATGCCTCCAGGATCTGATGCAGCTGGTCAGACCGGCTCAGCACGTCCTCCGGGAAAAGCCCCTCGCCGTATTCGCTGCGCAGGTCCTGATAGGCCTGGTCGATGTCCATGCCCTCGTTTCCCAGCCGCAGCGTGCCCATATGGGCCTTTCTCCAGGCGTTGAAGTCCGGGATATCTCCCCGCACATCGTCGCTGATCCGCAGCGTGTGCTCCCGCAGATAGCGCCGGATCCCCTCCCGGGTCTCCTTGTTCTCGTCCAGCGTCTCGTAGCTCTCGCTCACGATCTGCTCGGCGATCTTCCTTGCCATGGACGTGACCTGATTGAAGTAGCCGGTATCGGCGCCTTCCAGATGCTCCACCATGAAGTCGCCCAGCTGCTGCAGCTGCTCGGCGATCTCTTCCGCCGCCGCGTTGCTGCCGCCTTCTTTCACCAGGTTCCTGGCCAGCTTCCGGATATCCGAAGGCAGCATCCGCCGATTCTCCGGCGTGGTCAGTCTGGCCTCCTGCCGCAGGAGCTCCACATACTTCCGCATGGTGTCCCGCTCCTGCTGCATCTCCCGGATGGCCCTTGCCGCGTCGTTGGGATTGGCTTCCCGCCAGGCAGCCAGCGCCTTCTCCATCTCCTGCCGCATCTCCGGCTTCCGCTCCATGTCTGCCAGGGCCTTTTCCGCCCGACGGATGCTGTCCTCCGTCTTCCGGATCTGCTCCTGCACGGCATTCATGGTCTGCCGGCGGAACTTTTTCTGCTCCTCCGGCGGCAGCGGTTCTCCCTTCTCATCTACCGCTTCATGGTTCTTCGCGGCCTCCAGCGCGTCCTGCTGCCGGTGCAGCTTCCGCTCCAGAGCCTCCAGGCTCCGCACCTTCTTCTGATAGACGGTCAGGCTCTCGGCGTTCCTGCCCTCCGCCCTGGCCTGCATCAGCAGCGCCCGGTCGTCCGGCAGATCCTCCCGTTCCTGAAAGCGAATGTCCGGGTTGCTCCGGTCGAAGGTTCCGATGTTGTCCGTGGCAGATTTCAGCTGCGTAGGATCATAGACAAACAGCTCGCCGCTTTCTGCGTCGTATACCGCATCATAGCCCAGCGCTCTGACTTCCTTGTCCGCAGCTGCTATGGCCTTATCCCGCTGCTTATAGTCATAGTGGTCTGATCCAGGGCGGCTATTGGGAAACGCCTGATAATGCTTCTCAAGGATCTTTGTATAGTCCGCCTTCTGCATGACCTTCTCCGCCCGCACATAGAGCTGCATGACTCTGGTCTCGCCTTTGCCGGTTCTGGCACGCGCACCTTCGGCCGCCATTGCCGCGGATCCTTGGTATTCCGTCAAATAGAACTTCCCTTTTCCGGATCCGAGACCCAGGAGCCGACCGGTTTTGTCTGTTGCCTTCTTTTTGTCGAAGGCCCAGAACTCAGCATTTGTTCCATGGTAGAAGACTTTCGGAGTGCCGTCTTCGTTAAGGAGTGCAGTGCTCACATTGTCATGCGGATTCACGTTGAAGTCAGAATCGAATTGCTTGACATAGCCATACAAATCTGATAAACTATAGTTAGTGGTTGAAGCATCATTTGTAGATTCTGCGTCCAGACTCGTATCTGGAGTAAGGCTGCCGATGCTGTCGGCCACTTTTTCTATGTATTTCAGATTGTGGAATCTCTTGTCGTTCGGATGCTTGTAGTCCTGGAACGTCTCTTCCACCGTTATCCTGTACAAGGCGACGGTGCCGTTCAGGTCTTTGCCCAATGCATAGAGCCTGTGATCAAATGCGATCCTGTCATCAGCGGCATTGTTGTCATGGTGCTCGTGCACTTCCGTATCAAGCAGCACCGCGTTTGCAACAAGCTCCCGAATGCCGGCAAGCCCCAATTCGGAAAGACGGTCTTTGCCTGCATGAGAAATGGTATTGGTCTCGCCCTCTCTGGATATTCTGATTTCCCAGCCGGTATCTTCGTTTATGGTTACTCCGCGCTGCTTCTTCCTCTCCTCGTTTCCTGCCTTATACTCACCGATGCTTGCCACAGTCACCGGCTGCTTGCTGGAAGAACGCCACTCGCCAAACCAGGCTCGGAAGAACGGCGATTTTGAGCCGAGCGTTTTGTTATAAGCTGCCGCCCATTTTCTTGATTTTTCGATATCAGACGGGGTAAACAAATTGATGCTTTTTCTGCCAATGCTCCGGACTGCATCTACATTGCTTCGCACGATCCCGTTGGTTTCCCGCTCCTGATACCTCACCGCCCCGCCCTCTCTGGCGGGGCTTTTTGCTGCCCGCTCGCTGGCCTCCATCAGGCCCTTGTCCCAGATCTCCACCAGCTTCTCCAGCCGTTCGGTCTCCATCTGGGCCACGGCGCGGGCCTCGTCGTGCACCTCGCTCACGCCCAGGAAGGCTTCCTTCACGGCCTGGATCCACTCCTGCATCCATTCCTTCACGGCCTGGAACAGGTTCGGCTTCTGCACGGCCATGGCCTGCATCACCTTCGTCCGGCGCAGCATCATCTCGCAGCCGTCGGCCACCACCTCGTCCAGCGCCTGCTCCGGCGTCAGCTTTCCGGTCCTGTCCCGCTGCATCTTCTCGGCCACCAGCTGTCCCAGGTCCTTGCCCTTCCACTCCACCAGGTAGTCCAGCAGGAACTCCTGCAGCTCCTGGTACTGCTCCTCGGCGTAGTCCTGGATGTAGTGGGTCAGCTCGTGGGCCGCCGTGCGCACCAGGGCCACCTGGCCCATGCTCTGGCCCAGCCTGCCGGCGTTCACGTCCAGGTAGATCACGCCGTCCTTGTACATGCCATAGGCGCTCTGATACCTTCCGTTCTTCCCCAGACTGCTTTCAAACAGCCGGAACTCGATGCCGAACTTCTTGCCCAGGGTCTCGATCACCCGGATCTGCGCCCGCTGCTTCGGCGTCAGCCGGTTCCGGTTCACGGCCTTCAACTGCACGCCGTCCACCGTGCCGCCGTCGTAGCTCACGCCACCCTTGGCTCCCCCGCTCTCCGCTTGGCTCTCCCCGCGCCGGGGAGAGCTGTCGCTCTGCGACTGAGAGGGGCCGCTCTTCCCCCGCGCCGCCTTCTGCTGCTCCT
>OCVV012823681.1_pt1 | contig 10456 bp, 11 predicted proteins | sample 1539721 | NCBI WGS metagenome assembly OCVV01 (sample SAMN02144230, study PRJEB22623) | gut metagenome | biome: sheep rumen | host: Ovis aries | place: New Zealand
CCCTCTTCACCCACCTCCAAACCCATCCCCACCTCACCCCCATCCAACAAGCCGACCACCTCCTCACCATCTTCGTCCTCCTCCAACTCGGCTTCCGCAACTCCACACGTTTCCTCCAAGCCACCCAACTCACCTACCAACTCCTCCCCACCCTCCTTCCCCAACTCCTCCCACTTGCGAGAGACGGTTTTCCCGTCTCCCACCTCCCCCATGTCAAGTATGCTGCGACCCAATCGCAGCCCTCCCTCCCATCCTCCTCAAACCCCTCCCCAAAAAGACTCCTCACCCACCTCCTCCTCCACCTCTACCTCGAAACCCAAGACGAAACCCTCCTCCCCAACATAAACCAACTCCTCCCCACCCTCACCACCTCCACCAACGAAGAAGACCACTACCTCCTCCAACTATATCAACCCCAATTCCAATAAACCCGCTGCCCCTGCCGACCTACGCGGCAGGAGCAGCCCCCTCCTCCCCCATGTCGAGTGTGCTGAGACCCAGTCGCAGCCCTTCCCCCTCCCCTCTTTCCTCGCCTCCTCCTTCCACCTCAACCCGCCTACACCTAACGAAGCATACATTCTCCCCCCATGTCGAGTGTGTTGCGACTCAGTCGCAACTCCATCCCTCATCCCAACCTCACCCCTCAACTCTTAACCTCAAAAACTCCTCATCCCTAACTAATAAAACGCCAACGATACTACATCTTCCTTCTTTACTATTCCTTTCAAGATGCAAGTCTGCGGCTATTTTTGATTCTTTTTTAATAATGCCAAATAATTCAATCGACAATAAAAGAATAGTCAAGAACACGCTTCTTCTCTTTGAGAGGATTTTATTCTTTGTGAAACTCCAATGATTCTAAAGCCATGACTGAGGGTTGTGCTTAATCACACTACTACATAAACTTAATCTTTCATGACCGATTAAGACTTATTATAGCGCGAATTTCACTCTAAGTTCGTGGTAAAATAAACACGTTAAGTGCTGCCGAAAAATTGAGTTATTTAAAATTAAGTCAAATTTACTTGATGCAATCTTGAAAACGCAGTTTTTCCGGGGTACACATCGAAATAGGCCGCTTACCGATAAATTAGATATATGGTAACAAATCAATTAAAGGCTGGTGCAGTATTAAACTATATTATTCTGTTACTTAATGCTATAGTCGGATTACTATATACGCCATTTATGCTCCGTTGTTTAGGACAGAGCGAATATGGATTGTATTCATTGGTTGCATCAATTATTGCATATCTCACTTTAATGGATTTTGGATTAGGCAACGCTGTAATACGATATACGGCTAAATATAGAGCAGAACAAAGAACAGAAGAACAATATCATTTGTTTGGAATGCTTTTTGTTATTTATTCAATTATTGCGCTTTTTGTGTTGTTTGTAGGATTGTTCTTGTACATTAATGTTGATGATATCTTTGGAAAAACAATGACTATCGAAGAGTTGGAAAAAGCAAGAATAATGATGCTGATTTTAACTTTTAATCTTACAATTACTTTTGTCTTTCAGATTTTTGGTGCTATTATAACAGCCTATGAAGATTTTGTGTTTCAGAAAACAATTCAAATAATTCGTATTATTCTCAACACTCTTATTATGGTACTACTTTTATATATTGGTTATAAGGCAATAGCGATGATTGTAGTTACTACTATATTTAATGTGTTGACTCTTTTTATAAATGTTTTTTATTGTAAATCCAAAATAAAAATACATTTGAAATTTGGACATTTCGATAAAGTGTTAATGAAAGAAATAGCCATCTATTCATTTTGGATATTTCTGAATGCTATTATGGATCGAATATATTGGAGTACTGGCCAGTTTGTTCTTGGCGCTGTGGTGGGTACAAGTGCTGTTTCTGTTTTTGCGCTTGCAATTCATTTTGAAAGTATGTATATGAGTTTTTCAACTGCCATATCAGGTGTTTTTTTACCTAAAATCACAAGTATGGTTGCCACCCAACAATCCGACCAACGTATTTCAGACCTGTTTATTCGAACTGGCAGGATTCAATATATTGTTTTAATTTTTATTTTATCCTGTTTTATTGTTTTCGGAAAACAATTCATTTGTCTATGGGCTGGGGTTGAATATGCAGAAACTTATATAATTACATTGATGTTCTTTTGTTCTTTGCTAATACCCTTGATCCAAAGTATTGGAATCACAATATTGCAAGCAAGAAATCAAATGAAATTCCGCTCCTTATTATATATTGTGATAGCAGTGTGTAGTTTGATTGCCCAATATTATCTTTCTCAATTATATGGTGCAATGGGCTGTACAATAGCCATTGCTATAGCATTGTTAATCGGACAAGGATGTGTAATGAATCTGTATTACATGAAAAAGCAGCATCTTGATATTGTACGTTTTTGGTATGAAATAGCAAAAATGTCATTTGTTCCTTTTCTTTTATCATTAATGGGTGTGTTAGTTTTCAGACAATTTGAGATAAATACATGGAGAAGCCTTTTCTTGTTTGTGTCTTTTTTTACAATTGTCTATTTGCCAAGTTTTTGGTTCTTTTCCATGTCCAAAGAAGAACAAAAACTTTTTGCAACATCAATAATAAAGATAAAGAAACGTTTACCATTTCATTAAAAAGGTGATACACATTTCTGAAAAAGATGCTTGTTGCGGCTGTACGGCATGTGCAGAACGTTGTCCCAGACAGTGCATAAAGATGCAATCTGATGATGAGGGTTTTCTATACCCTGTTGTTGATGAGGAAGTTTGTGTTCATTGTAATTTATGCGAAAAAGTTTGCCCTATATTAAACCCGCAGACACCAGCGAATATTTTACAAGTAAGTGCGGCTAAGCACACCAATGAAAATGTCCGAAGAAACAGTTCATCTGGTGGTGTGTTTAGTGCTATTGCAGGTGGTATCATCAAGCAAAGCGGTGTTGTTTTTGGCGCAAAATTTGATGAGAGTTGGAATGTGATTCATTCGTATGCAGAAAATATGGATGAAGCAACTGCATTTAGAGGAAGTAAATATGTACAAAGTTCTATAGGTGAATGTTATAAAGACGCAGAACAATTCTTGAAAAAGGGAAGGATTGTCCTTTTTACAGGGACACCATGCCAAATAGCGGGTCTAAAAAAGTTTTTGGGTAAAGAATATGAGAATTTGTACACAATCGATTTTATTTGTCATGGCGTTCCCAGTCCTTATGTATGGAAGAAATATGTTGAAACTTTGCAACAAGGGGGTGTCGATGGTGGAAATACGGCTTCTCCATCTTTATATAACAGGTCTGTGATAACACGCCTGCTGTTTAGAGATAAAACAGCAGGATGGCGGAAATCCGGCTTTTCCGCAGAGAGGGGAGTACCCCAGGAAAATTCCCACAATTCGGTTTCTCCACTTAAACACACTCAAAGGTATAAATATGAGATTTTACAATCAAACATCTTTCTAAGAGGATTTCTGCAAAATTTATACTTGCGTCCGAGTTGTTACCATTGTCACTTTCGTAATTGTAAAAGTGGAAGCGATGTAACGATCGCAGATTTTTGGGGAATTCAAAAACTTATGCCAGATTTTGATGATGACAAAGGGTGTAGTTTGATAATAGAAAAAACACAACGTTTTCAGACTTTTCTTCAGAAGGATTTAAATATACGCAATATTTCTTCAGAAAATTATTCTTTAGTTTTTAGCGGAAATAGTGCATTGTTTAGAGATGCATTCCCATCTATACATCAAAATATATTTTGGAAAAGATTCAAGGAAAATCCCGAAGATGTTTGTTCTCATATACAGGAGTGTACGTTGTTTCCTAAAACAACAGAGTGGCGATACAAATTGATTATATTATTGATAAAATTTCATGTGTATGACATGGCGAAAACTATAATGAATCTGTTTAAAAAGAGTGTGTGATGGAACAGAAAAAAATAGGTGTGTTAACCTTGCCTTTACGAACCAATTATGGGTGCCTTTTGCAAGCATTTGCATTAATGACAGTCCTTAAATCTTGCGGTTATAATGCATATTTGATCAATAGACGATGGGATAATGACAAACAAAGTCTTTTTCATAAAATTCAGAAATTATTCTATCATAAAATAATTATCAAAAAGTTTGATGATTTTGTATCTAAGTATATTGTTCCACAAACTCCTGCTATTGAAACTCAAACACAGATGCAGAATGTTGTTCACTTTGGTTTTTCAGCCTTTATTGTTGGCAGTGATCAAGTGTGGAGATTGAGATACACAAGAGGGGTTGGGTATAATTTCTTTTTAGATTTTGTGACAGACAAATCTATCAAAAAAATTTCTTATGCTGCATCTTTTGGCGTTGATTATTGGGATGATATTGCCCCTGAAGAATCAATACCTATTGTAAAAAAATTGCTTTCACAATTTGATGCAATTTCCGTGAGGGAGATTTCTGGTTGTGATATTTGCAGAAATATTTTCAATGTAGATGCTTTTCATGTCTTAGATCCAACAATGCTGATAAATGCAGAAGATTATGAAAGTGCTTTCAATTTTCATCAAGAAGTTGGTAATTATTTGGCTGTATATATTCTGGATATGACAGAAGAAAAGAAACGTCTTGTTAAAGTTATTTCTAATAAACTACAATTGCCGATACGTTATTTAAACGAATACAAATCTCCATTTGCTAAACTTTTCCCTTCTACTTGTAAAGAGTTTTTTAAACCAAGGGTAGAAGAATGGCTAAAGGGTGTCGCCAATTCATCATATGTGTTGACAGACTCTTTTCATGGAACAATTTTTTCTATCATATTCAAACGTCAATTTTTAGTCATCGGAAACAAACACCGAGGAATGTCAAGGTTCCAGTCCATATTGGAAGCATTATCATTAACAGGACGGATGTATCATGATGATTTGAGTGTCATGTTTAAAACAATTGATTATGAAGATGTCTTTATAAATCTTGCGAAATTGCGTAAAGATAGTATTTCTTTTATTAAGAGTGCAATATGAAAAAAATAGATTGGGATTTTATTCTCCGTCGAGACAATTTCTTCTTATGTTTACAATTTTTGTTTACTGGAATCATTGTGTTTTTTAGCGCTTCTGGTTGGCAGTATCCTACATCGGTGTTTTTGGCAATTAACACAATCGTTTATTTGTTGTTTATCAAATCTTCTAAAGAATATACATATTGCTTGCTGGACGATTTTTGCATTCTATAGTTTTGCTGGTGAGATGATTTCATACCAATATTTATCTTCTTTGTTGTTTGTTTTTCTTGGAATGGTAGAAGGGTTTATTGTGCTTCAGAAAAAGCAGTATTTGATAGTTAATAACAGTAAGCAACTTGTTACTTTATAGTGATGAATATTCTTTATTTATACCCTAGTGCCATTAATCCAACAAATGGCGGAGTTCAAAGGGTGACCTATGTCATTTCGAATTACCTTAGAACTCAGGGACACGTTGTTTACTATTTGGGTTTACAAAAAACGGAGTCTCCTTATCAAATGGTTTGTCCAGAACAATCGGCAAAATCACCTGTAAACCAAAAGTATATACGTCAGATTATCAGGAAATACCATATTGATGTCGCAATATTTCAGGGAGGAATCTCCCCTTTGTATGCAAATTGGGGGTATGCTGCTAAAGATGCGGGCGCAAAATTGATTTCCTGCATCCACAATTCTTTATTGGGTAGTGTTGATAATATTGAAGGAATGTGCTATTCACATTTTGCAAGATTCCATTGTCAATTCTTGCTTCCAATCTTTTCCTCAAGGTGGATGAAAAATGTCATAAAGAAGGTGTATATACTAAAGAAACGGCATCATTATTCCACACTCTTAAATCAAAGCGATAAGGTTGTTCTTTTATCGGACAAATTCAAAACAGATTTAGCGCAGTTTGTTAATCTTGATGATTATGTACAAAAAATTTGTGCTATACCCAATCCTGTTTCTTTTGAAAAATCCCCTCATCCTAATGTGAAAGAAAAGCGAGTACTTTTTGTTGGCAGAATAGATGACAAACACAAACGAGTCGATTTATTATTGCAAATATGGAAGATTGTTGCAAAAGATAAAAAAGATTGGGTACTTGATATTGTTGGAGATGGTCCTTTTCTAAATACAGCAAAAAGAATTGTACAACAGCAAGAAATTCCCAATGTCTATTTCTATGGCTTTTGTGATCCGCAGCCTTTTTATAATAGGAGTTCCATTTTTTGTATGACTTCAGCAAGTGAAGGATTTGGTATAGTTTTAATTGAAGCAATGCTGGCTGGTGTGGTACCTATGGCATTCAAAAGTTATCTTTCTGTTACAGACATTATAGATGATGGGCAAAATGGTATTCTTGTTTCACCTTTTGATGTTGAAGAATATGCCGAGAAATTGAATGATTTAATGGCTGATGGGGAGAAACGGAACAAGATGGTAAACAGTGCAGTAAAGAAAGCCAATCTTTTTAGTGTTGATATAATAGGAAATAAATGGATTTCTTTATTGAAGAATTTGTAAATAGGAGTAACTGTATTATGAAAATAGAAGGTCGATTGAGTAACACGTTTTATTTATTGAATGTTATATCTATACTTTTAATAGTATGTATGCATTCAGTAGTACCCGTAAAGGATATGTCTTCTTCAATTGTCATGAATTTTGTGTTTAAAGGAATTACACGTATTGCTGTCCCTATATTTTTTCTTGTTTCATCTTGTCTTTTTTTCAGAGATTATACGGATAGTCTATATTGCAAAAAGATAAAAAAGAGGTTCCGCTCACTTATGATTCCTTACTTTACAACAATTCTTATTTATTTCATTTTTTATTATTGCACGCAACAGATACCGGCTATAAGAGGGGTGTATAATGATGATAAAATAGTGGAAAATTACACATGGACAGATTTTTTTTCTAAAGTATTTATCGTTCCAATTAATCCTGCTTTGTGGTTTTTGCGAGATCTTTTTGTCCTTTATTTGTTTTCGCCTGTATTGTATCATATAAATCGCAATAAATATCTATCAGTATTATGGAGTGTTATTCTATTTTATATGTGGGTGTCTCATATAAATATACATTATGAATGTTTGTTTTTCGTAAATATAGGTTGCGTCATAGTTATGAATTATGATTCATTTACAAAAATAAAATTAGGATATAAAAGCATCTATGTAGTTTGTTTTATTTTGTATATTTTAGAATCATTGTTATTATCAATCTTGTTTTCAACAGGAATTATAACAGAAGAGAATGGAATATATCTGTTAATATTGAAAACGCTGATTGTTGCAGGCGTCTTTTCAACTGTTCTATTGGTATATCGATACTCCGACTTTTTGTGTGGGACATTTTTACAATATATAATGAAATACTCTTTTTTTATTTACTTATTTCATATGCTTATTATTCACATTGTAAGAAATGTTGGTGCCTATGTATTACCTAATTATCCATTAATGATATATGGTTTTACAATAATTCTCACTCTTACCATTAGTGTGTTGTCATATAATTTAATAAAAAAATTATTTCCTTCATTGTTGTGTCTAGTGCTTGGAGGAAGGGTCTGATAGGAAGCCTTACTCTGCTGATGACTGCTACTCTTCCTTTTCTATGGATTCCTAATAGTCCTCTCCGCTCTATGTCATTCGTCAGCGGATCAACAACATGATGTTCATAATGGCGGTACTATTTTCCACCTATGCCATCCTTTCTATATTGAATTCAGGAAATCCTTATCAATATATAAAATATACACCAGTATGTCTGCTCGCATTTGTCTATGGACATACTATATAAAAATCTAAACATTAAATTGTAGTGATGACGAGAACTGTAAAGACTTGTTGTGTTTTCAATATCGCTCCGCATTATCGTTCTTTAATCTATCAGCAGATGGATAAAGAACTGAATTGTGATTTCTATTTCGGCGACAAAATAGAAACAAACATCAAACAGATGGATGTTTCTACCCTCAAAGGCTTCAAGAGAATACTACCTATTCATTATTTACATAAACACCTCTATTGGCAGAAAGGGGCAGTGTCTCTCCTTTTCAAACCATATAGTCACTATATCCTTACTGGTGATTTTTGGGGACTTTCTGCATGGATTCTTATTCTGCTGGCACCCGTATTGGGGAAAAAGACCTATTTATGGACGCATGGATTATATGGAAAAGAAGGTATAGCGAAACGCATCTTGAAGAGACTCTATTTTGGAGCAACGACTGCCAATTTCATATATGGGGAAAAGGCAATTGATAGAATGGTTGCCGCAGGTTATCCTAAATCAAAACAATTTTGTATAGCAAACTCTTTGGATTATGAGGAACACCTGAGAATCAGGGCTGCTCTTACATACTCAAATATATATTTATCCCATTTTGGGAACGATGCTCCCGTGCTTATTTATGTAGGGCGCTTACAGAAGGTGAAGCGCATAGAGTTATTACTGGAAACAGTTGAGAAAATGGCTCAAGACGGGATTAAAGTGAATGCCATACTTGTAGGCAGTGATGTTGATGGTCTAAATGTAGAGGAGTGGTTGGATGAGCATAAGTTACAAGATAGAGTGTGGGTTTATGGGCCTTGTTATGATGAAGAGAAGTTGGCAGAACTTTTTTATAATGCTACCGTTTGTGTCTCCCCTGGCAATGTAGGTCTGACTGTTATACACGCTTTTTCTTTTGGATGCCCAGTGATTACACATGGGAATTTTGTACACCAAATGCCAGAGGCGGAAGCCATCATGGATGGTGTGACAGGTGCTTTCTTTAAAGAGGACGATGGGAATGATTTGAAAGAAAAAATCCAACAGTGGATAAGCAAGACTGTAGAAGAACGTGAAGAAGTTCGTAAACTCACCTATCAGGAAATAGACAGAAAATGGAATCCTGCATACCAAATTGGTGTGTTGAAAAGAGCTTTAAAATGACACTTTTATGAATAAAGCAGTAAAACCAATAGATTTTTTCTTATTTTTTCTAACCTTTGTGGTGGAAAGTTATATTATTGGGGGCGGGGAACGTTCTGAATTGGATACTGGTGTCTTTGAACTGCTAAATCTTGGTATTGCATTCATTTGTTCATGTGCCTTATTCTTATCTTCTGGTCATCCGTTCACTCTCTATAAGGTGTTTCACTTATTTTATTTATTTTTCTTTTGTATAGCGCCTACCATCCAATGGCAAAATCGGACGACTTTTCAAGGGGAGACGCTTCATTATAATGATTATCTGTTGACATCACAGATTGTGTTTGTTATAATTGTTTTATTTAATGGATTATACTACTACTTCTTAAAACATCCTATAAAGAAACTCCCTTCCCCACAAAAAAATGATTACCATACAACAATAAAAACTAAATATGAAGTCATTCTAATTTGTATATCAACTTTTATTCTCTTTTTATTTCTCTATTATAACAAATTCAACATGGTGGCGTTTTTGATGCGTGGGGTTATGGATTTCCAAAGAACTCAATGGCCTATGCACATAACTCTATTATTAAACAATTTCTTGCGTCCTATGTCAATGATGTTTTTTCTGACTATCTGTATTTATGGGACTCGTCACCGATTGGTCAAATGGATATTGGGGATTAATGCTTTTTTGATATGTTTTCCGACAGCTATGCCTCGCTTTGAAACAGCGGCATTATATACGCCTATTCTTCTGTGGTTCTTTCCTGTTTTTCGGCGCAGACATGTCTTTGTGGCATCATTTGTAGGGGCATTATTAGTTCTTTTTCCATACTTACATCAATTCCGAAGATTTGATGCCAGTGGTAATGTCGAAAAAATTGGTGTAAATTTTTCACAATTCGAAGATTTGCATTTCGATGCTTTTTTTATGTTTGCCAAAGTCTTGAAAATGCATATGATTACCGATGGTCTGCAGTTATTGGGAACTTTTCTCTTTTGGGTTCCACGTAGCATTTGGACGGCAAAGCCTGTTGGTTCTGGACAGATGATTGCAGAAGAATCGCAAATGTTTTTTACTAATCTCTCTATGCCATATTTTGCAGAAGGATATATCAATTTCGGGTATTTAGGAGTTTTTTTGTTTACTATTATAATGGCTTGTTTTTGTGCCTATTGGGATGATTACTATTGGGAGAAAAATCGTTTTATTCGAAATAATGTCAATCAGGTTGTATATTATTTGTTGATAGGATTGCTTTTCTTAATTTTACGAGGCGATTTGATGAACGCAATGGCTTATACATGTGGTATAATTGGTTCTTTCCTTTTTACGCGATGGCTTTGTCTGCGGTGAAAAATATGTAGAAGTTTTTGTCTTAAAGATAGTATGGTATGGAACATGTAGCCTCTCATTATAAAATGGGGGGGGTAAAAAAACTCATTTATTATAGTAACTGAACTTTCGCAAGTGAATATTCATTCATCAAGCGACTAATTTATACATTTGATAAAGTTTATGGAACTTAGGGTTGGCATCAATA
>OCVV011157835.1_pt1 | contig 10454 bp, 8 predicted proteins | sample 1539721 | NCBI WGS metagenome assembly OCVV01 (sample SAMN02144230, study PRJEB22623) | gut metagenome | biome: sheep rumen | host: Ovis aries | place: New Zealand
TTCCCTCCTTTATTACCATCAATAATATAATTACTAGTAAATAATTTAATTCCTACAAAAAAAGAAAAATATTATTGATTATATATTATTAATTCATGTTGTGCTCTAGTACATGCTACATAATTCAAATATTTTTCTTCATTAGTATATTTATTATCTTCTTTTGTATAAACAATTACTGATTCAAATTCTAATCCCTTAGCTACATAAACAGGAATAACAACTATATCTTTACTAAATCTAACTGAATTATAATTTAGTAATGAAACATCAATATCATCTTTAATTTTCTCATAAATATAATTTGCTTCATCATCAGTTTTTGTAATTATTGCTACTTTATATTTTTCTTTTCTTAAATTATTAATATCTTCGATTAATTGTTCTTTAATATTATTTTCTTTCTTAATAACAACTGGAATATTATTACTTCTTCTAATAGCTGATACATAGTTAAGATCTAGAATTTTATTAGTATAATCAATTATTTCAGGAGAAGATCTATATGTCTTTGTTAATTCTAAATATTTTGATTCATCAAATAAATCTTCTAATACTTTTAAAGATTCATATTTATAATATGGATTAATAGTTTGATTAATATCTCCGAGGATAGTAAAGTTTGCTTTCTTAAAGATATTTTTTAATATTATATATTGTATCAATGAATAATCCTGAGCTTCATCAATAACAACTTGTTTTATTTCACCTCTATAATCAAACCCAACTAGTTTAGATTTTAAGTATGCATATAAACAAGCATCTTCATAACTTATTGTTTTACTATTTTCTATTCTTTTTATCTCATTGGTATCTAATTTAGAACCATAACTATTAGCAAAAGATTTACTCAAATAAAATGAACTATACAAATTTTTAAAATCAATTTTAATATTTAATAATCCGTTAATTGTTTTTTTAATAGTATTTACTCTACTTTTACTTCCATCATAATAATTATCTATTACTTTTTCTATTATTAATTCTATTCTCTCATTTAATAACATTTTACTATATCTATCTTTTAATAAATTATTAAGTTCATCTTTACTAATAACTATATCTCTATCTTGATAGTCTTCTACAAAAGAAACTTCATCAAGAATTTCATCAACATAATTATCAATATCTTCTATCGCTTTATCACTTTGCTTATAATAGATTAATTTATCATTACTATTATTCTTTTTATAATGTCTTTCAATGAAAGAAGTAAATGGTTCTACCTCGTTATAATCTACATAACTTGCTAAAAAATCATTGAATGTTGTTTGAATCGCATTTTCTTCACCCAACTCTGGAAGCACGTTTGATATATACTCAGAAAAAATTTGGTTAGGAGAAAAAATTAAAATATTATTTGATGAAAGATTCTTGATTTTATATAACAAGAATGCAATTCTATGTAATGCAACAGAAGTTTTTCCTGATCCAGCAATTCCTTGTACTATTAAATGTTTATGTTCAATATCTCTAATAATATTATTTTGTTCTTTTTGAATAGTGTTAACTATATTTTTCATCGTGTCGCCTTGTGAATCTGACAAAACTTCTTGTAATAGTTCATCGTCTATATTTAAGTTATTATCAAAAACTCTTACTATCTCACCGTTTTTAATATTAAATTGTCTTTTTTGAAGTATTTCTCCTTTAACTACTCCTCCAGGTGATGTGTACTCAGCTGGTCCTTGTTCATAATCATAATACATTGTACAAATTGGACTTCTCCAATCATTTACTAAATACACGTCATTTTCTTCATCTTCAACATGTGTAATACCAAGATATATTTTATTTTGAACATCATTTTGTTTAAAAATCATTGCTCCAAAATAAGGACTATCTTGAACCCTATATAATTTTGTTAAATATTTTGCTTTATTTTGCATTAATGCTATTTCTGTATCATTTTGACTTATTATACTTTTCATTTCAGTTGAGTCCATATCTGCTTTACTATCCCATATGAACTTTTGAAATTCTTTTACTTTATCTTCTCGCTCATATAATTCTTGACCTAATTCTGATATTTTTTCTCGGATGACATCAATTGTAATACCTAAGTAGATTTTTTCTTGTTTTAACTCTTTCTCAGTTATTTTCATTTTATCCTCCTCAAAATAAAAAGAACCAATTATTTATTGATTCGTATAACTCAAGTTGTAAACATAATATGAAAGATACACCATTTTTATTTTATTGTCAACTATATAAAAAAACGAGATTTAATTAATCTCGTTTTTATTATTTATTAAATTTATTATTATAAAGAATCAATCCACTACCAGATCCTACTAGAACTAATCCTAACATAGCAGCTAGTGTATATCCTGTAGATGATAATCCTGTATCAGGAACTTTAACACATTGTTCTTTATAAACTTCAGCAGATACTTCTATACCATCTACTCCATAATATTTATCTCCAACTTTTTTACAAATGTTTGTTGTACATTCTTGTTGGAATACTAATTGACTAACTTCTTCTCCGTTTTTTCCATAATATGTATCGTCAATCATTTCACATATATGTTTGAAACATACTTTATTGTAATTTTCTTCAGTTGTTTCATTTCCTTCTTTGTCGTAGTATTTATCTCCTACTTTTTTACAAATGTTAGTAGTACATTGTTGTTGATATTCTACTTCACTAACTACAGATCCGTCTTTTCCATAATGTGTATCATCAATTATTTCACATATATGTTTGAAACATACTTTATTATAATTTGCTTCAGTTGTTTCATTTCCTTCTTTGTCGTAGTATTTATCTCCTACTTTTTCACATACATGTTTGAAACAATCTTGTTTATATTTTGTTTCATTAACTTCTGATCCATCTTTTCCGTAGTATTTGTCTCCTACTTTTTCACATACGTGTTTGAAACATTCTTGTTTATATTTTGTTTCAGTAACTTCTGATCCATCTTTTCCGTAGTATTTATCTCCTACTTTTTCACATACATGTTTGAAACAATCTTGTTTATATTTTGTTTCAGTAACTTCTTTTCCATCTTTTCCGTAGTATTTATCTCCTACTTTTTCACATACGTGTTTGAAACATTCTTGTTTATATTTTGTTTCAGTTACTACTGATCCATCTCTTCCATAATATTTACCATTAAATTTTTCACAAACTCTTTTAATAGGTGTAACAGTTAAAGTAGTAGTTGCAGTTACAACTTTACTTTCAGGATAAAGAACTACTATATCTTGTAGATTTGAATTACCAGTTGTATATCTCTTTAATACTTTATAAGTTCCTGTTGCACTATATTTAACAGTTATTTTTCCACTAGCTGTAACATTTTCAGCTGGAACTGAAATACGGAATTTTTCTCCACTTTTTAAAGTAGAAACTACTTTTCCATTAGCATCAAGAATTTTAACACCTTTTACTCCAGATGCTGCAACTGTATATTTTGTTGCTCCTGTTAATTTAGCATATAAATATCCAGATACATATGATTTCTTATCACTAGTAATACTTAATTTACCAGTTTTTGCAGAAACAGTAATTGATGGCTTTGTAACTGAATAGTTACTATGACTTTTTGCTTCATTAGCATAACTAATGGCATTCTTATAATAACTTGATCCTGTTTGATTCTTTACTGCTGCAGGTAAAAAGTTATCTTTATACTTCCAAATACCATATTGAACTGAGAAATATCCTAAAGTTGAACTTTGTGATTTAGTATTCATTAAGTAAAGAATACCACCATTATTATAATCCCCTTTTAAAGTATAAGTTGTTCCACTTGGAGCACCAACTTTATCAGGTGTAATACAGAATCCGTAATGTCCATCAGCAGTTACGAATTTTGCTTCTTTTCTACCACTTACAGTAGAAACTAATGTTTTTGTTACTTTAACTGTCTTTGGTGCTGCATTAACAGCTGGTACAAATCCAATTGCCATAACAATTAAAATAGCAAATAAATATTTTAAAACCTTTTTCATACTAATCCCCCTAAAACGTTTTGTATTATAACACAAGATATTAAAAAAGTCAAATAGTTAAGACTTTATTAGCTGACGACCTTTAGTATTTAGTTTATCCATTTCTTCTTGACTAACAATTCTTTTAGCTCTAAATCTTATTTCACTATGTCCTTTATCTGCTTCCAACATTTCTACTTCAACATAGTCCCCTAAATTATATAGATTTCTACCTTTACTAATACTCATATAAGTATTACTATATCTAATTTTTCCATCACCTTCGATATCTCTATTACAAACAACACCTTCTATACAATCATTTATTAGTATTTGCATACCATTTCTATCTGTTCCTATTATTTGTGCTATATAACTATTTCCAATTCTTTCACCCATATAATCAACTAAAGCAAGTTTTAACCCTTCTTTTTCAGCAGACTCTGATTCATACTCTCTAGCTGTTGCTTGTTCAGCATCTATTCTTACTAAATTAGCTAGATTATCAACAAAGTCTTTATCATTTAATTTTTCTTTATGATCTATGTACAAATCAATTAAACTATGTACTACCAAATCTGAAAATCTTCTAATTGGAGAAGTAAAATGAGTATAATATAGCAATCCTAAACCAAAATGGCCATCGTTATTATCAGAATATACTGCTTTTTTCATTGCTCTTAATATCAAAAAAGAAATTGGTTTATACTCTTTTCTATCTCTAATAGATTCTAAAAACTCTTCTATTTTTTTACCTGTTATTTCTCTTGGCGTCCTTATGCTAGGTATTAAGTTTTTAACTATATCAAATACATTAAATACTCTTATATCATCAGGTTCTTTATGACATCTATAAATAAATGGTAGTTGATGAAACTTTTTAGCCACTTGTTCATTGGCAGCAACCATAAAATTTTCAATTAATGATTCTGCAGTTCTTTGATAATTTGGTTTAATTTCAACTAGTCTACCAAATTCATCTGTTTTTGTTTTAACATCATTAGATCCTATATTTATTTTTCCTCTTTTTATACTTTTCTTTTCTAATATACTAGCAAGTTCAGCCATTTCTATAAGTATATCTTTATAATCTTCATATCCTTCTGGAACAATTCCGTCTTCAAGAATCGAATTAACGTCATCATAATTCATTTTCTTTCTTGATCTAATTACACTTCTATATACTTCCGAATTAATAACTCTTCCATTTTCATCAAACTCTATTTCACAAGTTTTTGTAAGTCTATCTTTTCCTGGATTCAAAGAACAAATTCCATTTGATAATTTATGAGGCAACATTGCTACTACTTTATCTAATATATAAAGTGATGTACCCCTTCTTCTAGCTTCGTTAAATAATGGAGAATTTGGTTTAACATAATGTGATACATCCGCAATATGAACACGAAGAATTTTATGTCCATTATCTAATAGTTCTATCTCTACAGCATCGTCCATATCTTTAGTATCTTTTCCATCAATTGTAAAAGTAATATGGTTTCTTAAATCACGCCTTCCAACCATCTCTTCTTCCGTTACTTCATTAGGAATAGACTTGAGTTCTTCTTCAACATCTTCTGGATAAGTTGAATAAAAACCATGTTTTATAGCAACAGTTTTTATTTGTTGATCAGGATCATCTCTATGTCCTTCTTTTCTAAGAACAGTACCTTCGTGTACCGGTTCTAATTCTTCGGGGGTATATTTTCCTTTTTTTATTTTTCTTTGAGAAACTTTTTTAAATACTTTATCCGATTCTTTTAATTTAACTATTATTCTATCTCCATCAACAAAATCATCTAATTCTTCAGGAGAAACATTAACTTTTATAGTTTCATTAGATGATATTGGTTTAAGATATTTAACTCCATCTTCTTCTATAACTTCACAAGTAATCAAATCTTGGGTACGACTTAAAATTTTGGCAACATATCGTTGATCTTTACTTCCTTTTATTAATACTCTATCTCCAGAAAGAGCACCATTTAAACCTTCTCTTTTTATAGTTACACCAGAACCAATAAGAGATGCTTTCCCTCTCATATTAATTGATATAGTACCAACTATAGGTCCTGTTGTTTCAGGTAAAGCTTGATATAATCCTCTTTTACCAACTACAACTCTATTTTCATTTATTAATTCATTTAATGCATCACAAAGAAGTTCTTCTTCTCTTTCATCTTTAATGTCAAAAAGAACAGTTAGCTTTTTTAAAGACACTGCTCTTGTTTGTCTAATTAAATAATTATATAAAGATTCTTTTAACTTATCTTGATCAACCATAATTACCCCCCATAATTTTAGATTAATTCATCATTTGATTTTGCATTAACTATTAAATCTGAAAATCTATTATTTTGATAATAATAATATCCAGCTGCCGCAATCATTGCTCCATTATCTGTACAGTATTTTATATCAGGGAATGAATAATCAACTCCTTTTTCTTCACATAACTTTGATAATGTGTCTCTAATAGCTTTATTAGCTGCAACTCCTCCAGCTGTAACAAAATACTTGACTCCTTTTTCTTCAATTGCTTTTTTTACTTTTGTTTCAAATATCTTAGTAACAACAGATTGAAATGATGCTGCTAAATTTTCTTTATTTATTTCATTACCTTTTTGTTTTTCATTATGTGCTAAATTAATAACTGCACTCTTTAGTCCACTAAAACTAAAATTATATGTATTATCATTTAATGGTAATGGTAATTTATATTCTTCTTTTCCAACTAATGCTAATCTATCAATTGATGGACCACCAGGATATGGAATTCCAACTACCCTTGCAACTTTATCATAGCATTCACCAACTGCATCATCTAAAGTACTACCTAATATTTCAAAATTTAAATGATCCTTCATATAAACAAGTTCTGTATGTCCTCCACTTATTACTAAACATAATAATGGAAATTTCATAGGTTTAACTAAATTATTTGCATATATATGTCCAGCTATATGATGAACAGGAATTAATGGTTTATTATATATGAAACTCAATGTTTTAGCAGCTTCTAACCCAATCAATAGAGAACCTATAAGTCCTGGTCCATAAGTAACTGCTATAGCTGTAATATCATCCATTTTCATATTAGCTTTTGTTAAGCACTCTTCAATTACCATAGTTATATTTTTTACATGTTCTCTACTTGCAATCTCAGGTACTACTCCACCATAGTTTTTATGTATATCTATTTGACTTGATATAACAGTTGCAATTTCTACTTCACCATTCTTAACAATTGAACAACTTGTTTCATCACAACTACTTTCTATTCCTAATATATAAACATCTTTCATTAAATCATCTCTTTTTCCATAAGAATTCCATCAATTCCTTTATAATAACCTTTTCTAGTTGCAATTTCAATAAATCCTTCTTTTTTATAAAGTTTGATAGCGGGATTATTATTTTTATTAACCTCCAATGTAATATTCTTTATGTTATCTTTTTTTCCATCTTCAATTACTTTATTAATTAATTTCGTTCCTATTTTATTTTTTCTATATTTCTCTAAAACATATACATAATCAATTTCATATCTGTCATATATTTTAGATACTTCTACAAAACCAATTATCTTATCATCTAATTTATAGATATAAATAGTTAAAAAAGGGTTATTAACATTTTTTAAATCTTTTTTTTGTTCTATCAACTCATTATATATAATTTGAAGTTCATTTATTAATTTATTATCGTCAAAATTAACAATTTCAATCATTTCCATTATTAAGTTTTTCCTCAGCTTCAGTTAGTTTCAAATAGTTAGCATCTATTCCGTGAGGATTAACATTTTCTCTTTCTTTATATCTATTAACAATCTCTAATATATCAGGATCATATTTAACAACATCTCCATCTAAATCTATATCATCATTTGTAATATAAATAAAATTATCAGACATATTATTTATTGCAGTTTCTATAACTGACTTTTTAACATATTGATCTTTAAGTATAGAGTTTCCTTTATTATCATAGATTCCCGAATATACATATTCTCTTCTAGCATCTAAAATTGGTACAACAAAATCACAATCAGTTTTAATTGTTGACATAGCTTCTAAGCTAGAAATTAAAGAAATTGGTATATTTAATGCCCATGAATATACTTTAGCAATAGTAATACCAATTCTACACCCAGTAAAACTTCCTGGACCATTTACTAATATAATTTTTTCGATATCATTTGGTTTCACATCGATATCATTTAACATATCTACTATTGTTGCTAAAGCCATAGTTGATAATTCATGATCGAATCTTTTTTTTACTTGACCTAATATTTCATTATTTTCAACAACACCTGTGTATAAATAATTTGATGTAGTATCTACATATAAAATTTTCATACTATAACTCCACAAATATCTTCGTACTTTTTACCTCTAGGTATAATCTTAATTATTCTTGTATCTTCATCTGTAATTTTAAACTTAATATCCAATCTTTCTTCTGGTAGATCATCTTCTATCATATCTGCCCATTCAATGATTGTTACTCCTCCCTTAGTGAAATATTCATCTATTCCAATTCCATCTACTTTACCATCTAATCTATATACATCCATATGGTATAAAGGAAGTTCTCCTGATGTATATTCTTTAATAATTGTAAAAGTAGGTGAAGTTACATCTTCTTTAATACCTAATGCTTGAGCAAAACCTTTTGCAAATACAGTCTTACCACTACCTAGATCTCCATACAAACAAATAACCATATTTGGGAATTTTTCAGATTCAATGTTTTGAGCTAACTCTATTGTATCGTTAATATCATATGAATTTATCTTTTCTACCATCTCAATCACCTATTCCATTATAGCAAATAAAAAAGAGACTAGACAATCTCTTTTAAAAGTTTTAAAACGTTTTCTCAATTTTATGACAATTAGGTGTCATTGTTAATATTTTTTCTCTTGTTTCTCTAATTGTTGAATCATCTCTTTTTTCAATTTGAGCACTAGCCATCTTTGTGCTACCACCGCCACCAAATCTTTCCATTATTTGACCAGCATCATATTTTCCATTAGATCTACAATGAATGCTTATAATATCATCATCAATTTCACCAATCGAAAAAGTTAATCCAGCATATTCTCTTAAAGCATTAGCTACTTTAGAAAGTTTTACTTTAGATGTTCTTTCTTCATCAATTACAATTGCCAATGTATCTCTAACTGATATTGGGTCCAATTTATCAACTTCTGGTATTTCATCTTCTATACTGAAATCATAAACAACACCTAAAGCTGGAACCATGTTCTTAAGTATAATTCTATATATATCCATATCAGTGAAAAAATCTGATCTAGAAATGCTTGAAACATAAGCAGAATCAGCTTTATATTGTTTCATTAAATTAGCTACAGCAATCATTAAATTATCAGTTCTTAACGATGGAGCTAAATTATCAGTATCCAAAATTATTCCGGATAAAAGAGCTGTTGCTATATCAGGTGAAATTCTTAATTTTAGACTTTCTAATAGATTAAATACTATTTCAGAAGCACTTGATCTAGATGGGTCAATAAAGTGCATAGCTTCCTCTTGAGGTATAGTATTAGAATTAACATTGTGATGATCGATTACTAATACTTTTTTAAATGATTCTAGATCGTCACCTAAAGAAATTCTATATTTTTGGTTAACATCTGTAACAATTAATGAATCATTTCCCGTTAAAAGTTCAAGACATTTTCTCTTATTTATAAAACGAATGTGTACATCACCATGTTCAGTAGAAAATTTATCATCTATTAATCTTCTAACACTTGAATCTAGTCTAAAGTCTGGATCATTTTGAACTATATAGACACCACCTGGTATTTGAAGACGAGGTATTAATCCTCCATTACGAATCATTGAAGCAGCATAAGATAAACCTACTGCAGAACCAATAGAATCAAGATCGGGTTCATTATGTCCCACAATAAAAACATTATCAGATTTTAAAACAAGTGATTTGAAATATACTTTTAGATTAGAAATAAAATTTTCAGGAACATAAACTTCAGGTTTAACGAAAGTTGTAAATTCAGTATCTGTTGTTCTTTCGTACTCAGAAATATATGTATCCGATATTCTTCTTGCGCTCATAATACCCCCTCACAATGAGCATATTATAACATAAAAAAGAAAAAAAATCCATATACATGGATTTTATTGCAAAAAAAAATATTGGCAATGACCTATTTTCGCATAAACTATCTTCGGCACTAGAGGGCTTAACTTCTGTGTTCGGAATGGGAACAGGTGTACCACCTCTGTCATAATCACCAATATATTTTGATAAATTTATATAGAATAATTCTTTGAAAACTAAGATAATGTGTTGACCTAATCAAATTAAACAAATATGATTAAATCCTCGATCTATTAGTACTGGTCAACTCAACATATCACTATGCTTCCATCTCCAGCCTATCAACCACGTTGTATACATGGGATCTTACTTTATAAAAAATGGGAAAACTCATCTTGAAGTTGGCTTCCCGCTTAGAT
>OCVV011264204.1_pt1 | contig 10453 bp, 4 predicted proteins | sample 1539721 | NCBI WGS metagenome assembly OCVV01 (sample SAMN02144230, study PRJEB22623) | gut metagenome | biome: sheep rumen | host: Ovis aries | place: New Zealand
AAGCAGCGCTGCCAGATCGAACACGGTGATCACGCCGTCGCTGTCAACATCTGCATTTTCCTCTGCCGTGAACACGCCGTCGTCAGTCTCGGAGACAAGCCGTGCCAGTCTGACTGCATCTGCAATGCTCAGGGAGCGGTCCGCGTTCACATCGCCGTTCAGCGGATGTACGGTCTGTGCGATCATCTGCTCGCTGCCGTCTGTGCGCTCTGTCAGAATGCCGACGGTCGTTTCGTCGATCTCCACGATGCGGACGCTGTTGTACTGTGTCGAGAAGGAAACGCTTGCGTCATTGCTGTCATTGCTGACGGTCACGGTCACATTCTTCAGGGAATCGCCCTTCAGCAGCCAGCCGTTTTCCTCCGGTGTCAGGGTGATCCCGCCGCCGTCCTGACCGGTCACGGTGAGCTGATACCAGTCGGTCGGGTGGAAGCCCTCGTCCTGCACCATTGACAGGCGGTAATCGCCGGTGACTGCCTCGCACACAAGGCGCGATGCCGGGCTCACGGTGATGCGCTTCGCGCTGCCGGCGGATGCTTCCAGAACACAGTGCTCATATTCCATGTTCAGGTCGAGCGGCTGCGGCTTGTTCGCAGCGACATAGTAGCAGCGGTCGCCGCTGACCACGGCCGTCAGGCGCTTCTGGTCGTCCTGTCCGAAGAAATCGGCGGTGTACAGAATGGCGTTCTTGTCGTTCTCCGCATAGAACGAGCCGTCATACGGGTCGCTCTTTGCCTGATTGATCTGGCTCTCACCGCTCGGGTTCAGCACGTTCAGTGCGGCATAATATGCGCCGTCGCTGCCCTCGCCGTCATCGGGCAGGAGCTCCAGTGTATTTCCGCCGTTGATGATGCCGCGGTAATTCAGGATCTCCGGGTCATTGCAGATAAAGCCGATCTGTCCGACATAGGCCTGATGCTGCTTGCTTTCGCTGCTCTTGCTGCGGATTGCGGTCTTGCCGTACTCCGCTGCGTCATCGGCCATTTTGATGACCCATTCGCCGGTATCGGATTTGATATACATGTCATACTTGTCTGTCAGCAGGCCGGATTCCTCATTCGGATTGTAGATCTTGATTCTGACATCCGCGACAAAGCTCTCCGCCCCCTCGTCATAGTTCAGCGGGATCGAATAGCGGCCGATGTATTCAAGATCGTAGGCGACGACCGCATGGCCGTTCCGGTAGCCCTCGCTGTCCATATAGGTGTAGCAGAGGAGGGTCGGCAGGCCGCTTTCAACGGCTTCGATAAGCAGACTGGATTTTGCCTTGTCGTTGTTGTTGTATTCCTTCTGGAAGCGGCGGATGCGCTGCGAAACGGGCTTTGTGAACTGAAGCATCTGGTAGCAGTTGATATAGAACTTGGTTTCGCCGGTGAGATTTTCGCTGGTGACGCTGTGCAGGAACTTGAAATCCTGTGCAAGCTGTCCCGCCTCGATGATGCCCTGTGCTTCGAGCACGGAGGTCACTGCCATGCCCCAGCAGGAGCCTTTCCAGCGCAGCATTTCGCCCATGACGCGGGCGCGTTCGGTGTTGTCAAGCTGCATGAAGAACTGCTGGAAGGCGCTGCCCGGCGAGACCATGTCTTCTCCGAGATAGTACCCGCCTCTGGCTGTTGTAAAGTTCTTTGCCTCATTCGGCATGCCCCAGTTGTCCGCACCGTACAGGAACCGCGGAACGGATGCGGTGGTCGTTGTGGAGGTTGCGGTGGTAGTCGTTGATGTGGTTGTGGTGGCCGAGGTTGTTGTGGTTGTTGTAGTTGTTGTGGATGTTGTTGTGGTCGAGGTAGTGGTTGTGGTAGTGGTCGAGGTTGTAGTAGTAGTGGTCGAGGTTGTTGTCGTGGTTGTTGTTGTCGAAGTCGTCGTTGTTGTAGTCGTTGTGGATGTAGTGGTGGTTGTGGTTCCCGTTTCCGGCGGGTCACCGAGGCTCACAAAGGTTCTGTTGTATTTCTCCGCGTAAGCCTGCGCCGTCGAGCCGCTGTAGCCGTGAATGACCGCAGTATCCGAAATAGTGTAACTATAGTTATATATTTTACATTCCGGATTCTGAATATAAATATCATTCAGGTTAGTGCATTGCCAAAACGCATCATCTCCAATGCTTGTAATGTTGTCCGGAATTGTGATTTCGGTCAGACCGGTGCATCCACGAAACGACATATAGCCGATGCTTGTCACGTTGTCCGGAATTGTGAATTCGCTCAAACCTTTGCAGCAGTAAAACGTACAAGAATCGATACTTGTCACGCTGTCCGGGATTTTGATCTCGGTCAGACCGGTGCAGAAGCGAAACGCATCTCCGCCGATGCTTGTCACGCTGCCCGGAATTGTGATTTCGGTCAGACCGGTGCATTGACAAAACGCCGCATCACCAATACTTGTCACGCTGTCCGGAATTGCATATCGTGTTTTTTCGCTGCCCGCTGGATATTGAAAAAGTGCGGTGAAATCCTTGTTAAACAATACACCGTCTTTCGATACATAGTTCTCATTGTTTGTATCCACTGTAATGGATTTCAGGCTGGAGCAGCCAGCAAACGCACCACTTCCGATGCCTGTCACGCTGTCCGGAATTGTGATTTCGGTGAGGCTTATGCAGTACTCAAACGCATCCTTACCGATGCTTGCCATGCTGTCCGGAATGGTAATACCGGTCAGACTTTCGCAGGAATAAAACGCAGACTCTCCAATGCTTGTCACGCTGTCCGGAATTGTGATCTCGGTCAGACCGGTGCATTGACAAAACGCATGATCTTCAATGCTTGTCACGCTGTCCGGCATTTTGACCTTGGTCAGGTAGTAGCAGTTGAAAAACGCGCTATCACCAATGGTTGTTACACCGTCCGGAATCGTAATGCTGGTAAGACTTTTACAACCTGTAAACGCGTGACGGCCAATGCTTGTCGCACCATTCTCAATCACAGCTTTTTTGATTTTTTCACGATAGTCATTCCACGGAACGTAACTGGTTGAACTCCAATCCTCCATCTCCCCCTCGCCGGAGATTGTCAGCGTGCCATCGCTGTCGAGCGTCCATGTGAGGTTGTCGCCCTGTGCGCCGCACTCACCGGAGGCAATGATGGCAGGATATGCGGCGGCTGTTGTGGTTGTCGTGGCCGTTGTGGTGGCCGTGGCAGTCGAGGTTGTCGCCGTGCTGTCCGTGACAGTCACATGCACGAGATAGACCTCGCCGTTTGTCAGCGTGACCGTGATATCGGCTGTTCCGGCGCTGATCGCCTGAATCGTGAGATAGGTCTGCTCCGGCAGGGTCGAAACGATCGCGACCCGATCATTTGTGGTCGTGTAGTCGGCCATCGGCGCATTCAGATCGTAGCCCTGATAAGCCAGCGGGGAGAGCGTCAGACTGAATTCGTCCGTGTACGGGACAGCGGGGACCGGCGGCGCCGGATGATTCCGGTCGCTGAGGCCGGCGGAAACGGTCGGGTTGATTGCGCGGAGATTTTCCAGCAGAATGCCGCCGATCAGCAGGGGGGCGCCATGCGCCTGCTTCGGCGAATTGATCTGCGGCGGGTCGCTGCTGTAGTCCGCCAGATCGAAGAAAGTAAAGTCCGTATCAAGATACCATGCGGACGCATTCAGCGTGATCGCCGATTCCGGCATAATGACATTGGCATAGATCGTGCAGTTGTTCGTGAACTTGAATTCGGTCTGCCGTTCACCGAACACGGTCGCATTCGGGATCATCTCATACTGATATTTCAGATCAGACGGCAGATTCTCCCAGCGCGGGTCAGTCGGCCAGATCGGGTCATTCATCAGCATGATGTTGCTGTAGTCCGTGTAATAGGTCGTAGTCTCGCTGTCATAGAACGAGGTGACCGTATAGCTGTGTGCCTGCTGCTGATGCATCATCGGATATGCGCCGGTCGGGATGATCGCGAATTTCTCCATTTTGAAGTCCGGCTCAAAAAAGAAGATGACATCCTTGCAGCCGGGAATGTAATACATGTTGTCAGACAGCATCTCGAAGCTCGTGTAGCCCGACGGGTCTTTGTGGATGACTGTATTATTGACGATGATCTTGGCCTGCGCGGACGATGAATCGGATTGCAGCCGGATCACAAGCGGGTGCTCGGTGGAGTAGCCGCCGGCAGTCGGGTCAACATAATAGACGTCCTGCGTATATTTCTCAATCGTCAATGTGCCGGGCTGATTGACGATCTTCACATTATCCAGATCAATCCGCACCGGTTCACCGGCTAAGTCATGCGCGGCAAAGGACACCCTTCCGGTCATCGGAACGATCTCTTCGTCAAACGGAACCTCGCCGTAATAGCGCTGATACCATTGGTTCAGCTCCTCGTCCGATGCGGGGTAATAGCGGGAAGGCTGCTCTGCCATGAAATCAGCCGGCAGGATGCTGCGGGCCGCAGTGGATTCCCGGAGCATGCCGAGCATATTTTCCCGTGTCGCTTCGTGAACCTGACACTGGCTCAGGATGTTCATGCCGGTCGGATTCCAGTAATTCGGCGGCGTGTCGTCGTCCTCAGAGGGGTCATCCTCCGGCGGATAACTATATAAAACCTGAATCCACCCGTCAACAGTCGTGAAGGGTATGGCTTCGCTTTTGAAATCCAGAAACCTATCAACATTTAATTTCAGAGGATATTTCGTTCCGGACGCCGCATCTTCAGGAACCTTGAAATATGTGAAGACCATGTAGCCTTCCTCGACAGTGTTGTTTTTTCCTTTTTCACCGATTGTCCCGATATTGAAGTTGTGCCCATCTGTATCCAAAGAACAGGTATAATAGAGGTCATACAGCAGCGGCGTTTCCGCGGTCGTACTGTAAGTCTCCGCGACTGTTTCCGGCCGCAAATCCGTTCCGTTTCCATATTCCTCCGACCACGGAACAGCATCGCCGTCCTCCGTAATAATGTACGGTATCAGCGATGGGTCATAATAAAGCTTTATACCGGATGCTGCATAGCCGGGATTATTTTTAATATAGATACCGACCTTGACCTTCTCACCCGGTTCTGCATAGATCCGATCAGCCATAATTGCGGTGCTCCCGGCAGCGAGATCTGATTGCTTATAGGTACCGACCGGGTCAAGGGTTTCCTGTTCGATGCCTGCGGCCAGCGCGGTGATGCTGCCGGAGAGGGCGGTCACAGCCCCGACCAGCAGTGCGGCTGCCTTTCTGAAAAATGTATGCTTCATAGCCATTCTCCTTTCTGAAAAAACAGAGAAGCCAAAATATACCATATATAAGTATATTATAGCACAAAACAACTTTCAACACAATAGCGGCATGAAATTTCGGCTGAATTCACAAAAGCGCCGGATATTGCTTGGTAAAACTGCCGTAAATCCGGCAGCAGAAAGCAACACAGCCCATTGAAAAAAGCGGCATCTTATGGTATAATTGAGAGAACAAGGAGGGCGAAGTCATGGCAAAGCAGCAAAAAACAAATGCAATGCGGATTCTGGAGCAGAAAAAGCTCCCGCATACCGTCAATTTTTATGAGTGCAGCGAATTCACCGATGCGGTGCAGATCGCGCAGATGCTCGGACAGGACCCTGAGCAGACCTTCAAAACACTGATGTGTACCGGAAAGAGCGGCGGGTACTATGCCTTTGTGATGCAGGGAACCGCCGAAATGGATCTCAAAAAGGCAGCGGCGGCTGCGGGCGAGAAGTCGATCCAGCTCCTGCCGGTCAAGGAGATTCAGTCCGTCACGGGCTATATCCGCGGCGGCTGCACGGCAATCGGCATGAAGAAGGATTATCCGGTCTTTCTCGATGAGACAGCCCTGCTCTATGATGAGATCATCGTGAGCGGCGGCAGGCTCGGCACGCAGATCATGCTCTCGCCGGACGCATTCCTTGCCGCGACAAACGGCAGAACCGCCGACCTGCAAAGCAGCGGCGTCTGAAATACACGGAAACAGAAAGAGGTTTGAAGCCTATGCAGTACCGAAATCCCGTGATCCCCGGATTTTTCCCCGACCCGAGCGTCTGCCGCGCAGGCGATACCTTTTACCTTGTGTGCAGTTCCTTTCAGTATTTCCCCGGCGTGCCGCTCTTTGAGAGCCGCGACCTCATCAACTGGACACAGATCGGGCATGTCCTGACGCGCCCCTCGCAGCTCCCGCTGCAAAATACCGATTCCGTCGGCGGCATCTACGCCCCGACGATCCGGTATCATGACGGGACTTTTTACATGGTTACGACCAATGTCACAAACGGCGGGCATTTCTATGTCAGCACGAAGGATATTCACGGCGAATGGTCAGAGCCGGTCTGGGTCAGTCAGGAGGGCATCGACCCTTCACTGTTCTTCGAGGACGGCAGAGCCTATTTCATGAGCAACGGCAGCGATGCACAGGGAAGCTGCATTTTGCAGTGCGAGATCGACATTGCGGCCGGAAAGCGCATCTCCGAAACAAAGGTGATCTGGCGCGGCACCGGCGGGCGCTTCCTCGAAAGCCCGCATCTCTATCACATCGGGAAATATTACTATCTCATGGCCTCTGAGGGCGGCACCGAATACGGCCACATGGTCGTTTATGCACGCGGGGAATCGCCCTGGGGTCCGTTCACTGCCTATGCGCAGAATCCGGTGCTCACAAACCGCAATCTGGGCGGCTATCTGCTTCAGGGCTGCGGCCACGGCGATCTCGTCGATGATACGGACGGGAACTGGTGGATGCTGCATCTGGGATTCCGGCAGATTCACCGTTGGATGATGTTTCACACGACCGGCCGCGAGGTCTGCCTCGTGCCGGTGACATTCGGCGAAGACGGCTGGTTCACCGCAGGCGAGCAGGGGACGGCAAGGCTTGTCATGCAGACCGGCCGCATCCCGGAATCGGTCACACAGACACAGAAAACGCACTTCACCTTTGCCGATACGGCGCCCTGTCGGGAATGGGTATTCCTGCAAAATCCGCATGCGGAGAACTACAGACTGACTGCGGACTGCTTTGCGCTGCGGGGGACGGATGTGCCGCTGTCTTCCGTTTCGGATTCCCCGACATGGGTCGGCATCCGGCAGACGGAAACGGCATTTTCGCTCTCTGTCAGCCTGCGCATTTCCGCGCAGGAGGCAGGCGTTTCGGCCTATATGACGAACGGACAGCATTACGATCTCTGCGTCAGGCCGGACGGCGCGGGCGGATACTGTCTGCTGCGGCGGGCGCAGCTCGGTTCGCTGGTGCATGAGGCACCGGTCATCCCGCTGCCGGAGCATGCGGAGCAGGTCACGCTGTCCATCACCGGCAGTCCGGTCGAATATCACTTTTCTGCGGCGGTCTGCGGTACGGTGCATGATCTCGGCGCGCTTGAGGCAAAGTATATCTCCACGGAAGCTGCCGGAAATTTCACCGGGGTCATGCTCGCGCTTTATGCGCATGCACCGGACGGAGCCGCAGACTGGGCGGAGTTTTCCGGCTTTTCACTGACGGTTCAGCCCCCGCCGTCCGGGCAGTGCCCGTAACATGAAGTCTGCTTCTCCGGCAAGTTGAAAACTTGTTGAATCTGTTTGAAATCGGAGAAAATTGCCATGCGCGGATTCTGCATAAAAACCGGCATTCCGCTCATCCTATGCTTGGCCTGTATCATCGCGATGCAGGCGGAAAGGATTGGCACGATATGGGATTTTTGCAAAAGAAACGCAGCAAGCTCGCGGCGGCCATGCTGACGGCTGTGATCTGCTGCGCGTCACTGACGGGCTGCGGAGATGATTCCGCAACCGCTGAGCGGCAGGCTGAGCAGCACAGTCAGCAGGCGGCGGAGAGCCGCACCGACACGGGCGTGACCGGCACGAAACCCCGTGACACAACACGCAGGACGGAAACTGTGACCACAAAGCAGGATCTGATCGACCGCGCAGAAAGTGCTGTCGATGACATGCGTGAGGATATCACCAGCCTGGTGCGTGAGGGCACCAGAGAGGTGCATCCGTTTGACTGAACCGGCGGCGGACGGGGCGACAAGTCCTGTCCGCCGTGTTTCTTTGCATCCCCTTCCGTTCGACCTGTTCCGCGCATACACTGCGGTATAATAAAGATTGCCTGTACATACAATAAAGATTCGGGCAATCAAGATCCGGACAAAAGAGAGGAAGAACGGCTATGAAGGATTGGATGAAGCTGAAGGATGATCCGCGTGTGATGCGCGGCATCGGACTGGCAGGCTGCGGGATCTGTTCCTGCCTGCTGAGCGCCGCGAGCTTTAACGGAATTCAGATTCCGCTGAATACGGCGCTTTCTGCGGCACTTTCCCCGACCTGCGGGATCGCAGTGCTGGCGGGGAGCCTGTTTACATATGCGCTGACCGGCACGCTGACAAAGGGGCCGGTGTTTCTCTGTGCGATCGCGCTGACGGCGCTGCTCCGCTGGCTGATCAGCATGCAGCATACGCCCCGTGCGGCGGCGATGCTCGCGGCCTCCGGCACGGCACTCTCGGCGGTCATTTTCAGCATGGCGCGCATCATCGGCGGGCGGGAGCTGATCTTCTGGGGCTTCGGCGCGGCACTTGCAGGACTGTTTGCGGCCTGCATCCGCCTCGCGGCAGAACGCTTTGAGCGCGGGCTGCCCGTCCGGCTGCATGCAGGCGATGCGGCGGCGTTTTCGGTTTGCTTTGTGATCCTCACGGCCGCACTTTGTTCGGTTCGGGTGTTCATGTTCAGCCTCGGGCAGATCTTTTCCGCATTTGTCATCCTGACCGCTGCGAAGCGCTACCGTGCGGGCGGCGGCATGATCTGCGGGACACTTGCGGCATTTGCCCTGCTCATCACCGATGCCGGTGCGGCAGGCTTTGCGGCGGTTCTGCCCGCTGCGGGGCTGGCCGCCGGATTTCTTGCAGGACGGCAGAGCACGCTGCTGTTTCTGGTGATGCAGTTATTTCTCGGGGCGGGAACGGTGCTCAGCGGCAGCGATATTGCAACGGCACGCATCTGGGTCAATGCGGCAATCGGCGGACTGCTGTTTCTGTTCCTGCCCGCGCAGCAGATCGCAGACAGCATCCTGCAATGGAGCGACGGCGATGCCGACCTTGCGGCGCTGACCGGCGCAAGGCTCGATTTTCTTTCGGATGCGATCGCGGGCGTGCGGGGCTCAGCGGAGCAGATCGTCAGCAAGCTCGCAAGGGCGGAGGTGCCGTTCGATGCGGTGCAGCATGTGCGGGACACGGTCTGTGCGAAATGCAGCTATCATGCGGAATGCTGGGAACGGGGCGATGACGAGGTGCGGCGCTGCTTCCGGAAGCTCTCCGAGGCCGGCCTGACCGAGCAGACCGCGGCGCCGTTCCGGTGCCTGAAGCCGGAGCAGGTGACCGCGGAATTCATCCGCGCAAAAAAACAGACCGCCGCTGCAAAGGCCTTCGCGGCGCGGCTGCGCGATACACAAACCCTGCTGTTCTCACAAATGAAGATCACGGAGGCACTGCTGCACTGCGCCGGCCGTCAGACCCGCCGAACCTATCACCGCGAGCTGACGCGCTATGTTTCCGATGTGCTGGGGCGGGTGCAGATCCCGCTGCTGGCCGCGGCAGTCTCCGAGACGGAAAACGGCAGGCTGCTCATTGAGCTGTACATGCCGCAGAGTGCCGAGCCCGATCCGGAGCTGATCGCGGAGCTGCTGCATGAAGCATTGCAGCGGCCGCTCGAATGCTGCGGGACGGAGGCGGCGGGCAGCGGAAAACGGCTGCTGCTCCAGAGTACCGGCGGCTTTTCCGTGACAACGGCTGCGGCACAGTGTGCAGTACATGACGACGAGCCCTGCGGCGACTGCTGGGACACCTTCTCCGACCAGAGCGGTGCGGTCTATCTGGCGATCTCGGACGGTATGGGGACGGGGAAGAATGCGGCGCTGGATGCGCGGATCGTGCTGAGCAATTTCCGGCAGCTTGTGCAGTCCGGGATGGACTGCCGGGCGGCTGCGGATATGGTGAATGCGATCATGCTGACAAAATCGGGGGACGAGCGCTTTGCGACGCTGGATGTAGCAAGGATCAGCACGGACTCCGCTTCTGTGACGCTGTACAAGTACGGTGCCGGGCCGACATTCGTGCGGCAGGGGGAGATCGTGACGGTTTGTCAGGCAGCGAACGGCCCGATCGGGATTCTGCCGAAAACCGAGCCGTATACGGTGAATTTGCAGCTTTCCCGCGGCGACCTGCTGTTCCTGATGACCGACGGCATGGATGAATCGGTGTTCCCGTTTATCCGGCAGCGGCTGCGGCAGGGCGGCGATTTGCAGGAGCTTGTGCATACGCTCTGCGGACGGGCGCCGCGCGGTGCGAACGGAATGCCCTCGGATGATGTAACGGTTCTGGCGGCTGCCCTCTCCGGCACTGTGATTGATTCCTAGGAAGATACTGATTAAAGTGCCTCCGGCGGATTTTTAATGGGGACTCCCCGCGCTGCGCTGTGTCGAGTTTGCTGCGCAAACATCGAATCCTGCCCCCCTGCTTTCAGTTGCAATAGAAA
>OCVV011189151.1_pt1 | contig 10452 bp, 7 predicted proteins | sample 1539721 | NCBI WGS metagenome assembly OCVV01 (sample SAMN02144230, study PRJEB22623) | gut metagenome | biome: sheep rumen | host: Ovis aries | place: New Zealand
TTTTGTCACTTGTGACACTTTTCTATTCTAGAAGCATGTGAAACAGATTTAACTGCACCGGCAAGGAGGCCTTTACTATGGCTAAGAAAGACAAGGAACCCGTACATCATGTACAGATGACCGAAAGAAACAGGATATTTTCCTTCCAACTACTATGACATAAGCCGACCAACTAACCCAGCACTGACTGTATCTCATCAGCTTCTGCCGGACTCAAGGTAATTAACAGACTGCTGCCAGACACATCGAAAATCTCAACTTTCGCAAAGTCAGATGTCTTCGTGATCTTCATGCGGGAATACTTGCTTCTGTCGATCTCCCTGGTCTGCTCGGTTCCGCCGAGGAAAACAGCGATAACGATCTTTTCGTTGCTGATATAAAGAAACTGCATCGGGATGAACTTATCCTGATACATATAACCGGCACCGAGTTTTTCCTTGAACTTGCCGGCCACTTCAGGATCAAAAGCAGAAGTTGTCACTTCTGAAGAAACCGTGCCTGATGCAATCGTGCTTTCCGCCGTTGTCACGACAGAAGCAGACAGAGATGCGGAAACAGCAGCAGAAGATGGCGCCTGTCCATTTGAGACAGAACACCCTCCGATCACAAGTGAAAGGATTGCCGTAATTGTCAGGATTGCTGTTATTCTCTTCATATTAAATAGACCAAGCTCTTCGAGTTCACCTCTGAAATAATGCTACACCCCTTATAGAGATCAGACAACAGCTTAGTCATCCTTATTCACCTCTTCCAGCTTCCAATCGCATATTCGAGTTCCGGCCGCCATCTCTCGGCATAGTCCCAGCTGAGTCTCATATGACAGCTGATCAAACGGAACGATACTCGGATGCTCGTGTCCAAGATACGGCGGATTGTACTGCCTGAAATTCATCATCACGCTCCAGGCATCATGAACATCTTCCAGAGTAATATTCTCGCCCTTGATCAGCACCAGCAAAGCATAGAGTTTAACAGTCTCTTTGCTCTTTAATCCGGTTACTTCACTAACCTTCTCCACAAGCTCATCTATATATGTCTTCATACTGGTTCCTCCTAACTTTCCTATATGTTATCCGGCACGATGGGGCAGAATTCTCCCATCATAAGAAAAACCCCGAAGCCGTAACTTCGGGGTTTATACTTTTAAATGTTACTCTCCTATTATCATTCTAAGGAGAGACTAATTGACCCTCTATTTTATTGCCTTAAGAGTATCTTTCAATTCATTACAGTCACAAAGCAGTGTATTTGAGCCTTCTTTAATTAGCTTATATGGTTTAGTGGTGTTAGGTTCTTCATTAATCTTCCAAATGTATCTTTCCCCAGAACTATTGACAGTAAACTCTACTGAATCTTTATAAAAACAGTAATATCCTGCGGAGTAAACACACTCGCTTTTAACTGTGATTATACTGCCATGAGCTCATCCGTACGACCTATCATAAAACTCGCCTCACAATACTTATAAGTAGTCTACTTTTAAGTAGTCTATTTCCCGGTTACGGGTTTATCAAGTAGAACAAAAGGGAGATTAGGGAAATAAACGTCTACAGATCGTAAACGTTTAAATCCGAATTGGTCAATAGGAAAAGGAACTCAAGTATATACAAGAGTAAAGATGTTGAAATGTTCGGCAGTGGTTTTAGGAAAGTCTTTTCTCTATGTGAGAAATATGGGATCAGGATCGAATCATCTTCAGAACACGATGGTTTCTCTTTTGTGTTTTATAGGGACAACAGCAATGGAAATGTCACTAATAATGTCACTATAAATGACACGGCAGAATAGGTGTAAGCGTAGATAAGCTTTGTAGTAGCACGATAAGCCACGATACGGTCTGAGTTTTACTACAGTTTTACTACAAATGACGCCCGATATGATTAACCGCGGTCCCGGAACTAATTCCGGGGTCGTTTTTGTTCAAGAAAAATGCGATCAAATCCATAGTTGACCATTGATTTAATCGAATCTCTTTGCCTTAAGATTGCGCATAATCAAAGAATGGCACATGTGATATATTGCGCATTATCATATGATGCTACTCTAAAAGTGGACACGAAAGGCAGAAAAAATATCAGAAATGATGTAATTTAAAAGAAGTTGATTCGAGTGAAGGGCGTAGCCCGAAACGAGAATCAACTTCGACGGCCACCGGAGGCATCGTCTGATAGGATATCTGCCGGAAAGGAGAGTCCATATGGGTAAGCATCTTGATCCATTACAAAAAGAGTTCCTTATAAGAACATTCAGAGGAAATCCGGATGTCAAGATATCTGATTTCTGTGATGCAAATCACGTGTCTGTAGGCGCGTTCAAGAAATGGCTGAAGCAATACGAAGAAGGCGGCCTAGAGGGTCTGGCAAGAGCTGATGCAATAACAGCAGATGTGCTGCCGGAAGGCATTGACAGGACGGAAGAAAACTATAAGCGAGAGATCCTGAAACTTCGAATCGAAAATGAACGGCTAAAAAAAGCTATACCGTAGAGAAGACGGAGAATGGGGAAACAGTTTACATTCCTTTAAAGCCGAAGAATACGGGATATTACACCTAAAAATATATTGTGACGGGCAAAAAAAGACCCGGCTTTTAGCCGGGTCAGGATCAGCTCTAATGCTTTTTGCAAAGGCTCTTTACATAACATTTGTCGCACTGTTTTCCCTTCTTCTTCGGAAGATTAGAATCGCGGATGCACCTTGCTGCATCAACGACGGCTTTTTTGGTTTTCTCAAGATCGAGCTTATCAACAGCCTCGCCTTTATTGGCAGAGCCGTCAGGATGGTCCAAGTTATAGATCATAAGATAATCCGCCGGCATTCCTGTCGCTTCCTCATAACCGATCGCATAGATCTTCAGCTGCTCGGCATTCAGGCATTGTTCGGCGTCTTTGCCGGCCGATTTCAGGTCAACGATGGCTGTCATGTCTTTTCCGGTCTTCAGATCCACCTTGCGGACCAGATCGATACGGCCGTTTACGCTTACGCCGCTGCCCATTTCAATGTTGATGTCCATCTCCGATGCTATGATCTTATCGGCATCGTCCTTGTTCTGTTTAACATAGACTTTGGCGCAGCTCTTTGCATCCTTAAGAGCGTTTTCCAACTGAGGTTTAATAGCAAACGGCAGATATAATGCATCTTCTGCGATCTTTTCGATCTGTTTGTCCGTTAAGGTTTCTCCTTTGATCCATGCATCATGAATATGCATCATGATCTCATGAAGCATCTTTCCATAGCCCTGATGCATCGAATACGGCTGTACGAATCCATACATATTCGAGATCTTAAACCTGTATGGACAATCGAAATAATTGGATAAGATAGAAAAATTAAGCGTGATAGGCAAGACAGTTTCTTCTATCTCCGGCAAATGCGTTTTGCCGTATTGTATGGAACCGTCAAACTTTTTCAGATAGGCGGACTTTTTAACGGTCTTCAGGAATTCTGACTCTTCTTCCTTAATTCCACCGTATTGTTTTGCGTGGGTTAAGAACAGGAATTTCTTGGATCTGCTGACTGCTACGTAAAAAATTTTGCGTTCTGCCTCAACTCCGCCCTCAAAAGCGGAATAATTCGGAACCCAGTCCGCCTTGACCAGGTCAATCGGCGAATAAATAGATCCGTTCTTCTTTTCAAATGACACACCCGGGAAAACGGATTGGGCAAGCGTGGGCACAAATACCGCAGTAAATTCAAGCCCCTTTGACTGATGGATCGTCATGATTCTCACTCCGTCAGCCTGAAGGAACTGATTATCTTCCAGACCTTCCGGATACAGACCATCTGCCACTTCATCCATATGGCGCATGAATCTCATAAGCTTATAGCTCGGAAAATCCTTAAAGAAAAGGAGTTCAAAGTCAGCAATTACTCTGCTGAATTTTCCAAGGTTATATAAGACCCTCTCAACATTTTGATCCGGGTTTTCCATTCCGACAATGTCCAGCGTAATGATGAAATCCTGAAAGATCTGCTGCATATTGCAATCGTAACCATATTCACGCGTCGACCAATCAATGGAAGCCAATTGTTTTATCGCAGCATCTATGCGATCTTCTGCAATAAAGTCCCCGACCGACACCCACAGTTCCTTAAGGATCCTGATCTGTTCTGTTTCCTTTGCTTCCTTCTCTTCATTAGAGAACTTCGGATTATTCATGTATCCGTTTACAAATTTCGGTTCTATATTCTCCGGTTTCTTTTCTTCTACAACTTTCCCGTTCTCCACCACGACAGTCGTGATGTTCATTGTCGGAAAAGAAGACTCATTGCTTGACGCATTGATGTTGTATGATCGCGCGATCTTCTCATACAGATATCGGAAGATTCCAAGAGAAGCTTCATATTCCTTGGTAGTAAACAAAAGGTTCATCCCCTCGATAGTATAAGGAATTCCGGCTTTTTTGAATTTTGCAGCCAATTTCTGCTGAAAATCTTCGACTATGGATCCAAAATTGTTTCTTCCGCGCTTACGCAAAAGCACTGCCATTTCCTTATACGGTATTCCTAATTGCGTAAGTTTATTGACTCGATCAACAATAAAATCCGCCTCTTTATCGTAGTTGGAAAATTCCTCGTAAACCGTATCACCTTCTTCGTATTCAAGACCCGGTTTAGCGTCCTTTGCACGGATCATTCGCTTGTAATCCGGATCGCCGATATGTGTTTCGTCGATTGCCGTAGCCGCAATGTCTATCACAGCAGGAGTACTGCGGAAATTCTCGTACAACTCTTTTCTTTCTGCTTTAAATTTTTTTTTGAACTCCAGGATATTGCTCTCATCGCTTCCTCTGAACTGATAGATCGTCTGATCCGCATCACCTACCACACAGATATTTGCTTTACCGTATTTGTAAAACAATTCAGTGAGATATTCCTGTGCCGGGTTTGTATCCTGATATTCATCTATGATCAGATATTTGACTTTCGCAAAAACATCTTTTGCAAATGAAGACATTTTACCGCCGTTCGTATCAGAATCCGGATCCAGATTCTCTATCATTTCGCGAATAAGACCTGAAAAATCAAAGTATTTATTCCTACGCAGGCACGAATTATATGCTTTGAGATTTTTCAGTATCTCGGCATCCCAACGGCTACGGTAGGTCTTGTCATGCCAACAGTTATTCAGTAATGACATAAGAGAAGAATAGTAACCGAGTTTCTTGCTGTATTTATTTACGTATTTTTTACCGTTATGATTTAGATTCCATGCTTTATCTATCTTGGATCCTTTAAATCCGGTTTCCTCTTTTTTCTCAAAGCGTTCCAGGAACACATTTACCTGGATGTCATCAAGCACGGAAAACTTGGCGTATTCATCTTTATAATCCTGAAGCATTTTCAAGCAGAATGAATCTATCGTACCGATGTACATTTTGGAAAAGCCGGTCGTACTGCCCAGTTTCTCCTGGCCCAGCTTATATATCCTGCTCTTCAGTTCTGCGGCTGCCTTTTTGGTAAAAGTAATCGCAACGATGTTTTCGGGATCAACACCATGATCGATCAGGTTTAAGATCCTGTGTGTAATGGTCTTTGTTTTTCCGGCACCCGCACAGGCAACGATCTCGAGATTCTTATCAATGCATTTAACGCATTCACGCTGATCTTCAGTTAAGTTTTCTAATAATACTTCTTTTGTTTCGTGATTCATCATAGCAGCAATACCTCGACCTTATTACATAAAAAGATCAAACTTCAAACATTATTGATTATATCACGATGCCAAACACTGCTCGATATAAACTGTGCCAGATTCCTAACATAAAAAATAAACATCCACCGGCCAAGCCGGTGGTTTTTCTTTTTCGGGCATAGCCCTCATATTACTAGCCACACACACGTGTGTCTTTTATGGCCTGCCAGCCACGCGTTGTTTTACCTGCCACCCATAAATGGGTCACGCGGATCAAACATTGAAAGCTGATCCGCTTCTCTGTCATTTTTTAACTGGTTTTCTATGTATGTTTTTATTGCTGCAGTATTCTTTCCTACTGTATCAACATAGTACCCTCTGCACCAAAATTCGCGATTTCGATATGCGAACTTCATATTCCCATACTTCTGAAAAATCATGAGACTGCTCTTTCCTTTTAGATATCCCATGAAACTCGAAACGCTCATTTTGGGTGGTATACTCAACAGCAAATGAATGTGATCCGGGCAGACTTCTCCCTCGATTATATCTACTCCTTTCCACTTGCAGAGGGTCTGTATTATATCTCTTATATCTGCTCTCTTCTCTTGGAAAAATACTTTTCTCCAATACTTCGGTGCAAATACTACGTGATATTTACAGTTCCATTTTGTGTGTGCTAGACTTTTTGCGTCGGTATTTTTTTTCTGACATTTTTTCCTCCTGATGTAGCTTCGCGTAACTGGCAGGTCACGCTCCTATTCTACATCAGGAGATTTTTGTTCATCGCTTAAGCTCTTTGGAACCACGCGACTATCGCGTGGTTTTCTTTTCCGTTTTTGCGAGGTGGCTTATGCCTCAGATTACCAGATAGTAATATCCACTGACCCGGAACCCTTCGCAACCTTTACCTTGCCTTTGGTGGCTTTGGGCTTAAGAAGCTTCATGTTGGGTTTCACATTCTTGCCTAAGCGGATCTTGACCATGTCGGGAGACGGGTGCTTCTTTGTAAGCTTCAGATTCCTGATGTCAAGGCAGTCAGATTCGTAGATCGTGAAATTCAGTCTTCCGCCGGTGACAGCAATAGTACCCTTGACTGTAAGCTTGCCGCCTTTCATTATCTTGATCTCCTGAGGCTCGACCTTAGGGATTTTGGCATTGCCTACATTGACTGTAACCTTTGTCCATATCACGCAGTCGATCTTATGTCCGCTGTCATCTTTGACACTGGATTTGCCCTTGGTAAGAATCTGCTTGGCCATGGCTGTCTCAAGCTTATTCCGTTCTGCGTAAGATACAGACGGTCCGTGATAAGTCAGGTCCATGAAATCGCCTTTAGAGGTGATGTTGTAGCATATAAAAGCAGAGAGCGGCGACATATTCCTTGTATCGACATTGGTGGAAATGCCTTTCGGCCAGGAAACATTCTTCTTGTTCGTATCATGGATGACGACGATCCTGACTTCCTTCTTCGCGAAATTATCCTTTGTAAAAGATTTCGTGGAAACAGAGAGTCCTGACAACTTAACGGCTGAAGCATTTTCCAGCTCGAACAATGTGTCCTTGCCTGCCTTCTTGTAAGCCGCGTTTCCGTCCAGCTTACCCGTTATCGTGACCGCATGCTTATCGCAGTTAATGGCTATTCCGAAGATATCGTCCTTGGATACATCGATCGTAATGTCGCCCGCGAGAGTGACACGGTTTATACCTGACTTCACCTGTTCACGGAGCTCATCAAGAGTCTTTACGGGAGGTTGTTCCGGATGATTATCGCCGCCGGGATTCCCGCCGTCCGGAGCTCCGCCTCCGCCTTCACCGTCGACCAAAGCTTTCCACTCGCCCTGATACTTCTCGTCGGACATGCGGCACATTTCAATGAACTTCTCTTCGGTCTCACGGGCCGCACCTTCAACGGCTATCTCACGGCAGTGCTCGTTCTTCCCCTCTTCAAAGTCATTACGGTAACTCTCGTAATCCTCATCACCCGCAATCATGGCGCCAAGGCCGGTAATCTTAAGATTAGGATCAGCCTTGATAAGTCCTATGAAATCACGAACGCCTATCTTGTAAGTCTTTCCGACGAACTCCTCCTTGCGGAAACCGGGTGTGTAGTCACTTGTACCGCAGTCGGTGATGACATCGCCGTTGCAGATCATGTAAAGCTCCATAGCGACGTGCCCGCCGTTGCTTTCGGTCTCCACCCTGACACCGATGTAGTTAACGCCTTCGACCGGCCTTGGCGTCGGAGAAGGACCTGTGCCGGGATCTGACGGAGAAACACTCTCATTGCCGCCTGCGTTTCCGCTGCCGCTGCTTTCACTGCTGATATTATCACCGCTTTTGCCGCTGCATCCTGACAGGACAACAGTAAACGCGATCGTAAGAGCCAGCACTGCAGCAGTTAACCTTTTCATGTTGTTTCTCCTTTTTCCGGTATCGGGTTTATATCTATATAAGATATACCAAAATAGCCTGCATTATCTTCACTTACTCCTATCCTATACCCATAGATATACCCTATTTTCAGAAGATAAGACAGGTATTCCTCCAGTTTTTGTCTGAAGCGCTTTTTCTTCATTCGGTCGTTTTCTTTAAACCCCGGATCGATCGTATCATCCAGTTCCTTAAAAGAAATCCTGTTCTTGACTTTTTTCATGCGGTAGATCAGAGCGATCCTGTATACAAGGTAGTGCTTGAGCTTTAACCATTCAGGTTTCATCGGGAAGATCGCTTTCCCGTTGGTGCCTGCCCCTTTCAGAGCCTCCAGAGGGAGCTTCAGATATCTCTTGCTATCATCCGCACCCTTAAATACCTCTGATTCATGTTCTCTTCTGTATATGAACTTTTCTTCAGAGACCCTTCTAATATTGGGGATCAACATCAGTTCGCTTTCAGCCGCGCCAAGTCTCCTGATGCTTTCTGCAATGATGCCTCTCATCTTTGAGTTGTAGTTTGCATCTTCGTCACCGGACAGCAGTCTCAATATATCCATGGCGCAAAAACAGAACTCTTTTTCACCTGTATGCTTAGCTCTGATAGTGTAAAGAGCATCCAGTACCATGAGATCGAAATAGTCTGTGTGTTTGCTTTTCCGCTCTTCCCATATTTTGGATGAACAGTTGCTCAGCAGTGCCGGTGCTTTTTTCTTCTTTTTTGTAATTCTGCTCTCCCGCTCTATAGGGTTTCCATATTCAAAGACCGTTACTTTATGTCCTTTAACTTCTTCAGTCCTGAACGGTTTTAGAGGGTCGATCTTATAGTATTTATTGCCGTACGGATTCGGATCGAAAACGCAGCTCTGACCGTTCATAACAGATCTCATGGCAGCTGCATTAAGAGGATGTCCTTCGATCTTGAATACCATGTTGCATTTTCTATCAGGACAATACCATCCGTATTTCCCTTTTTTGAGATTGGCATTGCATTTCGGGCAGGAATATTCCGGTTCCCTTGCCGTAAGCCTGAGCGGGATCTTTCCGGGTGTTTTCTTTTTGCGTTCGCGGTAATAAATGAAGTCTTTATATTGAAGCATATCCTCCAGATCTTTGCCTCTGTTCGTTCTCAGATAGACCGTATTGTCTTTACCGATCTTTTCTTTTGCAGTTTTAACCGGACTGTCTTCAAGCTTCTGCCAGAGCCTTGCGTCTCCGACCACATAGAGTCTGTACTTCGCGCGTGATACCGCTACATTGACGATGTTATCGTTGATCCAGCTCAGGATCGTCTCAGGAGTATCCTCATCGCAGCCTAATAAGAGTATGACCTCATCTGCCTCCTTTCCTTGAAAAGAGTGTATGGTGCCGATGCTGCTGCAATTAAGCCATGCTCTAAGCGCGTACAGTTCAAGGAGGTTATCCTTGTCTTCTTCAGGGACGTTGCTTCTCAGTCTGTTCAGAAGGTAGTTTTCAAGATAATTCTTAAGACCGGATGCAACAGAAGTAAAAGGTGTTATTACGTACAACATCTCGCCGATGTCTTTCCCGCTGCACTTGAATGTCGCTACACCCTTTTCGCCCGTAAGTTCCAGAGAGCTCCTGCACTTATTAAACTTCTCCAGGATAAGGCGCTTGACCACTTCAGCCTGTCTTTGGATAAAATAGTTCTTAGCCCCGAAGCTCTTGTCTCTCCTGCCCCTGACCTGGATCCAGCATGACCTGTCTAATATGAACTCACCGGTCTTCTCTTTTGATGGTTCGCCGGTGACATTGATCATGGTGCCGTCATAAGAGATTGCATTCGATATCTCGAACATGGGAGAGATGCATCTCGAATGCAGAACCAAGGGACAGCCTACCCAAGTGCCTCCGATCTCCGTTCCATATGGGTTGATGCTGTCTGCTTTCGATTGAAGCGAAAATATCTTCTCCGGCTTAAGGTCTTCATTGAAGATGATCTTATGCGCCAATTCCATAGCCAGTGTCTTTTGGTCGTTTATTACAGGCGGTGTCTGTTTCGGATCTCCGACGATTATCGCTTTTTGTGTTCTGTAAAGTATTCCTGCCGCGTTTTCGGGAGAGACCTGTCCGGCTTCGTCAACGATCATGGTGCCAAGAGAAGACGGTATCGTCAGATATCTGTAGGTTCTGGATATCGATGCAAATGTTGATGAGATCACAGGCGAGACAAAAAACAGACTGTTATACAGGGTCTTGATCCTTTCCTCATCTGCTTCGGGTTTGTTCCCGTAATAGATTGCATCCAGAGCTTCCCTGAAATTTCTCTGTACGCATTGTGAATTCTCCGCAAATTCATTAAGGAGTCTTACAGCCTTTATGAACAGTAATTCTCTTTCCCTGTTGAACTCTTTGTTTCCTTTAAT
>OCVV011143100.1_pt1 | contig 10450 bp, 10 predicted proteins | sample 1539721 | NCBI WGS metagenome assembly OCVV01 (sample SAMN02144230, study PRJEB22623) | gut metagenome | biome: sheep rumen | host: Ovis aries | place: New Zealand
CGTTCGCGGCAGCGAGGGCGGCATCCGCCCGGTCGAGGTCATCCCCGATGAACTTCCAGACCTGCGCCTCATCCGCCCGGGTGACGGAGGCGTCCAGATTGGTCGGAGTATCGATGATGGGGACGCCGCCATAGCGTGTAACGAGGTTGTAGTAAACATAGGCCCGGAAGAAATATCCGACGGCGCGCGCCTCGTGAGCCGCCGCCGACTGATTTCCCTTGGCGGCATCCAGCAACAGGTTGGCATACTGCAGCTTCCCGTAGCAATAGGTCCAGCGGCTGAGGGCTGTCGAGGAAGAGGCGGACTGCGTCTCCGCGTGGGTGTCGCTGAAGGTGAATCCCGGCCCGGAAGCATAGTTCTCCGCGAGGTAATCGCCTTCGAACCACAGATTGCTGACAATGGCTTCGAACTGGTGCATCACACCGTTGTTGAGCAGCGCGATGTCGGAGTCGGTCAGCTTGTCCGTCGTGATGGATCCCTTCGGAGAGATCCGGTCGAGCATCTTCGAGCAGCCGCATACGGCAACGAGAAGCACGAAAGAAAGAAGAGTCGTTATCTTTTTCATAATACCTGCCGTTTAGAAGTTAAGGCTCGCGCCGAAGAGGAAACTGCGGAGGGTCGGCTGGTAGCCGAAATCCACGCCGTAATTGGCCGCGGCGGGGCCGGAAGCCATCGAGACTTCCGGATCATAGCCGTCGTACTTCGTGAAGGTGAACGCATTGTCCACCGATGCAAAGACCCGGATGCCGTGCATCTTGATCCTCTCCATCCACTTCCGGGGAAGCTGGTAGGCCAGGGTGATCGTCTTGATCTTGAAGTAGGAGGCATCCTCCAGGAACCGGTCGGAAGTCAGGATGTTGTAATCCACATTCCAGCCGGTATGCATACCCGAAACGATCGGACGCGGCAGGCTGTCGGAGGTGCCGGGACCCTTCCAGTAATGGAGGGCGGCATATTCGCTCACATTGAAGAACTGCGTATAAGACTTGGCGTCGTCTCCCACGACACCGCCGGAGGACAGGCCGAGATGCTCGGTGCCTTCCTGGCCGGCACCCTTCCAGGCCGCGAAAATCTTCCCGCCGATGCTGTACTGACAGAAGATATTGAGTTCAAGGCCCTTCCAGTTGAAGGAAGAAGTCAGGCCGCCGAAGAAGTCGGGCGTCGCCTTCCCGGTGATCATCCGGTCGTTGTCGTAGTCGATGTCGCCGTCTCCGTTGAGGTCGCGGTACTTCAAATCACCAGCGCGGACCCCCTTCGCATACAGTTTCTCGGGGACCTCGCTGTCGTACTGGTAGATTCCCTCGGCCTTGAGGGTGTACCAGGTCGAGATCGGCTGCCCGGTGATGATGGCGTGCTTGTTGCCGCCGTACAGGTTGGAACTGTTCACATAGATGATGGGCTGGTCCTGCAGCAGGCTCTCCAGCCTGTTCCTGGACCAGGAGAAGTTGGCGTTCAGGTCCCAGCGGAAATCTCCGGCCCGGACGACCGTCCCGCCCAGGTTGACTTCCACGCCGATATTCGACATAACGCCGATATTCGACGAGAGGGATGTATATCCGGAGGTCGCAATGACCGGCCGGCTGTACAGCAGGTCATCCGTCCGGGAATAATAGGCATCCACCTGCAGATTCAGGCGATCCTCTAGCCAGGAGGAGTCGAAACCGACATTGTATTTGGTGCTCTTCTCCCATTTCAGGTCCTGGGCCGGCGTGGCAAAGGCCAGGCCGGATACGCCGTTGTAGGCCGACCCCGCATTGACGAGGTTCATCGCCGCCCAGTTGCCGATTCCGGCCATCGAGCCGGTCTGACCGGCGGAGAGGCGGAATTTCAGCTCCGTCAGCACCTTCGTCTTGGGGAAGAATTTCTCATTGGTGAGGATCCAGGCGAACGACGCGGCCGGGAAGAAGCCGAAACGGTTCGACTTGGGGAACCGGGAGGAACCGTCGGCACGGAACGACAGGTTCAGGATGTAGCGGTTGTCCCAGTTGAAGGCCGCGCGGGAGAAATAGGATTCCAGCGCATAGGCGTTGTAGCCGATGCTGCCCGCATAGATGTCGGTACCGGAAGTAATCAGGTTGAAGGACGAGGACGGGTAAGCCGCATTGGCGTAATTGTCGGAGGCAGCGCCGAAGGTGTTGTACTGGTATTTTTCGAAGGAATGGCCCGCCATAATGCTGTATGTCAGGCGCCCGGCTTCGTGGTTCCAGCTCAGCACATTGTCGAAGACCCAGCGCAGCGAGTTGTTCTTCTGTTCGGTCAGGGCGTGCCAGCCGTCCTTGTATCCGCGCTCGGTATTGCGCTCGGTCAGTTTCTTGACGGAATGGTCATAGATGGTATAACCGCTGATGGACGGCGTATATTTGAGGCCCTTGATCGGCGTAATGTCGAGGGAGAGCGTACCGGAAAGCTGATATTTATTGTTGTAATAATCTTCTTCCTCGATACACATCACAGGGTTGTGGCGGCACAAGCCATCGACGGACATCGTCCGGTAATCGCCGCTCAGGGCATTGGTCCGGATTTCCCTTCCGTACTCATCCAGGCTGCGGACGCAGTAAGGCGTGTACCAGGGCTGCTCCTCACGGGCCGCACGGAGGACCTTCAGGGATCCGTCCGTCTCCTCGGTCATATCGTAGCGGGCGTATGCACCGGCCAGGTTGACATTCACCGCAATCCAGGGGGCGATCGTGTGGCCCAGGCGGGTGCGGACCGTGTATTTGTTGAAAGCCGTCTTGTTCAGATAGCCCTGCTGGCCGTCATAGCCCGTGGAGAGGTAGAAGGTCGTCTTGTCGTTGCCGCCGGAAAGGGCCACCGAGGCCGAACCCCGGAGCGCCCAGCGGCGCGAAATCGCTCCGACCCAGTCAAAATCGGCCGGATCGGAGGGGATGTAGAGTTCCTTGAGGCTGCCGGAACCTTTCTCAGCCACATAGACATTCCAGTTGTCCACCGCGGCTTGCATTACATCAATGTACTGGGCCGTATTTGCCATCTTGATGTCGTGGGCAACCTGGGCGGCGCCGAAGTGAGCGTCCACATCGACCCGCGTCTTGCCGGATTTGCCGGACTTGGTCGTGATGAGGATGACGCCGGCGTTGGCGCGGCTTCCGTAAATGGCCGTCGCAGAGGCGTCCTTGAGGACTTCCATCCGCTCGATGTCGTTGGTGTTGATATTGGGATAGCTCTCCGCCGGAATTCCGTCCACCACATACAGCGGCGAAGAGGATCCGCTGATGGAGCTGACGCCGCGGACGATGATGTTCGGGGCTTCGCCCGGAATACCGGAAGGAGAGGTGATGCTGACACCGGTGACACGGCCCTGAAGGGACTTGACCGGATCCACCTCGGCTCCCCGGTCAATCTCGTCCATTTTGATGGAGGAAATCGAAGAAGAGACCAGGCGCTTGGATGCGGTTCCGTAACCGACGACCACCACTTCTTCCAGCAGCTGGACATCTTCCCGGAGCGTCATATTGATGACTTCCCTTCCCTGCACGGATTCCGTAACATTCACGAAACCGATACAGGAGAAAGACAGCGTTCCGTCCTTCGGAACCTCGACGGAATAGCTTCCGTCCAAATCGGAGATGGAGGCTTTCTGCGTAGCCTTGTCCGGGATGACGGCACAGCCGACGACCGGTTCGCCGGATGCGTCCGTGATCCTTCCCTTCACCACGTGCCTGGGCGTCTTCGGCCTGGCCGGTGCTGCCTGGTCACGGGCGGAGTCCTGGGAGGGCTTGACCGTGCGCGATACCTGGATTTTCTTCCCTTCCACGCTGCAGACCACATCCTGCCCTGCAAAGATCTGGGAGAGGATATCCTGAATATTGGCCTCCGAGCCGGAGACCGAAACCTTCTTTGATAAATCCACCGACTCCGAACGGATGACCACGGAGTAACCGAAACGGTTCTGCAGCTCATCTACGGCGCTGCGGACCGTCACGTCCCGAAGCTGGATGGTCTGCTGGGCAAAGGCGGCAAGCGAAACGAGCATTGCCACCCCAAAAGCCAAGAATGACTTTCCTTTGACAAACATACTTGATGACTATTTGAGCGAAAGGTAGATGATATCTCCCTTCCGACGGATTTTCATATAATTCTGCGTATTGAGTGAGCTGAGGATGGAAAGCAGGTCCTCGCCGTTGATGAAGGAAGCATAGAAACGCTCCTGCTTGATGGCTTCGTCTTCAATGACAATCTGCGTACCGAAGCGGCGCTCCAGCGCACGCACGATATCTTCCATCCTGCGGTTGGTGAACTGAATGCCGTCACGCTTCACATTCTGCAAATAGGAATCCGCCGAGAACCGCTGGCGCTCGACCGAGCCGGAGGAGCGGTCGTAGCGGACCATATCGCCCGTCTTCATCCGGATGGTATGCCCCGAGGCCGGAGAATCAATCCGCATCTCTACGGAACCGTCCACCAGCGCCAGTTCGCACTCGCTGTCAGAGAGATAGGATGAAAAATTAAATTCCGTACCGAGCACGGTGACGGTAACATCCTCGGAGCAGATTTCAAAGGGCACCTTCTCATTGTGCGTGATATCCGCATACGCTTCTCCCTGCAGGAAGACCTTGCGGACACCCCCTTCAAAGGAAGAGGGATAGACCAGACGGCTCTGCGGAGCGAGCCGCAGGGTAGATCCGTCCGGAAGGGATACATTCCGGGTCTGCCCGGAGAGCGTATAGACTTCGTTCCACGCCACCGGCTCTTTCTTTCGCATCAGCAGGGCAAGAGACACTACGGAAACCAGCAGGAGCAGCGCTGCGACCGTATGTTCCACAATGCGGGAGACCCGCCTGCGGGCCGTCATATCCCGTTCTGCATTGACCGTATTCATAAAGCGGTCATATCCCTCCGAGGAAAGGGCGTAGTCATCGCTGCCGAAGTCCTCGAGCAGTTTTTTCATCGAGGCATCCGCATCCGATCCGGACCCGTTTTCCAGGAACCATTTCTGTAATTCGTCCATAAAAAAAATTGTCGTGTTCATAAAGAACACGACAATTCCACTGTTCCCCCCAAAGGGGGCGATGGATTATTCGCAAAATTATTTGCGCTCGCCACGGTCACGACCGCCACGGCCACCACGGCCGCCGCGTCCGCGACGCTCACCACCACGGCCACCCTGGCCGGCGGCAGCGTTGGCTGCGGAAACCCCTGCGTTCGGGGAGAGGTCCTGCTTGCCGAACTTCTCACCGTTGCAGATCCACACCTTGATTCCGAGGGCACCGACCTTGGTGCTGGCGACGGCCAGTGCATAGTCGATGTCGGCACGGAAGGTATGAAGCGGGGTACGACCCTCCTTGAACATCTCGCTGCGAGCCATTTCGGCGCCGCCGACGCGGCCGCTGATCTGGATCTTGATGCCCTCGGCGCCCACGCGCATAGCGGTGGCGACGGCCATCTTGATGGCGCGGCGATAGCTCACGCGGCCTTCAATCTGACGGGCGATGCTGTCGGCGACGATGTTGGCGTCAACCTCGGGCCTCTTGACCTCGTAGATGTTGATCTGGACATCCTTCTTCGTGACCTTCTTGAGCTCTTCCTTAAGCTGGTCAACCGCCTGGCCGCCCTTGCCGATGATGACACCCGGACGGGCAGCGTGAATGGTAACGGTGATAAGCTTCAGGGTACGCTCGATGACGATCCTGGAAAGGCTGGCCTTGGCAAGACGCTCGCCCAGATAACGGCGGATCTTGTAATCCTCGGCGATCTTCTCAGGATAATTGCCACCGCACCAGTTGGAGTCCCAACCACGGGTGATACCGATTCTGTTGCTGATAGGATTAGTTTTCTGTCCCATAATTATTCCTCCACGGTTGACGGTTTCACATCAAGGATGATGGTAACGTGATTGGAACGCTTGCGGATGCGTCCGGCACGGCCCTGCGGGCACGGGCGGATGCGCTTGAGCGTGCGGCCCTCTCCGACCATAATGGTCTTTACATACACGTTGCCATTGTCAAGTTCCGCAGTCTTGTCCTGATTCTTGGCTTCCCAGTTGGCGATAGCGCTCTTGAGGAGCTTTTCAAGACGGATGGAAGGCTCTCTCTTCGAGAAATGGAGAAGATCGAGCGCACGGTTGACCTCCACGCCGCGCACGGTGTCGGCGACAAGGCGCATCTTCCGCGGGGACGTAGGGATATCATTCAGCTTGGCGATAGCGGTCTGCTTCTTCTGCTCTTTCAGCCTCTCGGCCATAAGTCTTTTACGTTTTCCCATAATACTTTACTTTTTATTGTTGCCCGAGTGGCCTCTGAAAGTTCTGGTAGGAGCGAATTCGCCGAGCTTGTGGCCGACCATGTTCTCAGTTACATATACCGGAATGAACTTGTTTCCATTATGAACTGCGATCGTGTGGCCCACAAAGTCAGGGGAAATCATGCTGGCACGGGACCAGGTCTTGACAACCTCTTTCTTCTTGCTGCCTTCATTCATAGCAAGAATCCTTTTCTCCAGGGCTTCCTGGATGTACGGTCCTTTTTTAAGTGAACGACTCATAATAATTCAGTTTAATTCCGTTATTTCTTCTTTCTTCTTTCGATGATGAACCTGTTCGAAACGGCCTTCGGATTACGGGTCTTGTAACCCTTTGCAGGAAGGCCCTTGCGGGAACGCGGATGACCACCGGAAGCGCGTCCTTCACCACCACCCATCGGGTGATCGTGCGGGTTCATCACAACACCGCGGTTGTGAGGACGACGGCCCAGGTGACGGCTGCGGCCGGCCTTGCCGAAGGATTCGAGGTTGTGGTCGGTATTGGAGACCACACCGACGGTCGCGCGGCAGGTGACGGGCACCATACGGGTCTCGCCCGAAGGGAGACGAAGGATTGCATACTTGCCTTCGCGGGCCGCAAGCTGGGCATAGGTACCGGCGCTGCGGGCCATTGCGGCACCCTGACCGGGACGAAGCTCAATTGCGTGAACAAGTGTACCAACAGGAATCTCGCTGAGAGGCAGACAGTTACCCATATCCGGAGCCACACCGACGCCGCTGAGGATCTTCTGTCCGACCTTGAGTCCATTGGGAGCGATGATATAAGACTTGACGCCATCCTCATACTGGATGAGGGCGATGCGGGCGCTGCGGTTCGGATCGTACTCGATCGTGAGAACCTCGGCGGGAATCCCGTCCTTCTGGCGCTTGAAGTCAATGATACGATACATCCTCTTGTGACCGCCGCCGATGTAACGGACCGTCATTTGGCCGGTGTTGTTGCGACCGCCGGAAGACTTGAGCGGAGTCAGGAGGGGTTTGTAAGGTTTTTTCGCCGTAATCTCCTCGAAGGAGCTTATAGCCTTGTTTCTCTGACCGGGGGTTACCGGTTTGTATTTTTTGATTGCCATAACGTAACTCCTTTTTAGATATTAGCGTAGAAATCGATCTTCTCGTCGCCGGCGAGGGTGACGTAGGCCTTCTTGAAATGATTCATCCGACCGCGAAGAAGACCGCTCTTGGTATAGCGCTGTTTGCGTTTCCCGTGGTAGTTGACCGTATTGACGTCGGCGACGGAGACATTGTACATCTCCTCGACGGCGGCCTTGATCTGAATCTTATTGGCCTTGCGGTCCACGATGAAACCATAGCGGTTGAGTTTCTCACCCTGATCGGTGAGCTTCTCAGTAACGATAGGTTTGAGTAAAATTCCCATTTCTCGTCCTCCTTATTTTACACGTGACGAAAGAATCTCCTGCACACCGTCCACGAGGACCAGCTGATGGGCCTGCATAACGGCATAGGTGTTGATCTCGTCAACCGTGATCACATTCACCTCGGGAAGATTGCGTGATGAAAGATAAATGTTCTTGGCGTTCTCGGGAAGAACGATGAGGATTCCCCGGCTGCCCGCATTGATGGCGTCCATAATCTTGAGGAGATCCTTGGTCTTGGGAGCCTCCAGGGAGAACTGCTCGAGGATGATGAGCTTGCCTTCCTGGGCCTTGTAGGTAAGGGCGGAAGTACGGGCAAGCGACTTGACCTTCTTGTTGAGCTTGGAGCGGTAATCGCGGGGCTGAGGGCCGAAGACGCGGCCGCCGCCTACGAAGATACCCGCCTTGAGGGAGCCGTGACGGGCTCCGCCGCCGCCTTTCTGACGGCCCAGCTTCTTGGTGCTGTATGCGACCTCGCTTCTATCCTTGGATTTGGCGGTACCCTGACGCTGGTTGGCCAGATACTGCTTCACATCAAGCCAGATGGCGTGATCGTTCGGCTCTACGCCGAATACATTCTCGTCGAGAACAACCTTCTTTCCGGAAAGCGTTCCGTCAATTTTCAAAACGTCCAATTCCATAATTAAGCCTCCAGAAGTAAATAAGAACCTTTGGCTCCGGGAACGGAACCCTTGATAACGAGAAGATTGTGCTCAGGGATGAGTTTGATAACCTCAAGATTGAACACTTTGACGCGCTCGTCGCCCATATGACCGGCCATGCGCATTCCCGGGAAGACCCTTGAAGGCCAAGAGGAAGCACCCATGGAACCGGGGTGACGGAGACGGTTGTGCTGGCCGTGGGTCTTCCCGCCGACACCGTTGAAATGATAACGGTGAACGACACCCTGGAAGCCCTTGCCCTTGGAAGTACCGACGACATCGACGAATTTGACATCCTCCGTGAACACGTCCGTGAGGGTCAGCGTGTCGCCCAGTTTGAGCTCTCCCTGGAAGTCGGCCGGGAATTCGACCAGCTTGCGCTTGGGAGTGGTTCCTGCCTTTTCGAAGTGCCCTTTGAGGGGCGCGCTGGTGCGTTTCTCTGATTTTTCGTCATAGGCAAGCTGTACAGCGGCATAACCATCTTTTTCGACTGTACGTACCTGCGTGACAACACACGGCCCAGCTTCGACAACGGTGCATGGAATATTTTTTCCATCAGCACCGAAAACGGAAATCATTCCGATTTTCTTTCCAATTAATCCAGGCATTGGTTTGTTAATTAATTGTTTAATAATACATTAAATAGTCCGCATAAAATTTGCGGGCTGCAAAGATACGATTATTTTTTGGAATTTCAATAAGTTTTCCACAATTTTTTCAACGCCCCGGGCTCCGCACAGCCGTTTCACCTCCCCGGCAGGGGAACCGGGCACGCAGAAGGCCATTTCAGGACGCGGTCCGGGGGCAAACAAGAGGGCCAGGCACGCAGGGGACTGTTTCAGGACGCGGTCCGGGGCAAACAAGAGGGCCAGGCACACAGAGGGCCATTTCAGGACGCAGTCCGGGGCAAACAAGAGGACCAAGCACACAGAGGGCCGTTTCAGGACGCGGTCCGGGGGCGGGAGGATATGGGAGGCGAAAGACGAAGACTGACGGATAATCGCATAGATACTTGATTTTCAATATGTTCCTTAAAAACACCAGCCTCGTTTTACGACCCTGTCAGGACATTTCAACGGCACCACAGACCGTTGAAAAGCTGTTTTTTGAAGATATCCGTCAAGAAATTGCACTAACGGATAATCGTCACTTCCTTTGCGTCCGAACAATATTATTTATTATGACACTGCACAACTGCTACCATCTATGCACAGAAGCTCTCAAGAGACAACTGCTCTGCTACGACGAACAAGATTATGCTGCGGTATGGAACATTCTGGCCGTCTGCGCGATTGTGCACGACATCAAGATGTACTGCATCTGCCTGATGTCCAACCACATCCACATCCTCTTAGCCGGAGATGACACACAGATCCGGAAATATTTTGCCCTCGTCAAGAAGAAAGTCGGAATGTATCTGAGGCACCGCTATCCGCAGCATCTTCTGCCGGACCTGAATTACAAGTTATTTCCCGTTCCCGACAAAAGAGCATTCTGCAGAGAGGTGGCCTATATTCTCCGGAACCCCTACAAAGCAGGAATCGCAAGTCCGTATTCCTACCGATGGAGTTCTATGTCGGCTTATTTCTACCCGTTCCCCATAGAAGGAATTCCGCTGTCCGACTTCCATTACAGTGAACGGCGCGAAATACTGCATACCCGGCTTGATCTGCCGGACAAAATCCGAATAAGCGACGGGGTTGTCCTTCCGGAATCCTTCGTGGACGGACCTTATGTAGAGCGGATGTTCGACAACTCGTCCATCCAGCTGTTCAACTTCATCAAATCTTGGAATACGGAGGACATTGTTCATACAATGCACGGAGAGCAGGTGGCGGACAGGTATACGGACAGCGAGGTCCAGAAAGGGGTCCAGGAGCTCTGCAGGGATATCTTTCAGGTCTCTTCTCCCCACCAGCTGGAGAAACGTTCTCTCTGCACGCTGGTCCGGAAGGTTCACGCCCGTTTCGGATGCAACCAAAAGCAGTTGGAGCGTCTCCTTCCGGTGGACAGCACCCTGCTGGACCGCATCCTCTAGGGGGACCGAGTACGCAGGAGGCGTTTCCAGGACGCGGTACCGGGGTGAGCAGGGGGACCGAGCACACTGGAGGCGTTTCCAGGACGCGGTACCGGGGCAGG
>OCVV011187473.1_pt1 | contig 10448 bp, 13 predicted proteins | sample 1539721 | NCBI WGS metagenome assembly OCVV01 (sample SAMN02144230, study PRJEB22623) | gut metagenome | biome: sheep rumen | host: Ovis aries | place: New Zealand
ATCTAAATTTATATATTTGCAAAAGGTAGTTTGAGAGACTTGTTAATTCAGAAGGGTATCAAACCTCAAGATCGCAAACAGGCTAAAACAGGTAGTTTGAGAGACTTGTTAATTCAGAAGGGTATCAAACGCGAAGAAGTGCGAGAGCTTGCAGGCTATAGTTTGAGAGACTTGTTAATTCAGAAGGGTATCAAACTTCCTATTTCAAGCCCCTTAAAAGCCCCTGGTTTGAGAGACTTGTTAATTCAGAAGGGTATCAAACCTTTATATAGTTACTAATATGTGGACAAGCGTTTGAGAGACTTGTTAATTCAGTAGGGTATCAAACCTAAAACCGAAAAAATGCTACTCGGTAGAGGTTTGAGAGACTTGTTAATTCAGTAGGGTATCAAACCGACTTTGGCACTGCATCCACTATCAATATGTTTGAGAGACTTGTTAATTCAGTAGGGTATCAAACGATCATAAGCGCTGTTTACCTCTGACATAAGTTTGAGAGACTTGTTAATTCAGAAGGGTATCAAACTAATGTGTGGTGGCTTGCTAAGATGATGGGGTTTGAGAGACTTGTTAATTCAGAAGAGTATCAAACAAGACGGCGGCGAGGCTATCGCTCCGACAGGTTTGAGAGACTTGTTAATTCAGTAGGGTATCAAACAAATCCCTTAACCGCAGATAATAAGCCGTCGTTTGAGAGACTTGTTAATTCAGTAGGGTATCAAACAAGGAACTTATCCACATCTGTGCTGGATGAGTTTGAGAGACTTGTTAATTCAGTAGGGTATCAAACTATTTCCGTTGTAGGTTACTTGATATCTTGGTTTGAGAGACTTGTTAATTCAGAAGGGTATCAAACTAAAACTATTCGTTAAACTGTCCTTTTTTGGTTTGAGAGACTTGTTAATTCAGAAGGGTATTAAGCGGAATAAGCCCGTTGCTACGGTTTATGTAAGTTTGAGAGACTTGTTAATTCAGAAGAGTATTAAGCTTATACCTTTCGGTAAAAAAGGACAGTTTAGTTTGAGAGACTTGTTAATTCAGAAGGGTATTAAACTGCAGGGAAATCTGTTTCCTTTGAAGAAGCAGAAGTTACTCTGGTATGTAAGAAACTGTTTAAACAGGAACTCTCGCCCGAAAATATCCCTGAGGATATCGTTAAAAGCATGTATTTAGATAACGATTTCCATGATATGTATATAGGTGAAGTGGTTGACATAATATAAAATTGGCTTTTAACGATTCGTTAAAAGCAACGCATCTACGGCCTTTGGAGGGTATATAAATGGTTGATTCTTTTGTTATATCAATAGATAAAAAACTTGAAAAGACAAATATCCTTTTGGAAGAACTGCTAAAAGAGATTAAAGAACTAAAAGAAAGCGTTAAAAAGCTTGAAGAAGATAAGAAAGAAGAACCCGTTTAAATAGGAGAGGATCGATGAAAAAATATATTTGTTTAATCCTTATATGCCTTCTGACCGTCTCTTTGTGTGGCTGTGGTGACAGTAGTATTGCTCCCATTCCCGGGATGAACGAAGAAGAAAGCAGTGTAGAAAATACCGAAAACAATATACAAGAAGATGTTTCTAACGAAAATGTGGATGTTCTTCCGGCGGATTCAAACGAAAACGATGAGGTTCTTCCCGATATTTCCGATGACAACGATGATTATGACGCCGATTTTTACATATTTAATAACTACGAACCCTCAGACATAATAACAAACTCCACTTTATCGGATGGAGCGTATATTCAGATCGGGTCACATGTACTTGAACTTGGCAAAGCTACCCTTAAGGACTTTGTAAATGCCGGGGTAGACCTCTATAATACAAAAGCGGAATTGGGCGATTACTATCAGCATGAAAACAGGGATCGTTCCCTAAATGAAGAAATCCTTGAAGAATATATGGACAGATATGAACAGGATGGCAGCTTTATTTGTAAGGGGTTTCTATCCGGTCAGGTTCGAATTGATCTTTCAAGCTCAAGAACTTTCCAGACAATTCTTAACTCCTCGGAGCCTGTAATAGATTCCGTAATGATCGAAAACTATGCCGGAAACATCGAATCCCCTTTTGATTATCTTTACGGCGGCCCTAAATATCAGGATATGAATTCTGTATACGCAACCGGTGGAATTTACTTTACCGGTCCCGTATCAACCATTCCCGACTCGTTCGGAAAATTAGAAGATGACGTTACCGGACAAACAGACGACGGATATGCCACCCATACCAGAGTATTTACTGCAGAATCAAGCAGTCCTGATTATACATATTACTGTCAGCTTCTCTCACGGGAAGACCATTGTTCCAGTTTGTTAATTAAACTTAAGGATTCCCGTCCTTAAACGGCGGTATCATTTAACTAAAAAGCACCTTACGATGGTGCTTTTAGTATAACCCACCCGCTCAAGTTTAACTTGAATAAATAATATAAACTTAAACCCATACCCGCTAAAAATATGAAGAAACCTGCCTTATCATATACTTGTAAGGAGGTGATCGCATGAGCGAAACATATTATCTAATATGGAACGAAGTGCTTGGAAAAGAAGAAAACGGGTCTTATTACATTTACAGGGATAGTACATGGATACCCGATAAGGAAAGTATCATTCGTGACAGGCTGGTAGGGTATGACCCTTTCGAGCCGCCGGGATCCCCATACGGGATAGGAAACGGGTCCGTTATGGCAGAAATGGATGAGATAACATATGAAGAAGCTAAAAAAATAATGGGAGAGCGCATATGAGCATAGGAACTAACATAAAAAACTTAAGAGAAGAAAGAAATCTTACACAGGAACAGGTAGCAGACTACTTAGGCATCAGCTTCCAGGCGGTATCATCGTGGGAGAGGGATGAATATAAGCCCGATACCGACAAGCTTATACGTCTTTCAGAATACTTTGACGTATCCGTTTCAGCTATCGCCGAGGAAAAACACAGGGCTTTTAAGACAAAAGAAGTTATATATAACTGGGAGCATATGAAGACCTATGTAAAGACCACGGCTAAGAACTTAGGTCTTATAAACACGTTAAAGGCAGTGGATTTTGCGGTAAAAGCCCACGAAGGGCAAAAAAGGAAGAAATCTTCTACGCCATATATCTATCATCCTCTTAATCTTGCCTGTCATGCCTTATCCATGGGAATTAACGAAGATGAGATAATAGCAGCCTGCATGTTACATGACGTAATAGAAGACTGCAATAAAAAGCTTACCGATCTTCCCGTAAATGATGATACAAAAGAGCTTGTACGGTTATTAACCTGTGAAAAGACGACGGATGATAACAGGGAAAGAGTCTTAAAGGCATATTATAAAAGGATAGAAGAAAACCCCAAAGCCTGCCTTATTAAGTGTTTAGACAGATGCAATAACTTAACAACCATGTCATGGGGCTTAAGCAGGGAGAGAATTTATCGCATGATAAAGGAAACTGAAGAGTATTATCCCATGCTTATACAGGTTATAAAGGAAACTCCCGAGTATAATAACGCCTCCTGGCTTCTTAGATATCAGATCGAAAGTATGCTTGATATATACAAAAGGCTTATGTAGGAAAAGAAGCCTTTCAAAATACCTTGTGTGGTATAATAATATAAGCAAAACCAAACCGCCACTAAAAGGCAATGTAAACTTTGCCTGAAAAAGCATTAACCATAAGGAATATATACTAATCACTGAAAGTGATGGTATGACGGAGGGAATTTAACATGACCTTTTCCAACGACACTTTCGAAACAGAGGATTTAAAGGACGCTATCATAAACTGTGAAAGCTTAGATGAATTAAGGGAAGAAGTTTTGCCCAAATTAAAATCACAGAAAGACCAGTGGAGAAAAAAGATAAATGAGGTTATAGATAAATCAGGCTTATCACAAGAAGAATTTGCAAACAGATGCAAAGTAAGCAGACAGTCAGTAAGTAAATGGTGTAATAAGGGAGCAATCCCCAAAAAGAGGGAACAATTCATAAGGATCGCTTTAGCATCAGGTTGCGATATAGAGTATACCAACAATCTCCTTCAAAGATATGGCAGGTTCCCGGAGCTTTATTCAAAGAGTTTGGAAGATGCAATATGCATTTTTGTAATAGAAAATGTGGATCCCGAAAAAAGGTGGGTTGAATATGATAACATCCTAAATACCATAAAAAAAGTTGTTTTAAATGAAGACGGGGATGAATCCTCAGATATAAATACGGTCAATTTTAACGAGAAGCTTTCTGACGTAAAAACGGTTTCGGACTTGGAACGTTTTGTATTTGAAAATGTTTCCGTTTTTGCAAAAGCTTATAACGAACTTTATAAATATATAGAGATAAATATAGAAAGTAACTACTTAAACCCTGATTTTGCCGAAAGTTATGCCAACAACATATATGATATGGCTGTAGTACAGGGGTGGTCTTCTTCGTTACGACAGGCTGTTTCGGCCATCAGACAAAGAAAATGGTATCCGACCAGGGATAAGATCATTTCTTTAGGGTTGCATTTATCGATGACTAACGACCAGATTAATGAGATGTTGGAAATCGCTCATATGAAACCTTTATACGCAAAGAACATCTTTGAAAGCGTCATCATGTTTTTAGTTGAGGATCAGGACCTTAACGACAAACTAAATAAGGAAAAAGATAAAGATGACGAAAACCAGTTTGATCCTGACGAGCTTATCAGGTATATCAGAGAAGAATTAAAAGAATTGGATATTCCGGAAGTTATGGATTTTATTTCGGAATTACCGGAGGACTATGATGAAAAGGAAAAGTAACCATCTCATAATAATTGAAAACGGCGAGCTTAAAGATTATTCGTTAGACAATAAGCTGACATGGGATGTAGGACGGAAATCCAAAGACAATGATCCTGACATAATAATGCATGTTCCGACGGTAAGCAGGAAACAGGGGATCTTTAAAAACTTAGATAGTGTATGGTTTTATGTGGATTATAAAGGAAAAAACAATACAACACTTAACAAAAAGCCCATCGGAACCGGCTTAGGCGGAAGACTAAAGCCTGTAATCTTAAGGGATGGTGATGTCCTTTTATTTGGCGGAAGAGAAAAGGCTGAAATAAACTCTAAGATTGTATGGGCTTATTTTAGCGTAACGGAGTATGAAGGAGAGTGGAGAGTGGCAGATACTAAAGGATATAACGAACTTCACTTTATCTCAGGAAATAAAAAGACGGTAAGACTTAACCCTGATAAGGGGTCTGTTATTAAAGAAGAAGACGGAATAGCTATCTATATGGGCGATATAACATATTTAAAAGGAAATATGGATGTTTTCCCTAACTAATAGGCGGTAATTAAATGGAAGTTTTAGACATATCTAAAATTGAAATAATTCTTAAGTATATCGATAAAGAAGCCTTTGACAATACCCATTTCAGATTCTGCATGGATAATGGCAATCTGTGTCTTTTGGGATCGGGAGGATCAGCCTATGTGTATAAGATGTATGATCCTAAATTTCCAAACAGGCATTATGCTGCAAAGGTAATTATTTCAGACGTTGATGACGTATATTTTGAAAAACTTCAATCTCAAGTAAGGAATCAGTTTTCTTTATCAGAAGATAGCAAAAACATTGTAAGGATATTGGCGTTTACTTCCATAAAAGTCTCATTAGATGAAAAAAATAATCCTAACGGCTACTATAATTATAACGAAAGCGGATACGATCTAGGTCACGGGATAGTGCTTCACATTGTCATAATGGAAGAACTAAAAGGTATCATATCTCAGGATAAATACGGGAATGTTAAGTTACTTATCGACGAGCTAAAAACCGAAAGCGGCGTTATTACATTAGCAAAGCAGATAGGTAGCGCTTTACGTACTTCACATGACAGAAAGATCTTACACAGGGATATAAAACTTGAAAATATCTTCTGGGATGACAAGGAAAAAATATATAAATTGGGCGATTTCGGTGCCTCAAGATATGTTGAAAACGAGGACGCTGAAACCGTCATATATACCGACGGATACGGAGCTCCCGAGATAGAAAGAAAAATAGGATCGTCTTACGGGGCTACGGTAGATGTTTATTCGTTTGGTATAACGCTTTATCTACTCTTAAATGATTTAAAGTTTCCGGCTTCAGACTCTTACCAGGCAAGAGATACACAGTATACTGATAACTTTATCCTCCCCGCGCCAAAAAATGCATCTGATCGGATGGCTGCCATTATCAGAAAAATGTGCTATTTTAGGGCAAACGAAAGGTATCAGTCTGTAGAAGAAGTCTTAATGGAAATAGGAAAAATAGACGGAAGCTATACTGAGTATGGATTTACCGAAGAATATGACGATGGAGTGACCGAGACATATATAAGCGAAACCGAAGAGGCGGATACTACCAGCGATACCCCGTCATCGGATAAATCAACAGTTCCAATGTATAAAAGGGATAAGAGCACATGGAGCCGACAGGAAAGAAAAATAGACGAAGAACTCGAGAAAGATTTGAGCATAGCTATAAAGGTCATAGGCGCGCCTATTCTTTCGGTTTTATTTATGCTTCTTATAAACAGCTTTATAAGTACTGAAACAACTGTCAAGGCAGAAATTCTCATTATCCCTTTGATACTTTTGTTTTATGCCATTTCAATATATATGAGAGAACTATATAATATCATTTTCTTATTATCTGTCGGATTGATATTATATCTTTCCTCAATAAACGGCCTATCGCCTGTATATATCATTGCCTTAGTGGTTATTACAAGCGGTTCACCATTAATCTTAAACACATGCGCAGTCGGAATACTGTTATGGCTATTTCAGATATATAGGGAAAGTACAGAAATATCAGTTTTTTTACTAAAACATAACCTTAAATGGCCGGTGATAATAGCCTCGCTTATTGTAGGTTTATCTATATTGGGATTAAGTGGTCATGGAATAAAACATCGGAATATCGGTGAAAAGATATGGAATGCCGTGGGGGTAAAATGTGTAGTTCTCATTGCATTAGGATTTTATGGTATAAAAGCATTAACAGGCCGCTCAAACAGTCATAATGATTAAAACGGAGACTATATATGGATCTTTGGACTAATGACGACAGAAATAAAATACTGTTACAGCTTGAAGAGAAATATTTCCTGAAAATGGGATTATTCTTTATAAAAGATAATGATAACCCTGTACTTATAAACAAAGGCGGGTCAGGCTATGTATATGAGATGTTTGACCAAAAGAGGGGGCTATGCGCCCTAAAAATCATTGGTTTTTTAGGTAAATATATAGATGAAGAAAAATCCTTTTTAAACCAGGTTCGTTCGGATTTCGTTGTTAAACAATATGAATACAAAAATCTCTGGGTTTTTTTGGATGAAAACGATAATGTTACGGATATAAAAGAGGAAAAACCGGAAACTGAAGATATAAAATGCCTCAGACTTCAATACATCCTTATGGAAAAACTTAATCCCATTATTAAAAATGACCATAGGGGAAACATTTCCATATATCCCGACTATTTAGTAGAAAGCGAGCGTGAAATACTAAAATTCGCTACTGATATAGGAACGGCACTTGATACACTTCATATGAATAATATACTTCACAGGGATGTAAAGCTTGAAAATGTATTCTTTGATGTCTCAGAAGATAAGTACAAGCTTGGCGATTTTGGAATAGCAAAAAAAACAGCAGATGGATTTGCCGATACCGTAGCATTTACAAAGGGCTACGTAGCACCGGAAGTTATCGGGAAAAATGGTGAAAAATACGATAATACGGCAGATATATATTCATTTGGCATGATGCTTTTTGTCTTATCAAATAATTTAAGATTTCCCGAATCAAAAACCTACAACACAAACATGGGTGTACAATACAGTACGGGATATGTGCTTCCAAAGCCTTCCCCGTATGAAGAGTATACTTCATTTCCACCTTTAAATAAGTATCTGACAAATCTTGGCGGCAAAAAAACCGTTGTTATATCGGATGAATTCTATGAGATCATAAAAAAGGCCTGCATGTATGATCCGGATGACAGATATCAGTCCATGGCGGATCTTTTAGATGATATAAAGAAGCTATATTTTAAAGACGGATTAGGTTACTACGAGAGAGCTCATAAAAAAGCAAACAACTTAGCGATTGCAATAATGCTTTCTTTTGGAGCATATATATTAAAGACTGATTTTAAAGCCGGAAATGAATGGTTAGCCATAACGCTTATCATTCTGGGTATAGTCTTTATTTTTAGAAATGCTCTTCTTGTAACCGATATAAAAAATCCACATTCGTGGGCTAAGTCATATCGAAGAGAATGGCTTTGTTTGTTTTTAATATTTATTCTTATCGCCATAAACGGAGCTCTATTTAAGTTAAGCAGTTCCTTAAATCTCAATATGCCGAAGATTTATAGAAAACTTCAGGAACTCCCTTTGCGGATCGATCTTCAAAAAATAGGAATAGCAGGGTGTGCGTTTTTATTATTCTGGCTTATACGGCTTAAATTCTTAAGCAAAAAAAACCAGTAGAGTTAGAAAAACTTAATTAATCCAAAGGTTCTGTAAAAAATACGCAGAACCTTTTTTAATGTAAACTTTGGGTGAAAAACGTCACTTTTACGGTTGTTATAATTGGACCATAAACTAAATAAAGAAAAAACGGTTTAACCGTAAGAGAAAAAACCAACAAAACATATTATTAGGAGGATCAAATTATGAACGCAAAAGAAAAAGAACTTGTACTTAACTACATAGAGCTTGATGTTCAGTTAGGCCTGCTAGAGGTGGTGCTTGATGATTATCTTGAAACAGACGAAGAATTAAAATCAACCCGTGCTAAGAAAGATCCTGCTAAGAATATAGAAAAAGCCCTTGAAACACTAGGAAAAATAAAGAGAATGCGTGATGAAAAATTAAAGATTCAGGATGAATTAATGCATCTAATAAGCGATGAAGGATAAGCATAGTGCATATGCGCCATCCGACAACCCTTTTCAAAGCTAAACGGCTACGATGCTCTCAAGAAGATCTTATGCCGCGAAAGGCTCTTGATAAAAGTAGCAAATGATAGGCTTCCGGGCTATGGCAAAGGTGGCATTTATGCTGCCTTGCCGGCTCTCGGACTTTGCAGAATGCAACATAGGAGATAGGAGAACATAAACATGATACATATTCAACATACTATCAAAAATGAAAAGGAGAATTCCTCGATCATAGTTCCGGGACAGCCATTTGATTTTATGGGGCACAAAGTGACAATATCTCAAAAGATGTATGATGCTTTCCTTGAAAACAATCCTTATCCGATTAATAAAAGACGGGCAGAAATATATGCAGCTATCATATTAGACAATCCGGATAATATAACGATAAGCGATGACGAATTATCCCAAAAAATAGAAGAAATTTGCCTAGATGAGATGTCCAATTATGAATATCTTTCCCAGGATGAAATCAATTCGCTTATAAGCGGGGAATATCTAAAAAAAGAATAAAGCTAAAATTATAGCATTTTAAGGCCCGTAACAGCCTTTTCAAAAGAATGTGACATTACCGCCAACTTAATGTAGGGAGCTAAAGCTCTCTTTATATTTGAGAGGGAAAATTATGGTTGAAACATATTATTTTGAATTTGATAAAGAGAAGATAAAAAAAGATAATGTAGATGAAAAAGATTTACATATGGAATTAGATACTTTATTCAATCAAATAAAAGGAATAAAAATAAAACCTGGGGTTTATTATACCGAGGGGAAGTTAGGGTCTTCCATTACTGTCCTTATGACACTTTCTTCTTTACCTGAGATGCGTATGTATTTATCAAGATTTGATTGTGAAATTAATTGTGGTGGAGAAATTGAAAGAGGAAGTTATTTAGATGCTATTATTCCACAATGATAGGTCTAAAAGCATAAATAGTCACCTATTTTAATTCTTCATTATCAGGCGAGTATTCTTAAGCCTTTCATATTTTTTAACCTTAAATATCGTTATACCTATAAGGGGACCTTTTTAGAAAAGGGTCCTTTTAATGTAAACTTCGGGTGAAATGCCATGCTTTTTCGGCTGCTATAATCAGTTCATAAACAAATAAAGCGAAAAAACAGAAAGGGCGGTATAACCGCATAGGTGATAAAAATGAACAATGAATGGATCGCAAGTGTAATAGAGGAAACCTCGGCAGGAAATAACGTTGTTTCACTTAGATCAAGGCATTTATCCGATGGAAAGATATTCCTTATAGGGGAAGTGACAGAGGAGATGGCTAACGATTTTATATTGGAAATGCTTTATCTTATCGAAACAGGGAACCCCATAGATATCTTTATAAATTCACCCGGCGGATTAGTAGATGCGGGACTTGTTATCTACGACATGATCCAGGCTTGTGAGAAAAAGGTTGAAATAAACATATATTGTACCGGGAATGCTGCTTCAATGGCAGCCATAATACTTGCC
>OCVV012864593.1_pt1 | contig 10448 bp, 6 predicted proteins | sample 1539721 | NCBI WGS metagenome assembly OCVV01 (sample SAMN02144230, study PRJEB22623) | gut metagenome | biome: sheep rumen | host: Ovis aries | place: New Zealand
TCCTGTGGGTATCGGTACGATTTCCACTGCCATCGGCGAGGACCCTGGCACGGTGGAGGAGGTGTATGAGCCGTTCCTCATCAAGGAGGGATTCATCAAGCGCACACCACGAGGACGGGAGGTGACGGAACTGGCATACCGACACCTGGGCCGCACACCGCAGAACAACACGATGATGAATAGTCTATTCGATGACTTCTGATTTCACGAAACCACGAATTACGTGAATTCAACGAAGTATTTAAACCACGAATTACGCGAATTCAACGAATTATTATTAAAATATTAAACTTAGTTTGATTAGCATATTCGATGACTTCTGATTTCACGAAACCACGAATTACACGAATTTGACGAATTTATTCTTGGATTGACAAAAAACATGAACTACAAGATTTCATTGGTAGGTTGTTATAACCACGAATTACACGAATTCAACGAATTAATTCTTGACCTGACAAGAAAACTTGAATTACAAGATTTCATTGAAAGGTTGTTATAACCACGAATTACGTGAATTCAACGAATTAATATAAGATAATTTTTACACATATTTGATAAGCTAATTATATATGATTTATAAAGATGAAGCATTTAAGATTGTTGGTGCGGCAATGATAGTACATCGTGAATTGGGATGTGGATTCACAGAAAAAGTATATCAAGACGCTTTGGAAATTGAATTTAAAGATGAAGACATCCCTTATCAACGGGAAATTTCTCTACATCCAAACTATCGAGGAAAAAGCCTGGAAAGTTTGTTTGTACCAGATTTCATTTGCTATGACAATATCATTGTTGAACTCAAGGCTGTGCAAGAACTTGACGACTTACATCGAGCTCAAGCTATCAATTATGCTAAAGTAGCAAATAAGAAACTTGCTATACTCATCAATTTTGGTTCAACTTCTTTACAATTCGAGAGATTTATTGTTTAATTGCTTTTCAAAAGTGTAGAGTACGTAGTTTTTAGTGTAATATAACAATAATTTATTCATTTATAATTCGTTTAATTTGTGTAATTCGTGGTTTTATTTAATATCTGTGGTTAGATTATGGCAAACTTAAAGGCTTTAGCAAAAGATACGGCAATCTATGGTTTGAGTAGTATTGTTGGGCGGTTTCTGAATTATCTGCTGGTACCGCTTTATACGGTGACGATACCGTCGGCAAGTGGTGGATATGGGGAAATCACGAATGTGTATGCGTTTACGGGACTCATCCTCGTGATTCTCACGTTCGGTATGGAAACGACGTTCTTCCGCTTTGCGAATGATGCGAAGGAGAAGGCGAATACGGTGTTTTCCACTGCGTTGACGGTGGTGTGTATGCTCATCGTGGTGTTCTTGGCGTTCATCTTCGGGTTCTTGCCAGGTATCGCTGAATCGCTGCACTATCAGCATCATCCCGAATGGGTGTGGATGATGTCGGTGGTGGTGTCGCTTGATGCGTTCCAAGCTATTTTCTTCAGTTTGCTGCGATTCCAGAAGCGTCCTATCAAGTTTGCTTCGCTGAAACTGCTTTTCATCTTCATCAATATCATTCTGAACCTGATATGGTTTGCCTTGCTGCCTACGCTCTATGACAAGCACACGGAGCCAGGCGTGGTTTACGACTTGGTTCACAGGCTTTACAGTCCTGAGGATATTCAGGGCTATGCGTTCAGTATCAACCTTTTCTGCACGAGCATCGTCACGTTCTTCTTCATCCCTGAGATGAAGCAGATGTTCAGCCAATGGCATTTCGACGGGAAGTTGCTGCGCCGAATGTTGAGTTATTCGTGGCCGATTCTTGTGTTAGGTATTGCTGGCATCTTGAACCAGACGGTGGATAAGATGATTTTCCCGTTTGTCTATCCCGACCCTGAGGAGGGCAAGGTGCAACTGGGCATCTATGGTGCGTGCGTGAAGATTGCCATGATTATGGCGATGATTACGCAGGCGTTCCGCTATGCCTACGAGCCGCTTGTCTTTGCGAAGAGCAAGGACTCGGACGCGAAGGAGATGTATGCCACTTCGATGAAGTATTTCCTCATCTTCACGTTCTTGGCGTTCCTGATGGTCGTGGGCTACATGGACATTCTGATACTTATCCTTGGCAAAAGCTACCGTGAGGCGATGGGCACGATTCCGATTGTGATGGCTGCGGAAATCATGATGGGTGTGTATTTCAACCTCTCGTTCTGGTACAAGCTCATCGACAAGACGATTTGGGGTGCTTGGTTCTCGCTGGCTGGTTGCGTGGTGCTGATTGCCGTGAACATCATCTTCATTCCGAAGATTGGCTATTGGGCTTGTGCCTGGGGAGGGTTTGCTGGTTATTTCACGAGTATGGTCCTCAGCTATTTTGTGGGACAGCAGAAGAATCCTATCGACTATCCGCTGAAGGACATCGGGGCTTACTTGTTGCTCACGTGTGTGCTGTTTGCGGTGATGGAAATGCTGCCTGCTGAATGGCCTACAGTTGCCCGCATCGGCATCAACACGGTGCTCATCGGCATGTTCCTGGCTTACGTGGTGAAGAAGGACTTGCCGCTGAAGAGCTTGCCTTACGTGGGGAGGTTTTTTAAGTGAAAAGGGAAGAGGGGCTTCGGCGGAACCGAAGCTTACGGTAAAATGAAGAGACTTACTGTAACTGAAGAATTAATAATCAAATTAAAATAAAAAACATGAAAAGACTATTTCTTAGTGTCATTACACTGCTGACGCTCATGGGTGCTCGCGCTGATGAGGGCATGTGGATGATTTCGAATTTGTCGGCAAAGACCGATTCCATCCTGCAATCTATGGGTATCGAACTGACGCACGACCAGTTGTTCAGTACGGAGCATCCTGCACTCAACAATGTCATTGTGCAGTTTGGCGGCTTCTGTTCGGGTTCGGTTGTGAGTCCCGACGGTTTGGTATTCACGAACCACCACTGTGGCTATGGTTCCATTCAGGACCATTCCACGACGGAGCATGACTACCTGCGCAATGGTTTCGTCGCCAAGAAGCTGAAGGACGAACTGCCTAACGAAGACCTCTACGTGGATTTCCACTTGAACACTTACGACGTGACGGACAAGTTGTTGGCTGCTGTGACTCCTGACATGGACGCCACACAGCGTATGCTCACCATCGACTCCGTTGCCACTCAACTACAAGAGGCTATCGAGGACTCGGTGAATGGCATTCACGGCGAGGTGGTACCTTATTATAAAGGTAGCAAATACTACATGTCGGTCTATCAGCGCTACAACGACGTGCGCTTGGTGTTTGCTCCGCCTCAGTGCTTGGGCAAGCATGGTGGCGACACGGACAACTGGATGTGGCCTCGCCAGACGTGCGACTTCTCGGTGTTCCGCATCTATGCTGACAAGAACAACAAGCCAGCCGAATACTCGAAGGACAATGTGCCTTACAAACCTGTGCAGTATGCCCACATCTCGCTGCAAGGCTATCAGCCTGGCGACCTCTGCATGACGTTCGGTTATCCAGGCAGTACGGACCGCTACTTGTCGAGCTATGGCATTGAAAACACGATGCGCACGGTGAACGACAACCGCATTCAGGTGCGTGGCGTGAAGCAAGCCATCATGACCGAAGCCATGAACTCGTCGGATGCACTCCGCATCATGTACTCTTCGAAGTATGCACAGAGTTCGAACTACTGGAAGTTCTCCATCGGTCAGAACAAGGCATTGCAGGAACTCGGTGTGATTGCCGAAAAGCAGGCTCTGGAAAAGGAAATCATGGAATGGGCAAAGCAGAAGCCTGAAGAACGAGGAAAGTACATCGGCATCCTCGACTCACTGAAGGAGGAATATGCTCGCAACTTCCAGCGCGACTTCACCATGAACCTCTGGCAGGAGAGTTTCTGGAGCGGAAGCGACATCATCGGCTTTGTCATCAAGCAGATGGTTGGCATGGCACAAGGCAAGGGTTCCGACTTCAAGAAGGACGTGGAAAAGTCGTTCAAGGACATCGACATCAGCACCGACAAGAAGATTTTCGCTGCACTCTCCAAGAACTTCGTGGAGCAATTGCCTGACACGAGTCTTCTGCCTGAATACTATTTGGTGGTGGATTCGCTCTTCCACGGCGACTATGATGCCTACGCCGACTTCCTCTATGCCAATTCCGTCTTCACCCGTCCTGCTGACTTGGCACAGGTGGAGAGCCTTGCCGAAGTGGGCGAAGACCCTATCTTCATGCATGCGGTGGATCTCGTCACTTTGCTCTACAAGATGTATCATTCAAACTCTCAGGTTGACCACTACGAGCAACTACTGGGCGATGCGCTCCGCGAAATGAACAAGGACAAGGAATACTACCCAGATGCCAACTTCACACTCCGCATGAGCTACGGCATCGTGGAGGGTTATTCGCCTTCGAAAGACCTCACCTACGAATGCTTCACTCCTTCGCAGTCCATCATAGACAAATATGAGAAGCAAGGCAACAACCCAGACTACGAACTCATCCCAGAGGTGTATGCTTGGCTCAAGAAGGGCGATTTCGGCAAGAAATACCTCGACAGCAAGAGCAACGACCTGCAACTCTGCTTCCTCACGAACAACGACATCACGGGTGGCAACTCGGGTTCGGGCATGTACGACAAGAAGGGCCGCCTCATCGGTCTTGCCTTCGATGGCAACTGGGAAGCTATGTCGAGCGACCTGAAATTTGACACACGTCTCCAGCGCTGCATCGGTGTTGACATACGTTATGTCCTCTCCGTCATCGAGAAATATGGAAAGGCAAAACGTCTCATCAAGGAACTGACACTGGAATAAACAGTTTAAATGAAGAATGAAGAATGTCGCTTCGCTCCGAATGAAGAATGAAAATCACACATTATAAGAGCAGAGAAAAATACATTCTTCATTCTTCATTCTTCATTTCTCATTCTTCATTCCTCATTCTTCATTTTTAATTCTTAATTCTTCATTCAAAAAGCTATGCCATACGACAAAAACGAACGGAACGACGTTCACAGAATTGACCCACGTCCAGTAGGAGAACAAGAATCCTCGCAAGAAAACCAGAGTTACCAACAGCAGCAGAGTTACCAACAACAGCAGAGTTACCAACAACAGAACTATCAGCAGCAGAACTATCAGCAGCAGAACTATCAGCAGCAAAACAATGGCTACGAAATGCCTCCAAGCAGTCATCTGATTTGGGGTATCCTCACCACCATCTTCTGCTGTTTGCCTTTTGGCATTGTTTCCATTGTCTATGCTTTCAAGGTGGAGTCATTTTGGAACGTAGGACAGAGGGAAGCCGCTTACGATGCGTCCGAGAAAGCCAAGAAATGGGCTGTCTGGTCAGCCCTCAGTGCTGTGATTATTTGGGTACTCATCTTCGTAACTCTTTTGATATTAGGGTTCACAGCCAGCACATTCGGAGGCATAATTTCCAATTGATTGGTGGCATTTTCCACTTCTCACTTTTCACTTCTCACTTAAATCGGCTCAGCGGATTTATCCGGTTGGTAAGGCTTGAGCTAATTAAGAATAAAGTGTTGCCAGCCTGTACATGAAGAAGCTGATGTCTGCAACCCCTCTGAACTGTGTTCTGAAAGCCTTGATTTTAGCATTGAAAGACTCTGCTGATGCATTGGTGAGCCTGTCCTCGAAGTAGTTGATGATAGTGGCGTTGTGGTTCTCAAAGGTCTCGACGACCTTGTTGAAGCCGTCATCGCCAAACTATACCGACGGTGTACTGCTCCAACCATTCGACTCACCTTCCTATTCGTCAGAACATCTCGCTTCGGCTCCACATTTGGACTATGAACTTCACTTGGCTGAAGGTGACAGCGCCATCGAGATTCGCACCCTGCCAACGCTGCACGCGTATGAAGGCCGCGACATTCGCTTTGCAGTGAGTTTGGGCAACAGTCAGCCCGAAATCTTCTCCATCCATGCCAACGACTTCACTGCCGAATGGCGATGGAACGTGCTCCGAGGCTATGCCTCCCGTTCCATTCCCATCACCACAACAGGTCGGCAGCAACTGCGCATCTATCTGCTCGACCCAGGACTTGCCGTTCAAGAAATTCTAATTCACTCACTTTAAAGTTTGGTCTTTAGTGTTTAGTGTTACCAAAGATTCCCTTTAAATCCTTCAAGTTCCTCATTCTTGTCATCGTCTTGTTGGCAGGCGTCTTTTACTATGCAGTGAATCCCTCAACTTCCTCCCCATTCATACCGAAATGCGTGTGGCGAATGCTGACGGGTACACAATGCCCATCGTGTGGATTCCAGCGAGCCGTTCATTCCGCGCTGCACGGTCATTTCTCCGAAGCCCTTTCCTACAACTATTTCTTCATCCTCTCCATCCCTTTCTTCCTGCTCGTTCTCCTTTCCGACTGCATCCTGCCGAGCAACAACTCCCTCCGTCGCTTCACCCACCATCCCTACACGCTCTACTCCTACATCATCCTTTTCTTCGCTTGGTGGATTCTCCGGAATGTATTGCATATATAAAGACAACCGAAGGCTTTGGCGTATGCGTGCCAAAGCCTTCGGTTTTCTAATTGTTCTCCAAAGCATCAATGCAGAATCTTTTTCCCGTTTTGGATAAAGATGCCTTTGCGGTTCTGGATAGATGAGAGTTTTCTGCCTTGCAAGTCGTAGTATTCCGAAGAGGAGGCAGACGTTGCCTGTGGAGTGCTAATAGCTGTGGCATCACCACTTGCCTGGATGCCGATTTCAGCAGCTGAAGTCCAGGCACGACCGTTGGTTTCCGACTTGGCAACAAACTTCAAGTATCGTCCCACGGTGGCAGTCTTCAGCGTGGCAATCTGAAGTGCGGTGGTGTTCTTGAACTCTCCCGATGCCACAGGGCTTCCCCATGTCTCGCCATCTGTACTCAGATACACTTCGTATGCCTTCACCATGCCATTCTGATTGCCGTCCTGTCGAGACAAATAAGTGAAGGCAGTCACCCAGTAAGGTTTCAACATATCGACAACCAGCGTGTGAGGACAGGTTGGTTCGGAGCCTTGATACTCCGTATGCCAGAAGGTGTTGGTATTGCCATCGAAGGCAAGACGCGCTTCGTTGCCACCATGCTGACTATCCACACTCACCAGTTTCCAGTTGCTCCTGTTGATGAACAAGTCGAAGTTGTAGCTCATCACAGGACTGTCCATCATTCCATCAAGACTGCAATATGCCTTCACGGTGCAAGCATCGTTATGCAGCACGGTGCTGGTGTACTTCTGATAAGTATCGCCATCAATGCTATAGTAGATGGTGGCGTTCTTGGTCGGTGTACTCATCTTGATGCGACCATTGGTCAGTCGTTCACAACTCACTGGTTGACAAACAGGCATGTCGGCACGGGCTTCATCAGCTGCTTTCACTTCGCTCGTCAGAGGGATGATGATGAAACGGAAAGCCGTGTTCGCAGCCTTCAACTCATATTTCTCCATCACGTCAGGTCCACACGAAGCATTGCCCAATCCACGAGTCACTGCATCGAGCGACACCACCGCCGTCGTGCAAGTCTTGAACTGATACGTGTGCTTCGAGCGGTTGTTGCGGTCGGTGTAGTTGTCTTCAGGACGGAAATGAACAGCCGAGGCAGCCATCTGGTCGGGAGCGGAGAAGAGCAAACCGCTGCCCTCCGAGTTGGTCAGTGCCATCCAGCGCACCTCTTGCTTGGTGCCATGTTCCTGAGGAAGGATGTAGTCCTCTTGCTGATTCGTCACCGTACTCTTGTAGATGGCAGGCAAACAAGCCTCCTTGCGGTCGCGGTAACTGTCCCAAGGTCCACGGCCAAACCATTCGAGCTGCTCCATCTGCGCAGGCATCTCCAAGCGGAAACCCATCTTTGGCAAGATGGAACCCGTGTTCGATGGTCGGATGAACGAATTGACCATGATGGCACCGTCAACACAAACAATGAAGCTCAAGTGTACATCGAACTTAGTACCATTTTGTCCTGTATAAGTGCTGGTACAAGTCACGTTGACCGTCCTGCCGTCTTCGCTCTTGATGGCTTCTGAAGCAGTTCCCTTCACGCTCAGTTTGCGCAGTCCCATCGCATCCCAACTGCTGGTCTGCCGTCCGTCATTGTCGGTAGGCAGACGGAACACATTCAGCAACATCGGTTTGCTCAACATCGACACTCCATCGTAGGAATAGCCGCTAATCGTGCCTTGTGCCTTGCTGAACGTAGCCGAGAAACGCTTGCCCCTGACAGTGATGGTGGTCGCTCCATCGTTGACCGACAACTCGTCATCCTCAGCAGCTCGTTTCGTCATGTCGTACATCGGTTTCTGTGCTTTCTTCACTTGCAACTTCTCTTCCGCCACCACATAGCCAGCCTCTGCCCATGCCGTGTTCTCACGAAGCGTTGCATAGAAACGGACGAACACCTCCTTGGCTGCATCCACAGCATTCAGGTCGGGCATGTCGATGGTCACTGCCACACTGTCGCCCGCAGCCACATCGCGGTTGATGCTGCCACTCGCCAGCACCATGCCTTCCTCGTCCTCCACCACGTACCTCACGTCGTATTCGGCACTGCTGAGGAAAGCCATCTTGTTCTTCATGCGGAACTGCGATGGTCTGCCACTGATGGCATGAAATTCGAGAGGCTGATAAATCTTCTTCGTATTATACGACTTAGCTGTCAGCGAATGGTCGGGACGCACCAAGCCATTGATGCAGAAATTGCCATCGTTCGGCGCATCACCAAAGTCACCGCCGTATGCCCAGTATTCCTTGCCCGTGCTGCTCTTTGTCAGCAGTCCCTGGTCTTTGAAATCCCAGATAAACTCACCCGTCAGGCAAGTGTATTTCTCATAGAGGTTGAACATCTCGCGTACGTTGCCCATCGAGTTGCCCATCGAGTGCGAATTCTCACATTGGATGTGCGGTTTCTGTCCCGTCTTTCCTTGGCGCGAAGAACCAATCCACTCGATGGTTTCATAACTGCCGTACATCGTTGACGACACATCGGCAAAATCGCTGTTACCCTCGTAGTGCGTCAGTCGCGTTGGGTCCAACTGCTTGATGGCTTGCGACACATAGCGGAAATTCTCGCCATTGCCCGACTCATTGCCGAACGACCAGATGAAGATACACACATGGTTGCGCATCCAGCGTACATGGTTCTGGGAGCGTTCCACCATCGCATGGCGGAATTTCTCCACCGACGACAGCTTCATGTTGGCATGGCATTCCACATTCGCCTCAGCCAGCACATAGAGTCCATACTTGTCGCAGAGGTCGTAGAACACGGGGTCGTTTGGATAGTGCGACGTGCGCACCGCATTGATGTTCAGCCGCTTCATCGTCTTGATGTCCTCCTCTATCTCCTCGTCGCTGATGGCACGACCATCCACAGGCGAGAAGTCGTGACGGTTCACACCGTGGAACACCATTCGTCGTCCGTTGATGGTGAGCGCACCGTCCGAACGGATTTCCACCTCGCGGAATCCCACTTTCCCTCCGCGGATGTCAACCGCCTTGCCCTGTGCATCCTTCAGCACCAGCACCAAGTCGTAGAGGTTTGGCGTTTCAGCACTCCAGAGGCGAGGCTGCTCCACGTCCATGTCGAGACTCAACTCAGCCTCAGCCTTTGCTGAAGCACTGGCAATGGTGGTCGCTCCATCCTTGATGCGCACCTCCACCGTTCCGTTCTCCACGCCTTCCACACCCGTCAGCCACAACTTCACGTTGGCTTTCGCATGAGTGTAAGTTCGGTCCAAATCGGTCGTGAAGAAGTAGTCGCGAATCTGACTTTTCGGAGCAGCCCACAGGAAGCAGTGACGCTGAATGCCCGTCAATCGCCAATAGTCCTGGCACTCCAAGAACGAACCGCTCGTGAAGCGATACACCTGCAATGCCATCGTGTTCTGACCCTCCACGAGATAGGGCGTGATATTGAATTCCGAAGGCAAATAGGAGTCCTCCGAATAGCCCACACGCTGTCCATTCACCCACAGGTAATAACCATGTCCCACACCGTTGAAGCGCACATATACGTCGCGTCCTGCCCAATCGGCAGGCACGGTAAACGTGCGGCGGTAAGTGCCCACGGGGTTCGGCATCGAACTGTTGTAGGTGAACCATCCTGGACGGTCAGCCATCACACTGTAAGTCGATTCATTGAAAGAGAACGGATAAGCCACATTGCAATAGAGCGGTTTGTCCCACGCCTTGTTGTGGCGCAGTCCCCACACCTGCCAGCTCGAAGGCACGTCGATGTCCGTCCATGCAGCATCGTTATAGTCCTTGGCACACACCGCAGCAGTAGCCTTAGTCGGTGCATTCACCCATAGGAACTTCCACTTGCCATCGAGCGACAAATAGTAAGGCGATGCCTTCAAGTCGTTCTTGCTCACATCCTCCTCCGAAGCCATCGGAATTGCCAAGCTGTGTGCCGTCTCACGATTCACACTCGTCACCATCGGGTCGTCCCATTCCTTGCCCGTCTGAGCCATCATGC
>OCVV011351116.1_pt1 | contig 10447 bp, 9 predicted proteins | sample 1539721 | NCBI WGS metagenome assembly OCVV01 (sample SAMN02144230, study PRJEB22623) | gut metagenome | biome: sheep rumen | host: Ovis aries | place: New Zealand
AGGCATCGGACATGGAAACGCGCGGCAAAAAGACAGGGACAGGCCGGAAAAACTGTGTTGAGAAAGAGCCCGCCTGCTGATAAGATAGATGAAAGCGGGATCACAGACCCCCGCGTGGAACCCTTTGAAAGGCCTGTGCGGAGGTTCGGAAAAACCGCTGAGACAGGGCCGGAAAGAACAGCAGAATGCAGAATGTGGAGGCAGTTATGAAGAGAATGATCATTTGTGTAACCGCGATCGCCGCGATCGCGGCCATTGCCATTACGACGATCTCGGTTCCGGAGAGATTTGACTGAGCCAGAGACTGAGCGAAAAAGAGACGAAAGAGCCCGGGACGAAAAGCCGGGGTGAAAAAGCCTGGAGAAAAACCGGGGACAGTATAAGCCGGGGGATATAGCAGCCAGCTCGTTTGAGTGGAACTCAAAAGAGTCATCTGCTATATCCCCCGGCTTGCTGTGAGCAGAATTCAAAAGCGTCAGCCGGTATGCCGCCCCGTCTCGGTGTGAGCAGAACTTAAAAGAGTCAGCCTATACGTCCCTCCGACTCACTGCCTCTCCCACAGATTCATTCGGCTCTCCGAAGAGATACTTCCGGAAGGGAAGGAGGGCGGACAGCAGGGCCTGTCCCAGGATCAGGCAGGAGATGACCTCGCCCGCTCCGACGGTCAGGACAAAATAGGGAATGCCGCCCGGGATGTGGTAGGCGTAGCTCAGGACAAAGGGAATGATCAGGGCATTGGTTATGATGGGCGGGATGGAGACCAGCCAGCGGTTTTTGCGAAGGGCATAGCCGGTCACGACACCCAGGAAGGTTGCCAGGGTGCCGAAAATAATATCCATCATGACACAGCCGGTGATGATATTGCTGATCAGGCATCCGATGGTCAGGCCCGGGACAGCGGCAGGCGTAAAATAAGTGAGGACGACCATAGCCTCGGAGAAGCGGACCTGGATGGCGCCGCTGGCCAGCCCGAAGCCGGATGCCATAATGGTCAGGACTGTGTAGAGGGCGGCGATGATCGCGGCCCGGGTCAGAAAGGCCGGAGTTGCCATGGCCAGACTGAATGAATATTTCTTTTTCATATGTCCTCCCACTGTCTTATTTGAGCAGCAAACCCTTATTTAAGCAGCGAGCCTTTATTTGAGCAGTGAGCCTTTATTTGAGCAGCGAGCCTTTCAGCAGCAGGTCGCAGTCGACGCTGCCGCTGATGCCGGGGATCCTGCCCCTGGAGGAGAACTGCCAGACGTCATATTTGGTCGGGGCAGTCATGGAATTGGCCCTGGACCAGATGTTGTCGGCATAGGAGTTGGTTCCCCAGTAGGCGTGCCAGGTCGAGAAGCGGGTGAGCTTCGAAGGCGTGTAGTAGCTGTTGAGGTAGTGGAGATTAAAGTAGTAGCCTGCCCGGCGGCCGCCCCTGGTGATCGTGTTGCAGAAGTCGTAGGTCATGTTAGTGATCTCGTTCCGCCCCGGATAAGCGCCGCGCTTGTTGGCCTTCTTCATGGAGTCATATTCCCAGTCAAAGTAGACAGGGAGGTTGAGGCTGTATTTTCTGATGACGCGGAGGCAGAATTTGGCCTCTGTGACCGCCATGCTCCTCGTGTAGGCGTAGCTGAACCAGTAGATACCCACCTTCAGGCCGGCAGCCTTTGCCTTTTTGATGTTGGAGTAAAAATATTTGTCGATATTGGAGCTGTTGTGGCCCGCCCGGATGATCACGGCCTTGACGCCCGAGGCCTTCACCTTCTTGAAATCGATATTGCCCTGGTGCTCCGAGACATCGATCATGTGGGTGTATCTGGCCGAATTGGACAGGCTGCCGACCATCCGCCCGCTGGAATCGAAGCGGTAGGTCATGTTGCCGATCTTCTGGACACCGGTCAGGAGAGCCCCGTAGTGGCCCTTTTTGTTGCAGCTGGCATAGTAGCGGCTGCCGGACACGGTGAACCAGCCGGTGACCATGTGATATTTGGAATTAAAATAATAGCGCCTGGATCCGACCTTGCGGAAACCCTTAGAGACCACGCCGGCATAAGGCCTGGAGGAAGGATTCAGGTAATAGAAATATTTTCCGATCTTTACGATGCCGGTCAGGATCTGGCCCTTTCCCTTGTAGCCGAGTCTGGTGCTGGCATAGTAGCGCTTTGTCCCCACCTTAAAGAAGCCGGTCTTGAGATTGCCGCTCTTATCAAAGTAGTAGAGCCGGTTGCGGTATTTTACAAAGCCTGTCTTGTATTTTCCCCTGGAGTCCTTCAGCCGCAGGTTGTTTCCGACCTTGGTCCAGGTCAAAGAGGCTGCGTTCACAGAGAGTGTGGTATCCGTCCTGTTGGTATTGAGTCCGCTGCGGTCGTTCTCTGCGTTTTTCTCCTGCACGAGTCCTGCTGACAGAGATTCCTGCAGATCCGTGCGCACTGCTGCGAACGCATGGATCCCGGTTGTACCTGTCAGAAGCGTGCACAGTAAAAACACAGAGAGCAGCTTCGTGAACTGTTTTTGCATACACCCTCCAAAGCATTAAAATGATAGATAATAAAAGATAAATAGTTCGGTTGTGGGAAAGTTAGTAGATCAATGAGTCAGTATATAGGAAAAAGAAGGATATGTCCATTAATTATTTATAATCGCCCCGCTCACCCCTCCGGGGATCGCGTGTCTTCTTTGCTCATACTCGTGGCCCGGTCAAATGCCCGTGGCCGTCTGCGTGCGGGCACGCGCCGTCCCCGGTCGCTTGACCGGAGCTTTTACGGTAAAAAAAGAACACCAGCCCCGGAATAAAATCCTCAGAACTGATGCTCTCGTGCGCCGTCAGGGACTCGAACCCTGGACACCCTGATTAAGAGTCAGGTGCTCTACCAACTGAGCTAACAGCGCATATTGTTTTGTTTCGTTCGTGGCTGTTCTCCCGAACGCAAGTGTTATTATATGCGAAGGGTTCGGGAAATGCAAGCACTTTTTTAAAAAAAATTTAAAAAAATTTTCGATCCATTTAATGGTGTATACACAAACGCTTTTGCGATAATAACCAGCCTGGGGGAAGGGCCCCTTCGGGCCGGGAATCCCGGCCTCCTTTCCGGCGCTTCGGCTTTATGGATGGAACAGCCCATTCAGGCCGGGGATCTTGTAATCCCTGGGGAAAAGCCTCTTTATCTGTGTTATAATGTATGGTACTGCCGCGGGAGCGGCGGATCTGAGAAATAGAAGACTGGAGACAGAGACCCAATGGGAATGATTTTTGAGACACATGCACATTATAATGACGAAGCCTTTCAGGAGGACCGGGAGCAGATCTTCGCGCAGCTTGCGGAGACGGGGATCGGCCGGGTGGTCAACATCGCTTCGGATCTGGAGAGTATAGATGAGTGCCTGGACCTTGCCCACAGCTATCCCTTCATGTACTGCGCGCTGGGGATCCATCCCTCGGACAGCGCGCCCCTGACGGATGCCCTGCTGGCGGGAATCAGGGAAAAGCTGGAGGACCCGCGCGTGGTCGCGGTCGGAGAGATCGGGCTGGACTATTACTGGGATACGCCGGACAGGGCCATCCAGAAGCACTGGTTTGAGGAGCAGCTGGAGATGGCCAGGGACGCAAAGCTGCCGGTGGTCATCCACTCCAGGGAGGCGGCCCAGGATACCATGCAGCTCATGAAGGCCCACAGGGCGGAGGAGATCGGCGGCGTGGTCCACTGCTACTCCTACAGCCTGGAGCTGGCCCGGGAATTTGTCCGCATGGGCTTTTATATCGGGATCGGCGGCGTGGTGACCTTCAAAAACGCCAGAAAGCTCAAGGAGGTGGCAGAGGGGATCGGGATCGAGCATATCGTGCTCGAGACGGACTGCCCCTATCTGGCCCCCGTGCCCTTCAGGGGCAAGAGAAACAGTTCCCTCTACCTGCCCTATATCGCGGAGGCCATCGCGCAGCTCAAGGGCATGACAACGGAAGAGGTGATCAGGCAGACGGAGAAGAATGCCGAGCGTCTTTACAGGCTCTGATCCCTGACCCGGAAAAGCGGCAGATCCTATGCGCGGCCTGCTGGAAAGGCCATTTTCAGGATCATCAGGATTTTTGATCATAGAAAGAATCATAGAAAGAATCATAGAAAGAATAGGAAGGAATCAATTTGGAAAAGCTGACAACGACCGGCGTGACGCGCGCCGTTCTGGCCCGGTTCGGGATCCGCGCCAGAAAAAAATACGGACAGAATTTCCTGACGGACGGCAATATCGTCCGCGGGATCGTGGAGGCCTCCGGTGTGGGGCCTGAGGACTGTGTACTGGAGATCGGCCCTGGGATCGGGACCATGACCCAGTATCTGTCCGAGGCGGCCGACCGGGTCGTGTGTGTGGAGATCGACGAATCCCTGCGCCCGGTCCTGGAGCTGACCCTGGAGGACTGCGAAAATGTAGAGGTGATCTGGCAGGATGTCCTCAAGACGGACCTGCGGGACCTGGCCGACCGCTACAACGGGGGACGGCCCCTCAAGGTGGTCGCCAACCTTCCTTATTACGTCACCACCCCCATCCTGCTCAGGCTCCTGGAGGAAAAGGGCTGCTTCGAGAGCATCACCGTCATGGTCCAGAAGGAGGTCGCGGACCGGATCTGCGCGGAGGCCGGGAGTAAGGAATACGGGGCCCTGTCCCTGGCGGTCCAGTACTTTTCAGACCCTCAGGTGGTCCTGAAGGTGCCGCCGGCCTGCTTTTTGCCCCGCCCGGCCGTTGAGAGCTCCGTCCTTCACCTGCAGGCCTATGAGAAGCCGCCGGTCGAGGCGGAGGAGGGCTTCCTGTTCGCCCTGATCCGCGCCTCCTTCAACCAGCGGCGCAAGACCCTGGCCAACGGCCTCTCCCACGGCTTCCGCTATGGGGGCAGGACCCTGACCCGGGCCGAGGTCGAGGAGGCCCTCGCCGCCATGGGACTGCCGGCGGATGTCAGGGGGGAAAAGCTCTCCCTGGAGGAGTTCGCGGCCCTGTCCAGACTCCTGTCAAAATGAATAGAATGAATATCCTATACCCTTCAACATTTTGACATCAATATGGGCCTGTGCTAAACTTAAATTCAGTATGAAAAGGTCCCTGGGGGACGTATGTCTTCCGGCCAGGGACCGGCAGGCCGAATGGATTTTTTCTCCCGATCGTACAGGCGCGGGATCAGATACGGGGTTTGAAGCAGTGGATAAATATGAATTTGGAGTGAGTGTAGATGAGATCAACAGACTGATCGGCGAGCGGCGTTTTCAGGAAGCAGCGGAGATCGCCGATACGATCGACTGGACCAGGGTCAGGGGCGCCTTTCTTCTGTGCAAGATCAGTGACCTCTACAAGATCAACAAGCGGTACCAGGACAGCCGGGACCTGCTTGAGATCGCCTATGAGAGAAAGCCGGCCTCTTCAAAGATCATCTATTCCCTGTGCGAGCTGGAGCTCAAGCTCAACAACTACATACACGCCCTTCAGCTCTACAATGCCTTTATCAATGTGGCTCCCCGGGATTCGGACCGCTTTCTGCTCCAGTACAAGCTGTACAAAAAGCAGGACGTCAATGTCCTGGAGCAGATCGCTGTGCTGGAGGAGTTCCTCCGGCATGATTTCAGGGAGAAGTGGGCCTATGAACTGGCGGGCCTCTACCTGAAGGCCGGCGACGAGCAGAGCTGCGTGCGCCTGTGCGATGAGATCGTGGCCTATTTCGGCGACGGGCGGTTCGTGATCCGGGCCCTTGAGCTCAAGAAATCGATCACGCCCCTGACCCCTCAGCAGGAAGACCGCCTGGAGATCCTCCTGAGCGGCGGAACGATCGCTCCGCCCGCTCCGGAACCGGAGGACGCGGCCGGGGAGGCAGGCGACAGCTCTGATGCCGCCGCTTCCGCGGCGGAAGAGGCTTCTGAGGAAGCATCTGAGGAAAGGGCCGGGGCAGCGGACGATTCCGCTGACGATGCCGGGGCGGATGACGGGACCGGCGCGGCGGAGGATATGGACGCAGCGGGCGCGGCCGGACAGACAGATGACGGAGCGGCGGATACAGCGGCAGCGGAAGTCACCGGGGAAGACACCGGGGCGGCCGACCTCTACGCGGATCCGGAGCCGGACAGGACCATGTCCGCGGGCAGTCCCGAGCAGTATACGGACGAGCTTCTGCGGGATGCCGGCATGCAGGAGACGATCGCCCGCGGCATGCGGGAGATCGGCGATTATGACAAGGTCCTGGCCCAGGAGACAAGCGGCCAGCTGGCCATGGTCATGGAAGAGGAGCCGCAGGAGGAGACCCAGGTAGAGGGCCAGCTCGACCTCGAACAGATCATGTCGGAATGGGAAAAGATCCGGCGCGACAGCGAGCAGCAGCGGCTGGCGGAGGCCCGCAGACGCGTTCTCGAGAGATCGGACGCGGTCAAGCGGGAGCTCTACGGCGACGGCGCCGCGGACCGGACGGACTCCGCGGGGGCCGCGGATCCGGCGCAGGACAGCGGGAGCACGGATGACACCCGGTCCTGGAATCCCGCGGACGTAAAGAAAGGCTTGAAATAAGAATCTGATATAGAAACCAATTCAATAAGTAGCAGGAAAGGGGTACTTATGGCTGTAAAAGAAAACAGGGTCTTTGTCTCGGAGACAGATGCGTATCTGTTCGGAAACGGAACACACTACGACATCTATAAAAAGCTGGGGGCACACCCCTCCGAGGAAAATGGCGAAAAGGGCTTTTTCTTCGCCGTCTGGGCACCCAACGCAAAGGCTGTCCACGTGATCGGCACCTTCAATGACTGGAATGAAGACAAGTATCCCATGAAGAAGCTCAATGACGGCGGGATCTGGACTCTTTTCATTCCGGGGATCAAGGCCGGGGAACTGTATAAATACTGCATCACGGCAGCTGACGGAACCAATATCTACAAGGCGGATCCCTTTGCCAACGCGGCGGAGCTGCGCCCCGGGACGGCCTCCAAAACGGCGGACATCTCCGGCTTCCACTGGACCGACGGCCGCTGGATGAACAAGAGGGGCAAAAAGAACCCCAACCAGCAGCCCCTGGCCATCTACGAGTGCCACATCGGCTCCTGGATGAAGCACCCGGACGGCGGGGACGGCTTCTATACCTACAGGGAATTCGCGGACCGCATCGTGGAATACCTCAAGGAGCTCAGGTACACCCATATCGAGCTCATGGGCATCTCCGAGCATCCCTTCGACGGCTCCTGGGGCTACCAGGTCACGGGCTACTACGCCCCGACCTCCCGCTACGGGTCCCCGGAGGACTTCATGTATATGATCAACAAGCTGCACACGGCCGGGATCGGCATCATTCTGGACTGGGTCCCCGCCCACTTCTGCCCGGACGCCCACGGTCTCGCGAAGTTCGACGGCCAGTGCATCTTTGAAGATCCGGACCCCCGCCGCGGCGAGCATCCCGACTGGGGCACCCGCATCTTTAACCTCGGCAAGCACGAGGTCAGCAATTTCCTGATCGCCAATATTTTCTACTGGATCAGGGAATTCCACATCGACGGCATCCGCGTCGACGCCGTCGCCTCCATGCTCTATCTGGACTACGGCAAAAAGGACGGCCAGTGGGTCGCCAACAAGTACGGCGGCAACGAGAACCTCGAGGCCATCGAGTTCTTCAAGCACCTCAACTCCGTCGTCCACGGCGCGGAGCCCGGCTTTTTGACGATCGCCGAGGAGTCCACCGCCTGGCCCAGGATCACGGCCAGGCCCGAGGACGACGGCCTGGGCTTCGACTTCAAGTGGAACATGGGCTGGATGCATGACTTCTGCGAATATATGAAGCTGGATCCCGTCATGCGCAAGGGCGACCACAACGGCATGACCTTCGCCATGAGCTACAACAGCGCCGAAAACTATATCCTGCCTCTGTCCCACGACGAGGTCGTCCACCTTAAGTGCTCCATGGTGGAAAAGATGCCTGGATACAGGGTGGACAAGTACTCCAACCTGCGCCTGGGTTACACCTTCATGATGGGCCACTGCGGCAAGAAGCTCCTCTTCATGGGTCAGGAGTTCGGCCAGGAGCGCGAGTGGAGCGAGGCCCGCGAGCTCGACTGGTTCCTGCTCTCCGACGAGCAGAACAGCGGCATGAAAAACTATGTCGGCAAGCTCCTTGAGATGTACAGAAGCTACAAGTGCCTCTATGAGATCGACAATGACTGGGGCGGCTTTGAGTGGATCAACGCCAATGACGCGGACCGCAGCATCTACACCTTCCTGCGCAAGTGCCCCTCCAGCCGCAAGGGCCTGGTCTTTGTCCTCAACATGACACCGGTCAAATATGAAAAATTCCGCATGGGCGTGCCGGTCAACAAGCAGTACAAGCTGATCCTCAACAGCACCGAAAAACAGTTCGGCGGCTTCGGCGACACACCTGTGCCCGCGAAGATCCGCGCAAAGAAGGGCCTCTGTGACTACCGCGACCAGTACATTGAATTTGACCTTCCTGCATACGGCGGACTTGTATTTGAATATTCTTATTAATTTGATACGGACAGTCCGAAAGGAGATATTGCTTTGGAACTTCATGAATCCGCTGAGGATTATCTGGAAACAATACTGATCCTGCACGAACGCAACGGACAGGTACGCTCGATCGATATCGTCAATGAGATGAACTTCTCCAAGCCCAGTATCAGCATCGCCATGAAGAAGCTGCGCGAGAACGGTTACATCCGCATGGATGTCAACGGACTGATCACGCTGACCGAAGAGGGCAGGGACATCGCGGAACGGATCTATTCCAGGCATAAGCTGCTGACCAAGGTCCTCGTGGCCATCGGCATTGACGAAAAGAAGGCGGCGGCCGAGGCATGCAAGATCGAACACGACATCGATGATGAGACCTATGATAAAATAGGCGAGTTTTATCGTGCCTACAGCCGGAAGCAGGCCTGACGAAAGAAGACGGGAACTGTATGGCGGTATCAGCAGATACCGCTGTACAGTTTTGCGTTGATCACCGTTTTTATGGTAAGCAATGTTTGACGGTTTTTGGAAAACGGTGTTTATCGGTCCCGGGACACACTGTTTACTGACTGGAAACGAGAGTATTACGGCAGACAGCTCTGTTTTTTTGGGGAGAGCATAAAAAAGGAGGAGACAGGATGATCAGGATCACCATGAAAGACGGAGGCGTCATCGATGTTGAGCTCGATGAAAAAGCGGCTCCGATCACAGTAGAAAACTTCCTGAAACTGGTTAACGACAAGTTTTATGACGGGACGATCTTTCACAGGGTCATTCCGGGCTTCATGATCCAGGGCGGCGACCCGACGGGGACCGGCATGGGCGGCCCCGGCTGGACCATCAAGGGCGAGTTCCGCCAGAACGGCGTCAACAACCCGATCAGCCACAAGCGCGGCGTCATCAGCATGGCCAGGGCCATGGATCCCGACAGCGCCGGCAGCCAGTTTTTCATTATGCACGCGGATGCCAACTATCTGGACGGCCAGTATGCCGCCTTCGGCCATGTCGTCAGCGGCATGGACGTCGTGGACCGCATCGCGGCGACCCCTACCAACCGCTGGAACGGCGACCGACCCTACGAGGACCAGGTCATGGAGTCTGTCCGCGTGGTAGAGGAATAAAAGAGGAATAAAGATCCGCTCAGCCCTCAGGGCCCTTCAAAACGGAATGATTTGAAACGGAATGACCTCTTTAAAACAGAATGACTCTTTGAAAAAACAGTTTTCAGACTGCTCTGCACCTTCTGCAGAGCAGTTTTTTTTATGACCGGCCCGCGAAATGTGCTTTGCTCACAAAAATATGTTCGAGGCAAAAATAGAATAGAAAACCCATTTTAAATGGATAAATACCGCTTTGAAAGCTTTCTGAAAATTCCGAAAGCCTTTTAATAAAAGGGATATATCTTCCAATAAAAGAGATATGCCATTCTGTTTTATCTATGGAATGCAGAGCAAAAAAATGTCAGAATCAGAGTTTTCCGATTGACAAGGAAGGAGAGGCTCTAGTAAAATGCAACTAACTCAGTTAGTAGACCAAAACTCACTGAGAAGGCTGCTGACACGCACGATCCGCCCTGTTTCCGGCCGATACCGGGCGACGGGGTGGATGCCGGCGCGATTTTTTTTGAAGGAGGAACAATGAAGAAACGACAGGCAAAGCTGTTATCTCTGTTTCTGACAGCTTCCATGGTGCTGAGCGCGCCCACCGCCGCGGTCTATGCGGCGGAAGGAGCCGGAGACACCTATGAAGAAGCGGTGGAAGCACAGAGCCAGGTGACAGAGGAAGAGGCAGCTCCGGAGGAGGCGGCCGCGGCACAGGCAGAGACTGTGGATGCGGCACAGGAATTCGGGGCTGATAGCGCGGCGGAGGCGGATCCCGCGGGATTCTCCGAAGAGGCCGCAGCTGCTGAGGCTGCAGCCCCTGCGGAAGAGGCTGTACCCGGCGCGGAAGAGGAGCAGGCAGAGGCGGATGCAGCCTCCTATTATGAGGA
>OCVV011255964.1_pt1 | contig 10446 bp, 8 predicted proteins | sample 1539721 | NCBI WGS metagenome assembly OCVV01 (sample SAMN02144230, study PRJEB22623) | gut metagenome | biome: sheep rumen | host: Ovis aries | place: New Zealand
CAACCACCGGCTAACGCCTTTGCACGTCATAAACTTGCATATTTTCCGTCATATCACACAAAGTTTCCTAGCCGGGCGCTAGCCCGCCGTCGTCAACTTTATGCACTCTGACGAAAAATCTGACGGCGTTTCTGACGCACAATGATTGTGCGGTGTTGCCTATACATATTATATCACAGGCGGAAACCTCTGTCAATCATGCTTTGGAGAGCAGCGCCTGCACTATGTCCTGTTTTTCAAAAAGAACACAGCCGCCCTTGTGCTCATCAAGCAGGACGTCCTCAGACTGAAGGTACTTGAAAAGCTTTGAATTCAGCGCCTCATGCAGTGAGGTCTCCTTAACATTTATATCCGAGTACGGCGAGAACGGACAGGGCTCGGCACCACCCGAAGAGTTAATGTGGAAGAAGCCTCTTCCTGCTGCGATACAGCCCCCCGAGCTCTTCTCATCACCCGGGAATGAAACAAGCACCATATCGTCTATATCCTGTCTCAGTTCAGAGAAGCGTTCCTCAAAAAGCTCCCTGTGGCTGTCCTCAAAGGCGAGGTCTGTATCTGTTCCGTCAACAGGCACATACTCTACATATATGATAGCCTTGCAGCCCTTAGAACTTAGCCCCTCAACAAAATCGTGAGAGGTCACCTCTTCCATATTCTTTGTAGTCACAGTAACGGAAGCCCCGAAGATAAGACCCTTTTTCTTAAACTCTGCCATATTGGAATTAAGCCTGTCATAAACACCCTTTCCCCGGCGCTTGTCGGTAGTCTCCTTTGAGCCCTCTATGCTCATGATAGGAACGATATTTCTCGCCTTGTCAAAAAGCCTGTAGTACTCATCGTCAATGAAAACTCCGTTTGTGAAAAGAGGGAAGAGTATATTTCTGTGCTCGGCGGCTTTTTTGATAATATCACGCCTTGTTGTCGGCTCGCCGCCTGCAAGTAGAATAAAGCTTATTCCCATATCGCCTGCCTGAGTGAAAATATCGTTCCACTCCTCGGCAGTAAGCTGAGGGTCGGTGTTGCCGCCTCCGCAGGCATGGTTTGCCCTTGCATAACAGCCTGCACAGTGAAGATTGCAGGTGTTGGTTATACTGCATATCAGAAACGGCGGTATATGCTCACCCTTGTCTTCCATTTCACGGCGGTAGCTTGATGCCTTCTTAGCCGACAGTGCAAAGCCTGCCATGAACTTGCTCTCGGCAGGGTTTCTGAGCACAGCCTTCACAGACTGAGCCACAATCTTTTCAACGCCCTTTGTAAGATATGCCTGTAAGTCAAAATTCGGAACACTCATAAATACGGCCTCCTTTGGGTTGCGTACAATTAAATTTAGTAAAATTTATATTACATATATTATACCATATATAAGCCCTGTTGTCAAGCCCTCGCAATATATACAAAAATCAACAGAGAAATTTGTTATAAATCGCCTTGACTTTATCTGAAATATACTATATACTTGTAGTGTATGGGTGCATGAGCACTAGATGTTGTATATTACGGAGGTATGGATATGATAATCAAGATCAAAAAGCGTGACGGAAGAATGGTGACCTTCAATATTGAGAAGATTGCAAACGCCATTTACAAGGCCGCTGAGAGCGTAGGCCAGGAGGATCAGGAGGAATCACTGCGCCTTGCAGGAAGGGTAGTTGACCTGCTTCTGGAGAAGAAGCTTGAAGTGCCCACTGTTGAGGAAATACAGGACTGCGTTGAGCGAGTACTTATCGAGGAGGGCATGGCAGAGACAGCCAAGAGCTATATCCTCTACCGTTCTGACAGAACAAGAGCGAGAGAGATGGATACAAGGCTTATGCGTGTGTATGAGGAGCTCACCTTCAAGAGCGCCGAGGATAATGACCTCAAGCGTGAGAACGCAAATATTGACGGCGATACAGCTATGGGCACTATGCTCAAGTACGGCTCGGTCGGCGCAAAGGAATTCAACGAGATGTATGTTCTTGAGCCCGAGCATTCAAGAGCTCATATCGAGGGTGATATCCATATCCATGACCTTGATTTCTATACCCTTACAACCACCTGCACTCAGATCGACCTTACCAAGCTTTTTGACAAGGGCTTCTCAACAGGTCACGGGTATCTGAGAACTCCTAATGATATACAGAGCTATGCTGCACTTGCCTGCATAGCTATACAGTCAAACCAGAACGATCAGCACGGCGGACAGTCTCTGCCGAAGTTTGATTACGATATGGCACAGGGTGTTAAAAAGACATTCAAGCACAGATACCGTGACAATATCGGCAGAGGACTGGCACTTCTCGCAGGAGTGAAGGATTCACAGAATGTTGCAAAGAAGCTTGCCGAAATGCTCGATGAACAGGGGCTTGTGCCGACACTCTCGAATGACAACGGCTATCAGGAGGCTGAGTCGCAGTTTCTTGTAAACTTCTGCGATGCAAGAGATGTTACACGCATACAGGCATTTGCCTATAAGAACTCCGTCAAGGAGACTGACAGGGCTACATATCAGGCTATGGAGGCTCTTATCCATAACCTTAATACGATGAATTCAAGAGCAGGAGCACAGACTCCGTTCTCATCAATAAACTACGGAACAGATACCTCTATCGAGGGCAGAATGGTCATCAAGAACATTCTCCTTGCCGAGGAGGCAGGTCTCGGAAACGGTGAGACACCTATCTTCCCGATACATATCTTTAAGGTTAAGCAGGGTGTGAACTTCGAGCAGGGCGACCCGAACTACGACCTGTTCAAGCTTGCCTGCAGAGTGTCTGCTAAGAGGCTCTTCCCGAACTTCTCGTTTATTGACGCTCCGTACAACCTCCAGTATTATAAGGAGGGCAACCCCGATACCGAGATAGCCTACATGGGCTGCCGTACCCGTGTTATCGGAAATGCAAACGACCCGTCCAGAGAGATAGTAACAGGCAGAGGAAACCTCTCCTTTACAACTATAAACCTGCCGAGACTGGGTATCAAGGCTCAGAGAAATATCGGTGCGTTTTTTGACAGCTTAGACGAGATGATGGATCTTTGTATCGACCAGCTTATGCACAGGTTCAGGATACAGTGCCAGAAGAAGGTAAAGAACTTCCCCTTCCTTATGGGTCAGGGTATATGGCTCGATTCCGAGCAGCTCACCGAGGACGATACCTTAGAGAAGGTGCTTCGTCACGGAACGCTTTCTGTCGGCTTTATAGGTCTTGCTGAGTGCCTGAAAGTGCTTATCGGCAAGCATCACGGAGAGTCTGACGAAGCAAGAGATCTCGGACTGGAGATAATCACCAGAATGAGACGCCGAATGGACGAGGAAACAAAGCGTACAGGGCTTAACTTCTCGCTCCTTGCAACACCTGCGGAGGGTCTTTCGGGACGCTTTGTAAAAATGGATAAGAAGCGCTTCGGTGAGATAGCAGGCGTTACCGACCGTGATTACTATACGAACTCCTTCCACGTTCCTGTTTACTATCCGATAAATGCCTTCGAGAAAATAAAGATAGAAGCACCTTATCATAACCTTACGAATGCAGGCCACATCAGCTATGTTGAGCTTGACGGCGACCCGCTCGGAAACCTGCCTGCCTTCGAGAAGATAGTAAGATACATGAAGGAAGCAGGCATAGGCTACGGCTCTATCAACCACCCTGTTGACCGTGACCCCGTCTGCGGATATACAGGCATCATCGGCGACCGCTGCCCTAGGTGCGGAAGAACAGAGGCAGAGCACCAGAGAGTAGTTACGGAGAAGATACCGAGGATCAGAGTCTGAATGCAAGTGTACGATAATTTGTACAGCAAAGAGGTGACAATATGCAGCTCAGAATAGCAGGCAAGGCAGGGGAGTCGATAGTAGACGGCCCCGGAATAAGGTTTACTATATTCACGCAGGGCTGTCCGCATCACTGCGAAGGCTGTCACAACCCCGAAACATGGGCCTTCGACGGAGGTGAGCTTATCACCACCGATGAGCTCTTTGAGCAGATAACCCGGGACCCTCTGCTTGACGGTGTTACCTACAGCGGCGGAGAGCCGTTCATGCAGTGTGCGGCACTTATTGAGCTCTCTGACATGATAAGGGAATTTAAGGGCTTTCCCCTGAATATAATGTCCTATACGGGCTTTACCTTTGAGGAGCTTGTCGATCAGGCGAACATGGAAAACGGCTATATGGAGCTCTTAAAACGCCTGGATTGGCTTGTAGACGGCCGCTTTGTGCTGGCGAAGAGAACCCTTGAGCTGCCGTTTCGTGGGAGCTCTAACCAGCGGTATATAGATGTTCAGGCATCGCTTAAAGCAGGCTATGCTGTGGAGACAGCGCCATTCTGAGAAATATTTTGTACAAAAATGCAAGGGTGCAGTACGTTTTATCGTGCTGCACCATTTATTGTATGTGAACTTTTATGTACTTAAAAATATATAAACAGTACATAATATCGTATTATAAATAAAATTAAAAGAGAGTAATTATGTATAATTAAATATATAAAAAGTACCTAAAATAGTATAATATCTAAATTGAAAGGAGAATAAAAATGTATAGTAAGTTGTATAAAAAGTACGGAAAACTGTTAATATAAACATAATTTAAGAGAAAATAAACGTATAAATAATTAAAGCAAAAGTGAAATTTATCGAACAAAAACTATATTTAAAAGTACAGATAATTGTATAAAAGCTGTGAGAAAAGAAAAAAACCGCCATAATCGGCGGTTTGCAGAGCTACTTTTCTGAGTCGTAGGCGGTGTCATGGGTAATGACTGATGAGCCTGTCTCCTTGGCGACAACGTCTTCAAGCTTGGTGTCGAGCATATATGCAAGAAACGATACCAGCATTATGAATATAGCAGCGCCTATCATAAGGGCAGGTCTGAACTTGAATTTATTCTTTTTCTTTTCGGGCATTTTCTCACTTCTTTTTTATATGATTTTCTATTATACTATGTTTCTTCCGATTTTGCAAGAGGTATCGCAAAATTTTCTGTTATTATATGCGATTATCGGGAAAATATTTCGATTTTCTCTTGAAATCAGAGTAAATCTGTAGTATAATTAAAATGTATAGTTATTTGTAAGGCGAATCGAGGTTAAAATATGTGCGGATTTGTTGGATTTTCAAACCATATAAATAATGCTGACGAGGTGCTGGGTCTGATGATGGACAGGATAAAGCACCGTGGTCCTGACTCTGAGGGCAAGTATATTGACGAAAACGTTGCGATGGGCTTTCGCAGGCTTTCTCTTATCGACCTGTCAGAGAACGGCAGTCAGCCGATATATAATGAGGACAAAACCTTAGTGCTCACCTTTAACGGTGAGATATATAACTTCAAGGAGCTGAGAGCCGAGCTTGAACAGGCAGGTCACAGCTTTTACACAAAGACCGACTCCGAGGTGCTTATTCACGGCTATGAGGAGTGGGGCGAGGAGCTTCTTGATAAGCTCAGAGGTATGTTTGCTTTTATCATCTACGATAAGACTAAAAACGAGCTGTTCGGAGCAAGAGACTTCTTTGGCATAAAGCCACTTTACTATGCTAAGTTCGGCGAGACCTTTATGTGGGGCTCGGAGATAAAAAGCTTTCTCGATCACCCTGCCTTTGAAAAGGAACTCAACGAGGACGTTCTGGAAACCTACCTTACCTTCCAGTACTCTCCCACAGAGCAGACCTTTTTCAGAAATGTGTTCAAGCTTCCTGCGGCGCACTGCTTTAAGTATAAAGACGGCGAGCTTTCTGTCCGCCGTTACTGGGAGGTAAAGTTCACTCCCGATGAAGAGCCCACTTTAGAGGACTGGGTAAACCGCATTTCGGATACGTTCAAGGACAGCGTTGAGGCTCACAAGTTTGCAGATGTCGAGGTAGGCTCCTTCCTTTCAAGCGGAGTGGATTCAAGCTATGTTGCCGCTGAGGCAGACGTAGACAAGACCTTTACAGTCGGCTTCGGTGAGGACGAAAAATATAACGAGATAGGCTACGCAAAGGAGTTCTCAAAGTACATAGGAAAAGAAAACTTCTCTAAAGTCATCACTCCCGAGGAGTACTGGAACAGCTTAGAGAAAATTCAGTACCAGATGGACGAGCCCCTTGCCGACCCTGCCGCTATTGCACTCTATTTTGTTTGTCAGATAGCCTCGGAGAAGGTAAAGGCGGTTCTTTCGGGCGAGGGTGCCGATGAGATTTTCGGAGGATATAACATCTATCACAATCCTGCCGATATGGCTCCCTATTTCAAGATACCGAGACCTATCAGAAAGGCAGTAGGTGCAGGAGCTTCACATCTGCCGAAGAAGCACGGAGTAAACTACCTTATCAGAGGCTCAAAGGACCTTGAAGAGCGCTTTATCGGAAATGCCTATATGTTCTCCGAAAAGGAGAGAAAGGCTCTTCTGAAAATAAAGACAAACGCTCCCGATGCAATGGAGATCACAAAGCCGTTTTATGACAGGTCATCGCAGAACGATCAGGTAACTCAGATGCAGTACCTTGATCTGCACCTCTGGATGACAGGTGATATTCTCCTTAAAGCCGATAAAATGAGCATGGCACATTCACTTGAGCTCAGAGTGCCGTTTCTGGACAAGAAAATAATGGAGCTCGCAGAGCAGATACCCACACGCTACAGAGTTACAAAGACCGAAACTAAGTACGCTATGAGACTTGCGGCTTTAAGAGCCTGCCCTCCGCAGACGGCAAAGAAGGATAAGCTTGGCTTCCCTGTGCCGACAAGAGTATGGCTGAAGGAAGATAAGTACTATAATATTGTCAGGGAGAGCTTTCTGAGTGAAGCTTCGGAGAAGTTTTTCAATACAGATCAGCTTGTAAAGCTTCTTGATGAACACAGAGAGGGCAAGTACGATCACAGCCGTAAGATATGGACAGTGTTTACCTTCCTTGTATGGTACAAGGTGTATTTTAGCTGATAATAAAAAGATAGTGCCGCCTTTGCGGTGCACGGGGTAAAAAATATGAGACCTAAGACCAAGAAGATAGAGATCGACAGAGCTGAAATAATCAGATTTATGGGCTACAGGGAGAAGAAGCCCGACTACAATATGATGGAAATGATAGATGAGTGCGAGGACGAGCTGCAAAGGGTCATCATGCCTTCGTTTACGTTCCGTATCCTTGGGATAACTATGGTCAAGGAGGGCATACAGGTAGTCGATACACCGCTAATACTTCCCGGTGCGGATATTGCAAGGCACTTGGAGGGCTGCCACCGCTGCGCTTTGTTTGCGGCGACACTCTCTGTCGGTGCGGATAAGCTTATCAAAAGCCTGGAAGCCACCGACCTTACAAGAGCCTACCTTACAGATGCTATCGCAGGAGCTGCGGTAGAGGCTCTCTGCGAGGAAGCAGAGCATGAGATTTCATACAGGGCAAGGAGCTTCCGTACATGGAGGTATTCTCCGGGCTACGGAGATTTCCCTCTTGAGATCCAGCCGATGTTCTTAGATGTTCTGAATGCTCATAAGCTTCTTGGAATAACAGTCGGGGAGAACAATATAATGATACCGAGAAAGTCGGTAACAGCGGTCATCGGTTTGTCCGACAGGTCAATAGATATGGCAAGGCAGGGCTGTCACAGAAACTGCGATAACTGCCGCCTCAGATATAAATGCTACTACAGCAGAGATTAAGCCGCTACGGAGGTATATAAATGGAAAACAAACTTAAAGCCCTTTTTGACAGAAAACAGTTCATACTCCTTGACGGTGGTATGGGAACTATGCTTCAGGCAAAGGGCTTGCAGATGGGCGAGGCTCCCGAAAGACTGAACACAGACAAGCCCGACTGGCTGATTGATATTCACAGGCAGTATATTGAGGCAGGCTCCGATATTATATACTCTAACACCTTCGGAGCAAACAGGCTTAAAATGAAGCGCTGCGGCATTGATGTAACAGAGACCGTACAGGCTGCTATCCGCAATGCCGGAAAGGCAGCCGAGGGCACAGATACTCTGGTTGCTCTCGATATAGGCCCTATCGGGCAGCTTTTAGCACCTACGGGAACGCTCTCTTTTGAGGAGGCCTATGATATCTTCAAGGAACAGGTGCTTGCAGGCAGTGACGCTGACCTCATCGTAATTGAAACTATGAGCGACCTCTATGAGGTCAAGGCGGCTGTACTTGCGGCAAGGGAGAACAGCACACTCCCGATAGTGTGTACACTTACCTTTGAGGACAACCTCAGAACATTTACGGGTACTTGTATCTCTGCAGCTGCACTGACGCTTGAAAGCCTCGGGATAGATGCGATAGGTGTGAACTGCTCGCTCGGCCCTAAGGAGCTCTACCCGATAGTTGAGGAAATGTCACGCTGGACAAATCTGCCGCTTGTTGTAAAGCCCAATGCAGGTCTGCCCGATCCTGTCACTAATGAATATAACTGCTCGCCCGAGGAGTTTACCGAGCTTGCAAAGGCATTTCTGCCGCTTGGAGTGAAGTTCTTAGGCGGCTGCTGCGGTACCACTCCCGATTATATCAGGGCGCTTAGTGAAATGATCAAGGACAAGACCTATACACCTCAGCATAATGAGATACCTGCGGCTGTCTGCTGTGCTACAAATACGGTAGTCATCGACCAGCCGAGGATAATCGGTGAGCGTATAAACCCGACAGGTAAAAAGCGTTTCAAGGAGGCACTTCTTGCAGGAGATATTGACTATATTCTCTCGCAGGCGATAGAGCAGACCGAGGCAGGAGCAGACATCTTGGATGTAAATGTTGGCCTGCCCTCAATAGATGAGAAGGCCATGATGATAAGAGCCGTAAAGGAGCTTCAGGGCGTGGTAGATGTGCCTTTGCAGATCGATTCCACTATCCCCGAGGTGCTCGGTGCGGCACTCAGGATATATAACGGAAAGCCGATAGTCAACTCTGTAAACGGAGAGGAGAAGTCTCTTCAGACTGTGCTGCCTCTTGTAAAGCAGTACGGTGCAGCTGTGGTAGGTCTCACCCTTGATGAGAACGGCATACCCAAAAAAGCCGAGGAGCGCTTTGCGATCGCAAAGAAGATACTTGACAGGGCGCTGTCTATCGGTATCAGAAAGGAAGACGTTTATATCGACTGCCTGACCCTGACAGCCTCGGCAGAGCAGGAAAATGTGTACGAGACAGTCAAGGCAGTGGAAATGGTAAAAACACAGCTCGGACTGAAAACAGTTCTGGGTGTTTCAAACATCAGCTTCGGACTGCCGAACAGAGAGCTTGTAAACTGTAATTTCCTGCAGATGGCACTCACAAAGGGACTTGACCTGCCTATCATGAACCCTAATATCGGTTCGATGACAGGTGCGGTCAGAGCCTATAAGCTGCTTATGAATATAGATGTAAACTCTGTTGACTTTATCTCGCACTATTCGGGTCAGGAGGATAAGCCGAAGCCTCAGGCAGGCAAGGTTAATACTGACCTTAAAAGTGCAGTGCTCTCGGGGCTGAAGGCCGAGTGCCGAAACATCACCAAGGAGCTTTTGCAGACCACCGAGCCTATGGAGATAGTAAACGGAATGCTTATTCCTGCGCTTGATCAGGCAGGTGCCGAGTTTGAAAAGGGTACTCTCTTCCTTCCGCAGCTTATACAGACGGCTTCTGCTTCGCAGGTTTGCTTTGAGGTCATAAAGGAGCATATCCTCGCAAGCGGAGAAAAGACTGTCTCAAAGGGCAGGATAATTCTTGCGACTGTAAAGGGCGATATCCACGACATCGGAAAGAACATAGTAAAGGTGCTTCTTGAAAACTACGGCTATGAGGTAATTGACCTCGGACGTGATGTTGACTGTCAGCTTGTTGTTGATGAGGCAATAAAGCGTGAGGTCAAGCTGGTTGGACTCTCAGCCCTGATGACTACAACTCTCGGAAGTATGGAAACTACTGTGAAGCTCTTAAAGGAGCAGTATCCCGAGTGCATAACAATGGTCGGCGGAGCAGTGGTAACTCCCGATTATGCAGAGTCGATAGGCGCTGACTACTATGCAAACGATGCTAAGGAGTCTGTAGACATAGCAAGAAAAGTTTTCGGAAACTGAATAAATTGAATTTAACCTCCAATGATACACTCAGAACATATCATTGGAGGTTTTCTTATGAAAAAGCTTTGTATATCACTTTTTGCGGCACTTGTTATTACCGTGACAGGTCAGGTTGCACCGCTTGGGGAGCTCAGAAGCAATGCGTTTTTTCTGCCCTCGCAGTCAGTGGAGCTTAAACAAAAACGCAGAAAACAAATAAAAATAGTCAGACCCGACAGGATAGAATTCAGTTTAGCGATAGGCGAGCTCTTCAAAAAGATTTTCGGATAGCGTACAGTTATTTACTGTACGCTTTTTTGTACAGCTACAGAGGGCTTTTCTGTTGACAGTGCTGTCGGAATATGTTATAATGTTGTTAAGGCAACACCGCACGACCCGCGGCTAACGCCTCTGCACATCATCTGCTTGCCAGATTTCCGTCATATTACCC
>OCVV012856621.1_pt1 | contig 10446 bp, 4 predicted proteins | sample 1539721 | NCBI WGS metagenome assembly OCVV01 (sample SAMN02144230, study PRJEB22623) | gut metagenome | biome: sheep rumen | host: Ovis aries | place: New Zealand
GAGTAGTCACCCAGCCCCCTCCAGCTCCCCCAAGGGGGAGTGAATAACCATCCGGACGGCTTCTCCTCCCCTTGGGGAGGTTGGGAGGGGTTGGAGGGGTCTTGGGTTGGGGAGGGTCTATAGTTGGAGGGGCTATTTTTCTCTATCCACTCCCCTCGCCTTTTGGAGAGGGGTTGGGGGGTGAGGCTTTTTTTTCATTAGTCCTCGTCGGCTTCGAGATGGTTGATGTCGATGATTCCAAGTTGTAATGCCTTGGTGACAAGACGTGTAGCATTGACTCCTGTTCTTTCTCCATTGCGGAACAAACGGCTCACAAGGTCGTTTTGACGTTTCTCCAAGGATTTCACTCCAAAAGGCATGCCACGAAGCTGCGCTATTTGGTCTTTGGTGAAACCGAGTGCCAGATGGCGCAGGAAACGCTCGTCATATTCGTCTATCTCATAATCTACCATCGCTTCGGAGCGACGGTTCTCATTGAGGACCGACTGGCGGAAACGCTGTAGTATCTTCTCCAAAATCGGCTGGTTGAACACCATTCGCTTTCCTTCCATCACGGCATTCACATCGCTCTTGGTGAGCAATTCACCTGTCTTGAGGATAATGCCATCGGCTCCCGCATCGAGTGCATCCACCCAGAGCTTTTCGTTGAGTATCTCGCCTGTGAAAATCAAGATGTGAAGCTGTGCATACTGCTTTCTCAGTTTACGGCAAATCTCTACGCCAATGGTGGTGGAGCCACCAAGACCGAGGTCGAGCAGCACCAAGTCGGGCACGTTGTCCTGGAGGATTCGCCAGAATTCGTCCTCGTTCATGGCGGTTCCGATTATTTCAGCTTCGGGTATTTCGTTTCGGAAGATTTCCTCTGTTCCTTTCAGTTCGAGTTTCACATCTTCCACGATAATCACTTTGAAATGATCCATTGTTATCAGGGATTATAAGGATTTTAAGAGATTATTTAAGTTGCTCTAAATACTAATTTTTAAGTAATCATTAAAAAATAAGTTGGTACGTTTTTTTAGGAAAGAAATTAAAATAATTAGAATAATTTTTTCAGAAATAAATGTTTTTTTTGTTTTAAACAACACCTAATTTTTGGAGTAATTATGATAATTATTATAATTATTATAATTTCTTTCCTAAAGAATCATGTCATTTATACCAAGTTATTATTTCATTGTTCCTAAACACTCTACACCAAATCGCTTCACGTTCAACTTTCTTCGTACTTCTGTGCAGGAATCGTGAAACAGATGGCGATGCCTTTACCTGTTTCGGCATCGGCAGGCAGGGCGTAGATGCGGCATCCGCGTCGCACATGCTCATCATGCTCCCTGACAATTTGCTTTGCTACCAGCATTTGTGTACCTGTCAGTGTGTCTTCTCGGGTATCGTAGTGCAGACTCTCTGGATAGAACAGCGAGTGGAATTGCTCTGCTGTCATGTCTGCCACGTCGAATGAGAATGCAAACTTAACAAATTCTTCCGACTTGGCAAAATTTAGATGAATCGTTCCATCCATTTTGTATTGCATGAAAAATGAAATGAGATTGTCGAACAGGTATTCCATCATCACTTTGTCTGCCACAATCATGAGTCCTTGTCCTTGCCCTGATTCGAAAGCGACGTGGAGCCCCAACTTCTTCGCTTGTCGGTGGGTGCTTCGTGCTGCATATTCTGCCATGTCTTCCACGGGTAGTCCTTTGCGCTTGAAAAGCACTGTTTCCAGTTGTCTGCCTGCACAGTTGCTCAGAATTGTGAAGACGTCCTTATAGTACAAAATCAGTTCTTTCACTTCCAGCATCTTTTCTCGCTCCTGAGTCTTGTGCTTGTCATCGAGCAGCACGGAGAGCAGTTGCTTGATGCGGTTCGGATAGAACATGGTTTCGTGCTTAATGGTTGAGAGGCAGTTGTCGAGAATCATGTTTTGTACATGTACGGCATTGGCTTCATGCTCTGCCCTTCGTGCCTCGTCCTCTGCCAGCTCAATGCGTGTGCGAAGTCGCTCCATGCGCACTTGCGAATAATAGATGTTGGTGGCGATACGGCTTGAAATGAGTTGGAAGAGTTGTCGTTCGCCCTTTTGCTGAGAACTGTCGTGTAGCACCACTGCCATTGCACCTATCATTTTCTCGGTGCCATCATCGTCGCCTTCTCCTGTTGTTAGTGGGAACACTTGAATCTTTCCTCCATCGTACACCGCTTCGCGGGTTTCTGCCATGCAGAGTTGCATGAACTGAAGCAAATGGCTTTGTTCAGGACACGCTGCTGAGAACTGGCTCACTCCGCCGTTCAACAACAGTGCAACACCCTCAGTACGCTTGATTTCGCTCAATCCCTCGTATATCGTCTGTGCCAGTGCCGACTCGTCCTTCATGGTAAATATCTTCCTATTCAGCTCCACAATTTGTCGCAGGTTGAATGTTGGCAGAATGTTGTTATGGTAATAGAAGAATAAATAAGCCATCAAACCAGCCAAAAACAACATACACACGACGATAATCACAATCTGCTTGTTGATATTGGCAGCCTTTATTTCGTTGCAATAACGTTCCAGTGTGCGGTCTTGAGCCAGCAACTTATACAGGCGAATGTATATCTCATTATTATAATAATATACATCCCATTGTTTCAAAGCAAGGGCAGCAATAGCAGCTTCGTTTCGGATGTCGAGAATGGTGTGGTAGTCTGTTGGAAATCCACTCATCCACAAGTCAATTTCAGGCATTGCATCCACCTCGAAACGATGCAAGAGCAATTCACCAGATGGATTCCGCTTTAAATAATACGCATTCAGATGCACACAGGCACTATCCACGAAGTTCAGCGCATCAGCATGGTAGCCATCAACATTGGCGAAATACACACTGTCGGCAAACTCACGAGCTTTTGTCAATTCCGTGTCCATCACAGCTGAAAGCGCCGTCTGGTCAACATTTGTAGCACTCGTTGTCTTTGTCTCTGCCTGTACGAAAACAGAACTCAAAAGTATCAACAAGCTAATGCACATGCTCCTTAGCTTTCCTTTTGGAAGACGGAAGAAGAAGCGGCTTCCTTTGCCCAGTTCACTCTCCACGCTGAACATGCAGACAGAGAAAATTGGATTGCTCTTCCTGTACTTCTCAATGATGCCCTTGCAGTTCATCAGTCCGAAACCAAAACCCTTATTCCTTCGTAAGTCCTCATCGTGCTCTGTGTCGCCAATCCGACTTGAGTCATACACTTTCTCTCCCACGATACGTTGCACGTCGTCAGCTGAGAGCCCCCTACCCGTGTCCTTCACCGACACTTCCACATAGTCATCCCCGTCATCGGCATACACGTCCACGCGTCCACCCTCTGCTGTAAACTTCCTTGCATTCTCCAGCAGTGTATTCATCATGAACAGTGTCAGCGCCTTGTCTGCTTTCACCACCGAGTTGGTTAACCTCACTTGCAAGTCAATCTGCTTGTCCTTGAACGCCCTCACACGCTTGCTCAACATCTCGAACAAGCCGCCCAACTCAAAACTTTCTATATTCAGCGACACAGCACCCTGCCGAATCTTGATCCAGTGCGTCAACACGTCGTTGTAGAGATTGATGCGATCTGTCAGTTCCATCAGATAGCCTAAGCGTTCCTGTGTATGACAGTCAATTCCACTGCCATCCTCTGTATCCATTTTTTTCACCTCGTTCACTGCTCTATCTAACAATGGTGTGATGGAATATACGATGGACAGACTTGTCATTTTGTCGATATATCGTTTCTTTTGCTCGTCAAGGCGATGCTCGTAGCTCATGCGTTCAGCATTTACGTCCTCCTCCATGTCTTCCAAGGAAGAAAAGTCTTCGTCAGTCTTTGCACGCCAACTTGCCATTTCCTCTTCAGCCATAGACAATTCGTGAGAATAATGCTCGCCATACATACGTTTCAACCGTCGGCTGAAAAACCACACCCCAAGCAGTAGCAGGACTCCTGATACCCCCATCACTATCATCATTCTTCCGAGTCGTGCTTCCTCTCGTTTCAGCGTTTCCAAATGCTGTTCCATCCGCAAGTCCTGTCGTGTGGCATCGAGAATGTCAAGATAGATGTTGCGGTTGTTGTCCGACTCCGTCTTCATGCCCAGTGCCGAATAGACTATACTCAGATGCTCCCGCACGTCAGCCATCCATTCAGGTAGGCACACCTCGTGATCCTGTATCCATTTCATTTCATACGAATGCACAGAACCATTTGCCGTCAGCAAATCCACAGGCAGTGCATCAGCCTGCAACCTCTTCTCGATTGTTGCATTGTCATTAGTTTTCCCTTCAGTCAGTCGCTTTGCCCTCTCCACGCACTCCAAGGCATTCTTCAATTCCTCCAGTGCAAAATCGTTCTGTCCCGTTCTCATGAAGTATTCTGACAAAACGATGTGGGTTTGCGACACATCGAACAGAGAACCGTACTGTCTGAAGTCTGTCAATGCTCTTCTCGCCAAAGACAAGCTCAGCTCCATCCGCGAAATCGTATCAGGCACATTCAACAACTCACGAAGATACACCATCCTGCTCGGTTTCATCGCTTTCGCATTGACGATGTCTTCAGCAATCGTGCTAAACGCCTTCGAGCGCAGATACACATAGCCGTGCTGCTGTGAGAGTGCAACGCAACGCAGGACGTTCTGCATGTCATCATCCTCCAACTGGTTGTTGATGTTTTTCGTATTTCCACCGAGGAAATAGAACCAAGTGAGCTGAGCCGTGTCTGTTCGCACCAAATCCATGTCGTCGGCAATGGCATCCAGCTCTTTCCGCACTTCGTCCTCCTGACGCAAGTAGTAGAAATAGATGCTCTGAATCAGATGGAAGTCGCTAACCGCAAAATTCCACAACTTTCGCTGATGGTTCGACATTAGCCGCAGTTCGGGACGAATGCGCTCCATACGCTCCAGGGCAGCGTTGCGATGCACATAGAACTCCCTATTGTCCGACCTGCGCTGGCATACGCGCATCAATCCCACTTCTGCCACCAGTTTCAGAAGCTGGTTGCGCGAGTCCGACAGCACCTCAGTGAAATACCCAACAGAAGTTTCATAGTCCATCCGCATGTATTGCACAAACCCCAGATTGCAGCGAGCCTCGTTCTTTCCATCCTCACTACCCAAGCGTTCTGATACTGCAAATGCCTCACGAGCCAACCGTTCCGACTCCGTCAACGACTTGTAGTGATGTTCATACGACAAGTCGTTCAGCGAATCCACCTTCCATATTCCATCACCGTGCTGGCTGACACTATTGCATCCTGTTAGAAACAAGAATAAAAGCGTCCACGCAGTGCATCCCAACAGGAAGCACCACCACGTTTTATACACCTTTGCAAGGCACTCTGTATTTCTAAAGTTGATATTCACAATAATGTTTACTGCTTGAACTTGATGGCACAGCTTTCGCCTTCGGCATTATAAAGACGCGCTAAGTAAATGCCAGCAGGAAGTTGAGCTGTGGAATGTCGATAGGTGGAATTTAGACGGAAGGATTGGGTTTCAAGCAACTGCCCCGAAAGCGTGTAAATACTAATGGTGGCATGAGTTGGTTCGTCGGTATGGATGACGAGCTGTTCGCCCTGACGTGCAAGACTGAGAGAGCCGTTAGCAGTGAGTTGTGGAGATGATATAGCATCTATGTAGGTGTGGTTCTCTTCATAAGGAGTAGCATAGCTGTTGATACGGTTCGGCTGTCCTGGTGTTGGTGTTGTCATCACGTAGCAGAGAGTACCTCCATCGGGATAGATGCCAGCAGACTGGTCACCGTTGTGAGTCACATAACTTAGTGTGTCGCACCAACTTTGGTCTGCTGCTGTGAGGAGTACTTCACCCGGCTCGGAAGAGAGCTTGAAACTGGTGTGTAGCTGTGTGAGATTGTCGAGCTTATCGCACCAGAGAACAAGGAATCCGTGTGCTGGTATGATAGTTGAGTAGTTATTCTCGATAGGAGAAGCAGATGGAATCTGGTATTTTGTTGGGTTGCCGAGGTTGTCGCTCAGGTACATACCAGCCACGTCGATAGCGTCGGCAGTGGTGTTGTGCAGCTCTATCCAGTCGTTCTTCTTAAAATAGTCGTTTACATAGACAGAATTTGATGCGCTGACCTCATTTATTTTCACTGGGCGTGCATCGGTTTCTGCCAACTGGGACTCTGGAAGAAGTTCGTAACATGCCTGAATGTTGAGGTTGCCATTGTCTGGCAGTGTGAAGGTTTCCTCGGTGGAAAGTGTCTCTATGCCAGTGGTGGTGGATGTTTGTTTCAGAAGTTCAGCATCCCAATAGATGTCGGTGGAATTGGCTGCGTTGTTATGGAGTTCTACAGACATGAGGTTGATACCTCGGTGGAAAAGGTTGGCTGGCAGTGTGAGCGAACCTTCATCGGGGTTGCCTGGTGCATAGGAAGATGCGAAGGATGAATAGTTGACTTCGCCATCATGCATAAGGTAGCGTCCAGCTTCTTGACCATTAACATAAACAATAAATCCATCATCGGCAACGAAATTGAGGGTGAACTCGTCGTTGTCGGTTGGTTCGTTGCTAAGCGGGATTTGTCGCTGGAAATAGGCTGTAGGTCGCTTGTTATTAGCGTCGTTGCCGTAGTCGAGGAAGGTTTGGTATCCTCGGCTGTTGTTTGGGTCGGATGTGTAGTAGCCCAATGGTGCATTGCCTGTTTCCCAACGTCCATCGAATTCGGATTTCCAACTGGTGTCATCGAGTGAGCCAGAGGAGTAATAGCTCCAGGAGGTGCCTTTCTCGAAGATAATTTGGTCGGTGGTGACTGTACTGCCTTCACCTGTTTGCCATCCTACAAATTGGTAGCCTGCAGGTGCTGAAGCCCGAAGCGTGACAGGAGGAAAGAGATAGCCTGAGAATTTATTGGTTGGCACAGGCATGTCGTTATAGAAGATGTGGGCATCAGGGATATTGGCAGAGAATGTGACTTGTTGACGGTTGACGTTAGCAAGATGGAAATAGTTGTCATAGTTGTTCTTCATGAGGTTGGTGCGTGAATTTTGAAGTGATTTGCTGAATCCATTACGCACCTTGTTAGCACTACTGTTGAGTGCAGACTGCTCATAGGAGTACATGGAGTTATAGACACGGGCTTTTAGCTCGTCCACAATTTGCTGACAACGAGTTGGCTCGAAAACTGAACCTTCGATAAGACAAAAGGTGTCGATGAACTTCTTGCGGAACGTGTCGTTCTGGAGCATATTGATAAAAATAGTGACAATCTGGATTTCGTCATAAATTTGATTGCCGTACATCGTTCTACCAGATGCAATGGCATCGGTGGTGTCGTGGAGAGTATCGAAGAGATAGAATTGCTTGTTGAACATATTGGCAAATGGATCGCTGGCGTTGAAAGCGAAATCGAGGTCGAAACTGACGAAGCGGAACTTGCCATTTTCGATACGTGGACGATAGGCTTTCACATTGTTCTGAGGAAAGTCGGTACCTCCAATGTAGAGTTGTGATGCGATGTAGTTTGTGAATTCATCGATATCGACATAACTTTCGCAAATCTTCTGATAAACACTTGGGTCTGCTGCATCATAGGAGAGATTATACCACTCTTGGAAATAGGTCTTGTCGCCTTCCTTCTGAACATAGCCAGAGTCGGGACTCATCTCGAACTGATCCATTTCGTCGGTATCAATGCCTCTGTTAGCAAGTGCAAAGTGCTTGTTGTTTGGCTCACGCATATTGATGACACCCATATTGATGCCGTTGATGAAGTGGATAGTAGGCTGGTAGGACTGTCCGTCGATGTCTATGCCGGAACGCTGTATGATTTCCTGGATGGAAGGGTCGATGAAGCGGGCACTGGTGTCGTTACCACCATTGCGAATCTGCAATACCTTGTGGCGCAAGTATGGCTTATCTTCGAAAGGTTGGAAGAAGAAATAGTTGACGTGTTCGTCAAATTTCTTACCTACCTTGAGCTTGAAAGAATGAGGATTCCATGCTCGACTCCAACCTCCACAGGAACTCATGTCGGCTTCCTGCGAGAGAATGTACTGGTTGTCGGCTGTAATGTATTCAAAATTCACTGGACGCTCCCAGTCTGTGTTCCAGTTGCACTTGGCTGATTGTCCGTTTCCGACGCGTCCATTACCTATTCCCTGTACGAAGATGCCGTATTCATCGCCATAAATGCCATCGAGGTCGGTAACAACGGAAATGATAGGAAGTTCGTAATCTTGGTCCTTATAAATATAGGAACGTGTGACAACAGGGCTTGGGAGTTTACCTTCTTGGAAGATACGGAAGCGGAAAACGGTGGTTTCGGAAATGCTGAAAAGTCCTGTTTCTGAAGTTTCTCCAATATCAAGTGTAGGTGTGCGACCATCGGTGGTGTAACGAAGGGTAGCTCCTTCAGGTATATAGACGGAGATGTTGAGTGTGCCGCTGAAAAGCTGTCCGTCCTTGTCAACAGTAGGGGCATCGAGACGGATATTGGCAAATGAAGATTGGGCATTAGACTCAGAAGGAGTTGGAAAAGCAGTAGTGCCCCATTCGGTACCACCATCTGTGGTACGGGCATATGCGATACGTGCCATCGATTCAGGATACTGCTGCTGAGCAATGAGTTTTCCTTTGGAGTCTGAAATATAGATGATGCCACCATCGTTGTCTAATTTCATGTCAACCTGGGTCGGTGTGTATCGGTCGGAATTGTCGAACCAAAGTGTGTGGAATCCGTGAGCAGGGATGATGCCGATGTTGATAGGCAGATGACACTTCTGAAGAATTCCAGCATCGTCGCTCACATAGAATCCACCAATGCTGACATCAGTGTCGGTTGGATTGTAGAGTTCGACAAAACCTCCATAGTTGAACGAAGGGTCGATGAACATATCCACGTTAGCTGCCATGATTTCGTTAATGATAAGGGATTCTGAATCAGCATCGTTCTGGCTAACTGTGATGGTGCAGGATGCAGAGATGGAAGGATTATCGATTGCAGTTGCAGTGATTACAGCTGTACCTTTTGCAAGTGCTTGCACGTTTCCACTTTCATCTACACTGACAATGGATGGGTCGCTTGTACTCCAAATGAGGCTTTTGTAAGTGGCATTATCTGGCAGAATCGTTGGAACGATTAAATGTTTTTCGCCTAAGAGCAAGAGGATTTCGCTACTGTCGAAATGGATGGATTCGACAGGAACGAGCACACCATAGTATTCAAGTCGAAAATTTGAGAAAATAGTCCAGTTACTGCTTGTGTAGTTGAAGTTCTGGATACCAAAAAAGAAACTGCCTTCTGTGACTTCGAACTCAAGCTGGTTGACATACATGCCTTGCGAGAAGCAGTAGGAAGCGGATTCCATGTTGTTGGGATACCATTCTCTGCTTCCTCCCCCCCACCAACCACCGCCGTTGGGCGACCAGCAACCATTGTTGAAATTGCTGGAGAGAGATTCGGAATAGACGCTGGCAAGAGGAATGAATGAATCGAGGGCATAGAGCTGGGCTGAAATTTCCTCGGTGCCATTGTTGTGTGCATTGTAAGAAGAAGAGTTGTCGCCGATGCGATAATATGCGTTGACAGAAATGCGATATTTCCCGTTAGGTACGTCATTTACCTCTTGCCACATGTCGAAAGTACCGTTCCAGAATTCCTGACATCCGTAGGAAAGGTTTTCGCTGGAGGCATTTCCCCAATAACTCCACCCTTCGTTGGTGTTGTTTTCGAAACGTGGGTTTTTGATGAGGTGCGTCATGTCGAGCCATTGGTTGGTGCTTTGAGCAAATGTGTGCAACGAAAATGCGCACATCACTGTTGTCAATAAGAAAAAAGATTTTTTCATTTGTTAGATGAGTTGATTTAGTTATCGTTAGACAGATTGAATGGCAAAAAAAGGATAAATGAGGGTCATCGGAGTTTCCTTAATTCACATTCTCGACAAAATTAGACAAAAAATAAGTTATGAGCAAATAATTTGGGGTTAATGAAAAAAAAACGTGAAAAAGTTTGTCAGTTTGAGAAAAAGCAGTACCTTTGCACTCGCGTTTCGGAAGAAGCGAGAGATTTTTGCGGAAATAGCTCAGTTGGTAGAGCACAACCTTGCCAAGGTTGGGGTCGCGAGTTCGAGTCTCGTTTTCCGCTCAAAGCGAAAGTTCTTTGAAACACTTACACTTAGTCTTGGAGAGGTGGCGGAATGGTAGACGCGCTACTTTGAGGGGGTAGTGGGCTCAGCCCGTGGGAGTTCGAGTCTCCTCCTCTTCACGAAATTAAGTGGAGTCGCAGAATTTCAGATACTGCGGAAATAGCTCAGTTGGTAGAGCACAACCTTGCCAAGGTTGGGGTCGCGAGTTCGAGTCTCGTTTTCCGCTCAATATCTTTTCACTTGCCCACGTGGCGGAATGGTAGACGCGCTCGTTTCAGGTGCGAGTGTTGAGAGACGTGCAAGTTCGATTCTTGTCGTGGGCAC
>OCVV011285279.1_pt1 | contig 10445 bp, 9 predicted proteins | sample 1539721 | NCBI WGS metagenome assembly OCVV01 (sample SAMN02144230, study PRJEB22623) | gut metagenome | biome: sheep rumen | host: Ovis aries | place: New Zealand
TCGTGGCAACTGCGTAGTCACAGTGCGTGGCGATGTAGTCGAGCGTACCCTCCTGAGTCGTATAGTCTGGTTTGGGCAGGAACCTCAGCCTGAGCACGTCGCCCACCGCCGGTTTGTAATTCCCGGTGACGGGGAACGAGCCCGATAGCGTGGTCGTCATGCCGCTGCCCTGTGCGGAGAGCGTAGCATCGGGGGTGGTCGATTCCATTTCCATTATTGTGCCGGGGTCAGAAACGTGGTACACCTGCACTGCGTCGCCCTCCGTCCACGTGGCGTTGAGCGTCTTTCCGTCGAGCGAGAGAGCCTTGGTTGTATCATCATTGCCTTTCGTGGCGGTCACGACCAAAGTATATGATTCAGGAGCCTCTTCGACAATTGTTTCCGGAAGGGGTTCATTGGTGCAGGCGGCAAGAATGGCAGCCAGCAAAAACATTGTGTACTTAATTCTCATATTCTTGCCCTCCGTTATGCCCATTCGTCTTCAATTGCATCACCATATCCATTGCGTGTGCCTCCGACACCACCGGAACTCTGGCAGATGACGCCTTCCTGCATCACCTCGAAGACCCGCGTCGAGGGTGCAAGGTATGTTTGTTTGTTCTTCTTTTCCATATTTCGGTAATCACTACGCTAATAGTCACAAAGTTAATTATTTTTCCAAGACTGCAACAATGTTTCACTTGAAAGTGCGCGCGGCCCTCAAGAATACCTCGGGAAGCGAGAAGATGAGACTGACTATATCGTAAGAACACTCAAAGAGACGGCTAAAGAACTTGTAAAGTGCCTAAAAATTAGCAACTTACAAGGCCTTTCTTGTGCCTCGGGCGGGAATCGAACCCGCACGGCCTTTTCGGGCCAAGGGATTTTAAGTCCCTCGTGTCTACCATTCCACCACCAAGGCGATCCCGCAAGGGTGCGGGACTGCAAAGATAACAAAATATTTTCCATTCGGGAAATTCTTTGTATATTTACGCATCCGTCCGCTTTGCGGGGAAAGTGCAACCATCCTTAAATCTTTATATTATGGCATCTATCAAAGAACTGATCTCTGCCCAGGTTTCTTCCCTCGGCGGCAATGCGTCCATCCCCTCCGACCTCAAGGACAAGGTCCTCGGCGGTCTCTCCGACTCTGTTCTCGGCAGCCTTACGCAGACCGTGGCCAAGCCCGGCGGCGTTGAGCAGATCAAGGCGCTGGTGACCGGCAAGGTCAAGGCGGCGGATTCTCCCGTGACGGCGCTGGCCGGAAACCTGTTCGAAGGCGACATCCTTCAGAAACTCAATCTGGGTGCCGCCGGTGACAAACTCAAAGGCCTCGTCCCCCAGGCGATGGACAAACTCGGCGGTATCATCAAGGACCAGGACGGTGACGGCGACATCGATCTCGATGACCTCATCCTCGCCCTCAAGGGTGGCGGAGATGGCATTCTCGGCGTCGCCAAGGGGATCCTCGGATCTATCTTCGGAAAGAAATAGCTGATTGGCTCATAAGTGCGAGAGAAGAGATACTGCTACTAGTAGTATTTCTTCTCTTCGCGATATAGGGCGATGAAGATGGAAATGAGCACGGTGAATGCCCATAGGGAGGACCCGCCGTAGCTCAGCAGGGGCAGCGGAATGCCGATCACCGGCATAAGGCCGACGGTCATTCCCACGTTGATGAACAGGTGCATAAAGATGCACGCCGCCACGCAATATCCGTAGATGGCCGTGAACGGGTCGCGGCAACGCTCGGCGTCGGTAATCAGCCGGGCGATCATCAGCACATACAGCAGAATGACGACCAGACATCCGATGAATCCCCATTCTTCCCCTACGGTACAGAAAATGAAGTCGGTGCTCTGCTCCGGGACGAAGCCGTAGGCCGTCTGGGTTCCCTGGAGGAAGCCCTTGCCGGTAAAGCCGCCCGATCCGATGGCAATCATACTTTGGTTGACATTGTAGCCGACGCCGGCCGGGTCTTCTTTCATTCCGAGCAGAACCTCGATTCTCCGTTGCTGATGCGGCTGGAGTACCTTGTCGAAAATGAACTGCGTCGAGAAAATCAGGATTAATCCGGCGATGAACGCCACGACGGAGAGGTATCCCAGGGCATCGCGTTTGCGGAATGCCTTGACGATGAAGTGCGGGAGCGCCCCCAGGCTGATCAGAAGCAAAAGGTAAATCGGTTTCCACCCTTTGAGAAAGCTCAGGGCGACGCGGGGGGCTTTCCCGGGCAGTGTAACGGTATAGGTGTGGTCAATGCGGGCCTGCGCCGATGTGATGGCGTCGCTGATCATCCCGTGGATCCAAGGGAGCAGGGACAGCACCAGGATCGATCCTGCGAGAATCCAGAACCATCTCCAGAAGTGTTTCTCCTTGAAGGCGTTCAGGAGGGAAATCAGGGCGATCAAAATCAGAATCGAGGTGTAGGGAGAGGCGGTCAGCGTCGTGATGAACAGCAGGATGGCCAGCCCGAGCAGGGCCAGGATCCATCCCGACAAGCCGTATCGGTAAAGGACGAAGATGAATCCGACATAGACCAGGGCGGAACCTGTCTCTTTCTCGGCGAGGATGATCATCATCGGTATGGCGATGATGGCTGCGACGGCAAACAGATTCTTCGGCGTGGTCAGTTTGAGGTTGGGCTGTGCCAGGAAGGACGACAGTAGCAGCGCCGTAGAGATTTTGGAGATCTCTGCGGGCTGGAAACTGACCGGCCCGAACTGGAACCAGGAATGCGACCCCTTCACCTCGCTGCCGAGGAAGATGACGGCGATGAGCAGAATGCAGACTACGCTGTAGGCAGGCAGGGAAATCCGTTGCCAGATGCGTGGCGGAATGACGAGGAGGATCAATGCGCCGAGCCCCAGGGCCGACAGGATCCAGACGAATTGTTTTCCGGCCCGGAAATCGAAGTCGAAAATGGAGGGAGGATTGGCCGACTGCGTGGATGCGTAGATGTTGACCCACCCGATGAGCACCAGAAGGAGATAATACAGCACCAGCGTCCAGTCCATAGACTGTCCGAGCCCTCTTTCGTGTGTATTCCCCTGCATACCCTAGTTTTTCTTGACTTTATACAAAATGTTTCCGTTCCGCATCCTCGCTTCCAGGTCCTTGCGCTCGCCCGGGGCGATTTCTCCGTTGAGGTATTTTTCCACCATCAGGGAGGCGAGCGGAGCGGCCCAAGTCGCGCCGAAGCCGCCGTTTTCCACATAGGCGGCAACGGCGATTTTGGGATGATCCATCGGGGCGAAACACATAAAGACGGAGTTGTCGTCTCCGCGTGGATTCTGCGCCGTTCCGGTCTTGCCGCAGATGTTGAGTCCGGGTACGTGGGCTACGGAGGCCGTTCCGCCGGATCCCGGACCGCTGTTGACGGCTCTCCACATTCCCCGGATCACTTTCGGGAAATGGGTGGTGTCCACCATTGTATATTGCTTCTCGTGGTACTTGGGATCGATGGTGACCCCCTCCGAGTCCTTGATGACGTGGGGGATGTAATAATATCCCCGGTTGGCCACCGTGGCGCAGAAATTGGCCAGGTGCAACGGCGTTACGCCGATTTCCCCCTGTCCGATCGACAGTGAAATCACTGTCAGGGCATTCCAATGGCCGTGGTACATCTTCTCATAGCGCTTGGCGGTAGGAATGCTGCCGCTGAGCTCCGCCGGGAAATCGCTTCCCAGTTTGCGCCCGAAGCCGAAACTCTCCACATAGTCGTGCCACTTGTCGAAGGCCTCGCCGAGGGAGGCGTATTTCTTGTTTTCCAAGATGTTCTTGAGGACGTAGCAGTAGTAGGCGTTGCACGACATCATAATGGATTCTTCCATATTGATGGGCGACTTGTGGACGTGGCAGCCCAGCACGCGGTTGCCATAGTGGTATCCTCTGCTGCACGGATAGGTGTAGTTCGGTTTCAGGACACCTTCCTCGAGGCCGATCAGCCCGTTGACGATTTTGAAGCAGGATCCCGGGGGGTAAGAAGCCTGGACGGCCCGGTTGAACATCGGCTTGTACGGGTTCTTGGAAATCTCCTCCCAATGCTGGCCGATGTCGGCCAGGACATTTACGTCGATGCCCGGGCTGGAAACCATCGCCAAGATTTCTCCCGTCGATGGTTCGATGGCGACGAGGCTGCCGACCTTTCCCCGCATCAGCTGTTGGCCGTATCCCTGCAGGTCCGCGTCAATCGTCGTGACAATGTCTTTGCCGGGGACGGCTTCCTTGTCCATTTCACCGTCCTTGTAGCTGGATTCAATCCGGCCCCGGGAATTCCTCAGGTAGATATTGTAGCCTTTTTCTCCGCGGAGGTCTTTCTCGCGGGCGGCCTCGATGCCCGTCCTTCCGGCGTAGTCGCCGGGCCGGTATTCCCCCTCGTGCCGCTTCATATAATCCGCATCCACCTCCGAGACATATCCCAGCAGGTTGCCTCCCGCATTGATGGGGTATTCCCGGATGCTGCGGGCCTGGCCGCGGAACCCGGGGAATTTATACATTTTCTCGCTGAAGCGGTAGTAGGTCTCGACGGAGACCTGTTTGAGCATAATGACGGAGTTGTAGCCGATTTTTCTCTCATCCCGCTTGTATTCGGCCATCTTGTCGAAAATCAACTGCGGCTCAACCTCCAGCAGCGAAGCCAGCTCCAGGGTGTCGAAAGGCTCGACTTCCTTCGGCGTGACCATAATGTCGTAGGCGACTTTGTTGCCGACCAGGATCTTGCCGTTCCGGTCATAGATGACCCCGCGGGTCGGATAGACCACCTCGTAGTACATCGAGTTGTTGGATGCGTCCCGCTTGTACCGGGGGTTGAGGATCTGGATATAGAAGATCCTCCCGAGCAGGATGGCGGCGACGATGCCGAGCCCGATCAGCAGTTTGGTGGAGGCTTTCATTTCCGGGAGGTATCAGGAGACAGGGTGTCCACCAGCAGGATGGAGACGAGATACCCTGCGGTAAGGGACAGGAGGAACCGCAGCAGGTTGAAGGAGAACGGTCTTGTCCCTGCGCCGTCGGCGATAATGTAGAAGCCGAGGAAAATGCTCTGTGCGATGATCAGGGCGAGGGATACCTTCCCCAGTCCGCTTTTCTTGATGGAAAAGTCCTCGTTGCGGGCAAAGACTTCTTCACCGAAGACGAGCCCGATGATGAAGTTGCGCAGGAATGCCACCGGCAGGAGCGAAAGGGTGTTGATGCCGAGGAGTCCTTCCGAGAACAGATCGACGACGAATCCTGTCGCAAAGGCGATGAAAAGCGCCGCCGTGGTCGAAAACCGGATCGGGATGCAGAGCACCATCACCGGGAGGATGCTCAGCAGGACATAGGACGACAGATGGAAATAGTTGCATATGACCATCTGGATGACCACGAGAAGGAGGTAGGTGATGAAGAAGTTATACTGTTTCATGGGACGAGCGATTGGATTTCGTCCTTGGACAGATTATTGACGACCGTCACATAACGGAGGGCCGTAAAGTCCTGGAACAGATTAACTTTGATTTCTCTTGAAGAGCCTTTGACCACCCGGGACTTCCCGGCCGTGCCGAGCGGAATATCCGGCGGGAAGGTCGTGGAGAATCCGCAGGTATAGACGGTATCGCCCTCCTCGTAATCGTAGTGCAGCGGGATGTCTCGGATGACGCCGTGGCTGGTACCGCTCCCGGACCAGGTCAGGGAGCCGACGGCACCCTGTTCGCCGAGCCGCGCGGCGATGCTGACGTCGGTATTGAGCAGGGAGAGCGCATAGGCGTGGTGCTTGCCGACGGCATCGACGATCCCGACGATCCCATTGCCCGTGATGATGCCGGAGTCCTCCCCGACGCCGTCTTCCGAGCCTTTGTTGATGATCAGGTAATTGTGCTGCTTGTTACGGCTGTATTTCACCACCTCCGCAGGGATATATCCGTATCCCCTCGCGTTGCTGACGAAGCTGATGCTGTGGGAGATGGAATCTATCTTTCGCTCCGCGTCCGCGCCTTCCAGGCGGAGGAGTTCGCTGCGGAGCCGGAAATTCTCCATCGCCAGCGCTTCATTCTCTTTCCCGAGCGAGAAATAATGCTTGATGTTCTCCGATTTTCCCCAGACCGACGCCATAAAACGGTGCGCGCCCCGGGCGAACCAGATGTCCTGGAGAGAGTCATTCCGCCTGAGCATATGGATAGCAGCAACCTCCATAAGGATGAAGATTGCTGCGCTGATGACGATGGGAACGACCTTTCTCTCCTTCGGCATTATCGCATCAGGAATGAGTAGTTGTCGGTGTTCTTGAGGGCGATGCAGGTGCCGCGTGCAACGGCGTGGAGCGGATCCTCGCTGACGTGGAACGGAATGTTCACCTTTTCGGAGAGCCGCTTGTCGAGGCCCCTGAGAAGGGCGCCGCCGCCGGAGAGGAAGATTCCGTTGGTGACGATGTCGGAATAGAGTTCCGGAGGCGTCTGCTCCAGCACGTGGAGAATGGCGGTCTCGATACGGGCGATGGATTTGTCCAGGCAGTGGGCGATTTCCTGATAAGTAATGGTCGCTTCGACCGGGTGGGCCGTCATCATATTCGGGCCCTTGGCCTTATACGGTTCCGGCTCCACTTCCAGCTCCGGGATGACGCTGCCCACCGCGATCTTGATTTTCTCTGCGGTGGTTTCGCCGACGCGGATGTTGTGCTGCTGCCGGAGATAGTTCTGGATGTCGCTGGTAAACACGTCGCCCGCGACGCGGATGCTGTCCTGCACGACGACGCCGCCCAAGGAAATGACGGCGATTTCGGTCGTACCGCCGCCGATATCAACGACCATATTGCCCTTCGGCGCTTCAACGTCCAGCCCGATTCCGAGGGCCGCGGCCATCGGTTCGAAGATCAGGTACACATCGCGTCCGCCGGCGTGCTCCGAGGAGTCGCGCACGGCGCGGATCTCGACTTCCGTTGAGCCGGAAGGGATACCGACAACGAGTTTGAGGTTGGGGGTGAAGAGGGTTTTGCGCCGGTTGTTGACCTGCTTGATGAAGCCGCGGATCATCAGCTCGGCGGCGTTGAAGTCGGCGATTACGCCGTCCCGGAGGGGACGCACGGTTTTGATGCCCGGATTGGTACGCTCGTTCATCAGCTTGGCCGTCTGGCCGAGGGCTTTGAGCTTGCCGGTCTGGTTGTCGATGGCTACGATGCTCGGCTCATCCAGGACAATCTCGTCATTCTGGAAGATGACGGTGTTGGCGGTCCCGAGGTCGATGGCCAATTCTTGTGTAAAAAACGAGAAGAAAGATAAAAAACCCATATATTCCTTCGATAAGTAATCAAAATCGTATTATCGGCCAAAATTACAAAAACTTTTTCATAGAAAAAAATCTTATCTTTGCGTAATGCTTCAGGGAAGAAAGATATATCTGGTCGTTTTCAGTAACGGCCCGGGGATTGAGATCGCCGGGAAGGACATCCTGCAGCGGGCGATGGAGCCTTTTGCCGGGATTTGCCCCGGCCTCAGGATCCTGACCGTTATGCCCGGCGAACGGATTCCCGACTGGCGGCAGTATTGTATCGCCCGTTCCTTCTACCTTCCCCAATCGCTCGTTCCTTCGGCATTTACCCCGTTCCATTCGATGCGGAAGGCCCTGGAGAAGATTCCGGAGGATGCCCTGGTCATCTACCAAGACGGGGCGCGTCCCTTTCCGGGCAGGGCACTGCTGGAAGAAATGCTGCGCAGGGCGGACGGCGGGGCGCAGGCGGTCGTTCCCTGTCTTCCTTCGGACGCCCCGGTTCTTCGCTCCGGAAGCCCGGTTCCGGTCCCGGCGGAGGAAACGGAGCGGATTCTGACCCCGCAGGTCTATGATGCCGCAGCGCTCCGGCAGGCATATTCGCAGCCTTACAACTTGTCATTCCTCGATCCCGCCATCGTCGTTGCGGCCGAAAATATACCTCTCACCCGGGTTACGGGAGAGAGGTGGAATTTGAAAGTGTCGTCTCCGGAGGATCTGGCCCTGGCCCGGAGCGTGTACCGTATTCTTACTGACGGGAATAGCTGACGTTCTTGAAGTCCTTTACCCAGACCTGGCGCTCAATGGCCTCATCCAGCGAAATCATCGTTTCGGTGGACTGGATGTAAGGGATCTTCTGGATGGTGTTCAGCAGGATTTCCATAAGGTGCTCGTTGTCCAGACAGTAGGCTTTTGCCAGAATTCCGTATTTGCCGGTTACGAAGTGGCACTCGACAATCTCGGGAATCTTCTTCAGGTTGGCGACAACCTCGGGATACTTGTTGGCCTCCGACAGGCTGATGCTGATGAATGCGCAAACGTTGAGTCCCAGGGCCTGAGGCTTGACGAGGAGACGGGATCCGGTGATGACGCCGTTCGCCTCGAGGCGCTTGACCCTCTGATGGATGGCCGCACCGGAAACGCCGCATTCCCGGGCGATTTCCAGGAAGGGCATACGGGCGTTCTTGACGAGGAAGGATAAGATTTTCTGGTCGGTTTGGTCAATGTGATAACTTGCCATTTCTTTGTGTATATGAAGTCTATGGCAAAGGTATGAAATATTTTTAAAATATTTGCTTAAAAAATATTACTTTTTCTTCGAAAATCTTCGGAAGGATTTCTTCGTGGGCTCCGAAGAACCGATGATTTTCAGGCAATCCGCTTCCGTAAGCGTTTCCGCCGCCGTCCCGTTCGGAATTTTGTAATTGGATCCGTCCTTTTTCAGATAGGGACCATACCTTCCGTTGATGACCTGGATGTCGCCGAATTCCTTGATGACGGCGTTTTGCGCCGGCTTGGCCTGATCCGCACTGAGCAGTGCGGCGCATTCTTCCAGAGTCACCGACAGCGGGTCTTTCCCGCGGGGCAGGGAGACATTGCGGTCGCCGTACTTCAGGTAGGCGCCGAAGCGTCCCTTGGCTGCGATGACGGGGATTCCTTCCAGTTCCCCGACCGTTCTGGGAAGGGCGAACAGCTTGAGCGCTTCTTCCAGGGTAATGGTCTCGATCAGCTGGTCCTTCCCCAGGGAGGCGAACTGTTTTTTCTCCGGATCTCCTTTCTGAATGTAAGCCCCGAAGCGGCCGTAGCGGGCCGTCAGGCTCTCTCCGCTCACGGGATCGATGCCGATGACCCGTTCCACCTTGCTGTAGGCCGCGTGGGCCATCACCTCATCAATCCGTTTGTGGAAGGGACCGTAGAAGGCGGACAAGGTCTTCGTCCAGGCGGCCTGTCCTTCCGCAATGCGGTCGAAATCCTCCTCCACGCGGGCCGTGAAGTCGTAATCCATAATTTCCGGGAACTCTTTGACGAGGAAGTCGGATACGATGATGCCGATTTCCTGCGGCATAAGCTTGCGCTTCTCCGCTCCGATGATTTCGCTCTTGGAGGAAGTCCGGATGACTCCGCCGGAGAGCGTCAGGTTCTCGACCTGCTCTTTGCGTCCCTCCTTGTCGCCCTCCGTGATGTATCCGCGCCCTGCGGAAAGAGTTGGCACAATCGTGCTCCAGGTCGAAGGCCGGCCGATGCCGAGTTCTTCCAGTTTCCGGGTCAGGGTTCCCTGCGAGTAGCGGGGGGGAGCGGCGGTGAATTTGCACTGTGCAGTGATGCTGCGGTCCTCCATCTTGTCGCCTTTCCGGATTTCCGGCAGAATGACCTCTCCCTCACCGGTTTCCTCCTCTTCTGCGGAGCCGCTGTAGAGGCGGAGGAATCCGTCGAACAGGATTTCGGCGGCGGTGGCCCCGAAGCGCTCGCTGCGGCGGTCGGAGCTGATTTTGACCTGGGTCTGGAGAATCCGGGCGTCGGCCATCTGGGAAGCCAGCGTCCGTTTCCAGATCAACTGGTAGAGTTTCTTCTCCTGGGCGGTACCCTCAATGTCGGTGTTGGAGATAAAGGTGGGGCGGATCGCCTCGTGCGCCTCCTGGGCGCCCTTCGAGCGGGTTTTGTATTGCCGGACTTTGGAATATTCCGGGCCGAACTGCTCCAGGATGAATTGTTTCGCCGTGCCGAGGGCGAGGGCCGACAGGTTGGTCGAGTCGGTTCTCATATAGGTGATCAAGCCCCGCTCGTAGAGCTGCTGGGCGATGCGCATCGTCGTATTGACGGGGAACCGGAGCTTGCGGGAAGCCTCCTGCTGGAGGGTGGAAGTCGTAAACGGCGGGGCCGGGCAGCGGACTCCCTCTTTCTTCTCCACACTTTCGACGCAGTAGTTTGCTCCGATGCTGTCTTCCAGGAATTTCCGGGCCTGCTCCTCCGTGCTGAACCGGGTGTCCAGCAGGGCTTTGAAGTGGACGGATGCAGGTGCGCCGGCCGGGTGGAAGTCGCCTTCCACGCGGTAGTACGCCTCATTGCGGAAGGCCATAATCTCTTTCTCGCGATCGACAATCAGGCGCAAGGCGACGCTCTGGACGCGTCCGGCCGAGAGTTTGGGCTGAATCTTTCTCCACAGCACCGGCGACAGCTCGAATCCGACCAGCCGGTCCAGTACGCGGCGGGCCTGCTGGGCGTCC
>OCVV011178345.1_pt1 | contig 10444 bp, 8 predicted proteins | sample 1539721 | NCBI WGS metagenome assembly OCVV01 (sample SAMN02144230, study PRJEB22623) | gut metagenome | biome: sheep rumen | host: Ovis aries | place: New Zealand
TAGTAACTGTAACAATATCATTAATACTAACATATAATCAAAAATTAAATCTTAAAAACAAAAAAACAATATTTAATAAAAAACAAACACATAATATATCATATATAAATAGATTAACAATACTAATAACATCTATAATATTCCTACTAATCAACTATAAACTTTATCAAATATCAAAAAAAGAAGGTGAAGACTTATTAGTCTACAACCTTCAAATAATTGCATCAATATTAACAACCATTGCCTCAATAATAGTTTTCTACGTCGTATCAATAGAACCAGCAGGAGATGAAATATCAGACATAGAAAATCCAGTTATTTAGATTTATACTCTAAACACGCCTTATCCAAAGCCTCAATAATCAAATCAACCTGATCAAAATCCTTAAGTCTTACTCCACTAGCAAGCTTATGACCACCACCGCCAAACTCTTCAGCTACACTATTAATAACAGGACCACGAGATCTAATAGAACCTCTTATAGTATTACCATTACCTTTATCAATAGAAAACATACCCCAAGCAATAAAATCCTCAATAAAATTAAAATTATTAACCATATTACCTGCAGTAGCTGCATCAACATCAAACTGATCCAATATATCTTGAGTTACCTTTAAATAAGCAAAACCATTTTCTGTAACAGTTAAATTATTGACAATAAACCCTTCAAACTTAACCTCTTTCAAAGGTCTCAAATATAAATTCTCATAAAGAGAAGTAAAATCAATACCACTCTCACGAATTAACCTAGAAACTAGTTCAAAAGTCTTACTAGAAGTATAAGAGAATAAAAATCTATTAGTATCAGCAATAACACCAATATATAACTTTTCAGCAACAGACTTATTTAAAACCAAACCAGTATTAAAAATAAGTTCCATAACCATCTGAGAAGCACTACAAGAAGTATCATCAATCCACTCAACATCACAAAACTTCTCTACAAATGGATGATGGTCAATCTTAATAGAACATAATGCCCCATCCATATAACCATCAACTCTTTTTTTATTAGGAGTATCAGTTACAATTAATAAAGACTTAGACATTATTTCAGAATCAATACTATCCAAACCACCCATATATCTAAAACGAGAAGCAGGATTTCCAACAGCATAAACTTTTTTATTAGGAAAAGTTGCTAAAATAGAATCCTTTAAAGCTAACTGACTGCCCAAAGCATCAGGATCAGGTCCCACATGACGAGCAATCACAATACTATCATACTTCTTAATTAATTTATAAATCCTCTTACACATTCTTTTACACATAAATACACACTTTCTATAACAAATTATAAGCGTCTCTAGCAATCATAACTTCCTCATCAGTAGGAATTACATAACAAGGAATCTTGGAATCAGCAGTAGAAATCATACCTTCAGTACCAAAACATAACTCATTAGCCTTTTCATCTAAATGAATACCTATAACACCTAAACGCTTCATAATTTCAGCTCTAAATGGTCTAGACTTCTCACCCATACCAGCAGTAAATACGATCATATCACAACCGCCCATTTCAAAATAATACTTAGCGATATAATCAACTACTCTATCAACAAACATATCACGAGCAAGAATACAACGCTCATCACCATTTTCCCAACCAGAAACAATATCACGAGCATCACTATACTTACCACTGATACCTAATAAACCACTTTGTTTATTCATAATAGTATCTAACTCATCAACACTGAAACCTTTTCTTATCATATAAGGTAAAATAGTAGCATCAATGTCCCCACAACGAGTACCCATAACAAGTCCTGCATTTGGAGTTAAACCCATAGAAGTATTAACACACTTACCATTAACAACAGCACTAATACTAGCACCACTACCAATATGACAAGTAATTAAACGAGTATCATCACGACCCAATATTTCATTAGCACGTAAACTTACATACTTATGGCTAGTACCATGAGCACCAAATCTACGAACATTATACTTACTACACCACTCATAAGGAAGAGCATATAAATACTTACTTTCTTCCATAGTTTGATGAAATGCAGTATCAAAAACAACTACTTGTAAAGCATCAGGAAAAACCTCTAATGCAGCACGAATACCAACTAAAGCAGCTGGATTATGTAAAGGAGCAAGAGGTGCAAGCTCCTCAATCTTAGCCATTACATCATCAGTAACAACTACAGACTTATCGAAATAACTACCACCTTGAACTATACGATGACCCATAGCCTTAATCTCATCCAAAGACTCAACAATATTATAAGCCTTTAACTCTTTAACAACAATTTCAAAAGCACTCTTATGATCAACTACATCAACATGCTTCTCAACCTTATCGCCATTTACTTTCAAAGTATAAAAACTATCTCCAATACCAATTCTTTCAATATATCCAGAAATTAAAACATTCTCTTCTGGCATTTCATAAGCAGTAAACTTCATAGAAGAACTACCAGCATTAATTGATAATACTTTCATAACATAACCTCATTTCTACACAAATAATTATAACTTATTTATAAAACTTTATCAATAATATAAAGAAAAAAAGTAAGCATTCACTTACTCAAAAACATATTTTTATATCTTATAACATTACTTCGAGAAACAGAACCAATCTTAAATAATATATTATCGCTAGATATTTTATAAACACAATTCGTTTTAACTATGCTATCCTTAGATAAATTATTTATAGAATCCTTCTTCAATAAAACATTTGAATCATACTTCAATTTATTCAATCCAGATGAAATAATAAAACCAAAATAATCAAGAGGAACACTAATATTATTATCATCAATAATTACAAATAAATGATTGTAGCCTATACTACCATCAGGAAATAAAAATTCCTTAACATACACGATATCACCGATACTATATTTAGATAAATACTCTACTTTGCTTTCACCAATTAAACTTATCGCATCACCATGGTGCCACTCCTCTTCAGGAGGATAATCTTTAAAAGCTTCACTTGAATCTTTAACTCTACCAGCTTCATAAGCCTTCTTAATAAAATCACTATAATTATCTTTCATAAATTCACCTCAAATTAATTGTAACTTATAAATTAACATATTGTCAATAAAAAAATAGTAGAAAAATCTACTATTTATCATTTGGTTTCATAGTTGGGAATAATATAACATCCCTTAACGAAGGAGCATCATATGCAAGCATAATTAATCTATCAATTCCAACACCAAGACCTGAAATTGGAGGCATACCTTGTTCCATAGATAATAGATAATCCTCATCCATATCCATAGTCTCATCATCACCTTGAGCTTTAGCCTTCAATTGATCTTCAAAAGACCTTCTTTGTTCTTCAGGATTAACTAACTCTGAATATGCATTACATATTTCCGCACCATTAATAACAACTTGGAAACAATCAACCATATTAGAATCATTATCATTTCTTCTAGCAAGTGGTTTTAATAACGCTGGATAATTATACATAACAACAGGTCCAACAATATTAGCTCTCAATAACTTCTTATATAAGAAATCAGTTAATTGAGCTAAACTCTTATAATCTTCCATATCCTTTAAAGAGAAAAATCCCTTTTCAACAACTTTAGCCTTATAAAGATCAACATCAGTTTCCTTTAAGAAATCAAATCCTAAAATACGAGTCAACTCTTCAACATAATTAACCCTTTCAAATGGCTTAGAAAAATCTAACTCATTACCACCACTAGTAATTACTTCACTACCAGTCAAAAACTTAATAGAATCCCTTAAAAACTTCTCAAAGAACTTAATATTATCTTCAAAATTCCAATAAGCACAATACCACTCAACTTGAGTGAACTCAGGATTATGTTGTGGATCCATACCTTCATTTCTAAAACATTTAGCTACTTCAAAAACCTTATTAAAGCCACCAACAACACATTCCTTCAAATAACATTCAGGTGCAATTCTTAAATTACAATCTAAATCAAGTGCATTATAATGAGTAAAAAATGGTTTAGCAGAAGCACCACTTACACTAGTTTGAATAATAGGTGTTTCAACCTCTAAAAATCCATTATCAGCTAAATAATTTCTTAAAAATAAATAATACTTACTTCTACCTAAAAATATCTTTCTAGAATCCTCATTAGTAATTAAATCAACATATCTTTGACGATACTTCATTTCAATATCAGTTAACCCATGAAATTTTTCAGGTAATGGTCTTAATGCTTTACCTAAAAATTCAAAACTATCAGCTCTTACAGTTTTTTCACCAGTTTGAGTAGTAAACACCTCACCATTAACACCAATAAAATCCCCTAAATCAATATTAGACTTAAAGAAAGAATACTTTTCTTCTCCAACCGAATCAACTTTAATAGAAACCTGAATAGAACCCTCTAAATCTCTTAATCTCAAGAAACTTAACTTACCCATCTTTCTCATAAATACGACTCTACCAGCAATTCTAACATCACTAGTCCCATCTTCTAAAGAAGAAACTTCACTAAGCTTATAATTAACATCATACTTTTCAGGATATGGATTACAAACCTTACGAATCTCTTCAATTTTATCTCTTCTTATAACCTCTTGTTCACTTAATTCTCTCATTTTTTCACCTCAATTACCTTAGTACCTGCAATTAAATCAGGCAAACTCCTTTTGTCATTTCTATATAATACCATAAAAATACTAGAAATTGCTACTATAAATTGTAAAATTGATAATATTGATACAACATACATATAACTTAAATCATTAAGTAAAAATATAAAACACAAACTTATAATAGAACTACCAATACCATTCATCAATAAATATCTAAAAATTAATTGATTAGAACTAACAGTATTATCATCCTTAGAAACTATTTTAATACCAATATATTTCTTACCAAAACTTTGTCCACCATTATAAAGTGGATATAAAACAAAATATAATATATTAACAACAACACTTATTAAACTAGATAAAAACAATTCTTTTTCTAAACCATAATTAATAATAGAATATTGATTAATAAACATATCAATACCAATATTTCCATCAATAAAATTATTATTTAAATCAAATAATTCCTCACTCAATTTTTGAGCATTATCACTAATAGGAATAATCATATCTATTACAAATGTAATTAAAAAAACAATAATTAAATCAATAATAAATGCAAAAAATCTTTTCTTAAACATTTGAACTCTCCTTTAAAAACTCATCCAAGATACTATATATCTCATCAATACTATCAGCTTTATTAATCAATGAATTAACATAATTAGACCCCTTAATACCCTTTAAATACCTACTTATATGCATACGCATTTCCAAAACCACAACCTTTGAAGGTTTTATTAAAAGCAAATATTTAATATGTTTCTTAATCATATCAATCCTATCACTTAAACTAATCTCACTAGGCAAATTACCATTTTCTAAATAATCAACACATTCCTTGATAATCCAAGGATTACCAATAGCAGCACGACCTATCATAATTCCATCACATAAAGTCTCATCAAGCATCCTTTTAGCATCAAGATAAGACTTAATATCACCATTACCTATAACAGGAATAGAAACACTTTCCTTAACACTCTTAATAATATTCCAATCAGCTTGACCACTATAACCTTGAGCCCTAGTTCTAGGGTGAACAGTAATCATACTAGCACCAGCTTTCTCAACAACCTTAGCAATCTCTACTGCATTAATACTATTACTATCCCAACCACTTCTAATCTTAACAGTAACAGGAACATTAACACTATCTACTACACTCTTAACAATATCATAAGCCCTTTCTGGATTCTTCATAAGAGAACTACCTGCTTGACTTCTTAAAGCAACCTTAGGAACAGGACATCCCATATTAATATCAATAAAAGAAACCTTATAATTATCACAAATGTATTTAGCAGCTTTAGCCATACTATTAGGATTACCACCAAATATTTGAACTCCAACAGGAACATCTAAATCATTAATACCATTAAGCATCTCAATAGTTTTCTCATTACCTCTAAAAATAGCTTCAGAACTAATTAATTCAGTAATCGCAAAACCAAGACCCATCTCACTAACTAATTTAATATATGAAGCATTACTAATACCAGCCATAGGAGCAAGTCCAACTCGATTCTTAACACAAACATTTCCTATATAAAACATAGCAAATCACCAGCACACTATTATAGCAAATATATTAATCAATATCAAATGCTTTAATACAAATCTCCAAACTTGAATAAATTTTCATAAAATAAACACTATCAAAATTATTACGAGCAAGTCCCATAGAATCCAAATAACACTTAATAACACGTTTCTTAAAATCCTCTTTATATAATATACTTCTATCAGAACACAACCTTTTAATCTTATTAGGAACAATAACATTTAATATAGAACAAATATCATTCTGAACATTAATATCAACAGTATCATAAGTAATCAAATCACTTATACTACGAATCAAATCAGAAGAAGTCATATCACCATTATTAATACTAGTACTCATAACATTAATATAGCTAGTACATACATCAATCTTATTTTTTAACCTCTCAACCTTTGGAGCAATAATTTCATCCTCACCATTTCCAAGTTTATTATTATGCCATTCCAAATCTTTATTAAGATTAATAAGTAACTTCTTATTTTTATAAATATCCAAAAGTAAATTAAGTAACGATTTACGCTTATCAAACTTATATTCACACCCTAAAATAGGATAACTTCTTAATAATTCCCTTAATAAATTAGGATTTTCTTGTTTTAAAACAACATCAAATAAAACATCAATATTAATACATTTATCCTCTTCATCACTTACATCGTTTGAAACAGATATAACACCATAATCCAAATTAATATTAACATTTAAACCCAAATGAGAATAATAATCACTAACAGTTTTCAAAGACTGTTTTCTTAACTCATTAGAAAAACTAATATCATGATAATTCTTATCAAAATAATTATCACCCAATATACTATTTAAACATATTTCCTTAACAAGTCTTAACTGTTCAAAACTATAGCCAGAAGAACTATTAATGCCATCAATTAAATACAAATACTTAATCTGATAAAATATATCAGCCAATATTTTATAATCAACCTTATCACCAATATTTTGTTTATATATAATTATTTTTTTCTTCTTTTCATAATATGGATCATTTGAAACAACACGGTCAGATATTTCAAACAAAACATTTAAATTCTTACTAATAGAAAAACTCAAACAAAACATTTTATAAAAATAACTAATTAAATCATAATCCAAAACAACACTCTTAGAAACCAAATAATAAGTAAAATAATTAATATAATCATTAGGCATTATATAATTTGGACAAGCATAACAATAAAAAACAAGCATTTTCTTCAAATCATCAATATTAACAAAACTATTACTAATAACAACTTGATTATACTTTTGAACAAGCAACTCTTTTACTTCCTCAAAATTAAAACTTTCTAAAATATTATTAAACTCATCATTTTTAATAGAAAAACTATAAACCTTTAATAAAACCTTATCAAAAAAAATGTCTTCCTTACTACCTCTATTGGATGAAAATTTTCTTATATATCTATTAATATAATTTATATTAGAATTAATACTAGATAAATCACTACACAAAGATAAAACATAACTTTCAATTTGTTTTCTATAAGAATCCTTATATTCAGCAGAGTTGACTTTATCACACAATTCATCACTAGATATAATTCTCTTAATCATTTCTAAATTAATATCCATAAGCCAACTCCTTCCCTCTTTATTCTTTTACCCTATATAACATTATACCAAAAAATTCAATTAAAATAAACACCTATTTTTACATACCATTTACAAATAAAATAAAAAACTAGACAAAAACATAAAAAACATGTATAATTATTAAGTCTTATACAAAAAGAAAGGAGTTTATAATGAAATTATTAAATGGCGAAGCAACAAAAATCTTCGCACTAGGCGGACTTGGAGAAGTCGGCAAAAATATGTATTGTGTAATGCATAAAGATGAAATTATTATTACGGATGTCGGTATAACATTTCCACAAGGAGAACTACCTGGAGTTGACTATATAATTCCAGACTTTACATTCCTAAAGAAAAATGAAAGTAAAATAAAAGCTTTATTTATAACACATGGTCATGAAGACCACATTGGAGGTATACCTTTTCTATTACAAAACATAGAAATACCAAAAATATATGCTCCAAATCAAGCAGTCGGTTTAATAAGAAGAAAACTAGAAGATAGAAACATCAGATATGATAACTTAATAACATTTAATGAAGAAACAAAAGTTAAATTCAAATACATAGAAGTAGAATTCTTTATGACTACTCACTCAATTCCAGATTCACACGGAATATGTATTAAAACACCAAATGGTACAGTTGTAACAACAGGAGACTTCAAATTTGACCTAACACCAATTGGACCAATGGCAAACCTTCATAAAATGGCTAAAATCGGATCAGAAGGAGTTACACTACTTCTAAGTGATAGTACAAATGCATTAAACCCAGGATTTTCAACAAGCGAATCAAAAGTAGACGAAACACTTGGAGAAATATTTAAAAGTCATCATGGAAGAATAATAATCGCAACATTCGCATCAAACATATATAGACTTAAACATATAGTTGATACATGTAAGAAAAACGATAGAAAAATCGCAATATTCGGAAGAAGTATGGAAAACAACATAGAAATATCAATACAAGATGGATATATAAAACATAAAGAAATATTTGTTACACCAGAAGAATCAAATACACTTCCAAGCGAAAAAGTATGCTTACTATGTACTGGAACACAAGGAGAACCATTAGCGGCATTATCAAGAATCGCAAATGGAACACACAAACAAATAAAGCTAAAAGAAAATGACTTAGTAGTATTCTCATCATCAGCTATTCCAGGAAATGCATTAAGCATATCAAGAACAATAAATAAACTATATCTAAAAGGTGTTAAAGTATATACAAATACTTCATTAAACGATGTACATACAAGTGGACATGGAAACCAAGAAGAATTAAAATTAATGATAAGACTAATTAATCCAAAATACTTCATGCCATTCCACGGAGAACATAGAATGTTAAAAGCACACACTGATTTAGGAGTAGCATGTGGAATACCAAGAGAAAACACTTTTGTACTTGAAAACGGTGACGTATTACTAATGAAAAATGGAACAATAACAAAATCAGAAGAAAAAATACAAGCCGGAGACGTATATGTAGATGGAAATAGAATTGGTAGCGTTGGAAACGCTGTAATGAAAGACAGAAAAACAATGGCAAGCGATGGAATTGTGGTAGTAATCGCTAATATCGACACAAATAATAATATATTACTAGGAAATCCAAACATAACAACAAGAGGATTTGTACTAGTAAACGATAATATTGAACTATTAAAACAACTTGAAGAAATAACAAAACAAGCAATTAATAGTAAAATTAAAAACCATGTAAATTATAATGAGATAAAATCAGAAATAATAACTGAATTATCAGAATTTATAAATGAAAAAACAGGAAGAAAACCTATAATACTACCTGTTATCATGGATATAAAAAAAGAAATTAAAGTAAAAAATTAAAATGAGCAACAAAGCTCATTTTTTTTATTCTATTGTATACTCGTCTCCTGTAATACCACTTCCACTTAAACTAATACCTGATTTAAGATAAAATGCTGGACGAACCCCCATATTTTCATTATTAGCAATTACTAAATTGAAAGCCCCGTTACTAGCAATATCCCATATACTACCTGAGCCATTTGAAGCAGGAGAAAAAGACCAAAGATTATAACCTTTAAATGTCCAATTTAATACTTTACACGGAGATCCAACACTGACATAATTTGATTTTACACTTGTACATTCTGGATTTGTTGATGCTTCTACATATTCTGTTATATTTAATAATCCTACCTTGCCTATCCATTTTAATTGTCTTTCTTCTTCTTTTTCTTTTAATATACCTTTATCAGCTGCTGTATAATATATTCCTCCTACATTCCAAGAATGATTATCTATATAACTTTCTAAATTAGATAAACCTGTCCAACTTCCATCATTTAAATATTTATTCAATGTGGATTCTGTTCCTACTTTTCCAGAAACACCATTTGTTAAAGTTGTGGCAGTGGGACTTGAATAATAGAAATAATGAAAACTATCTCCTAGAGCAGAACCATTATATAAGGTATTTGTTTGATCTCCCCATACATTACATCCATTTTCTAATGTACAATAAGTGTTGTTGGTTCCATCACTTTTTCTTACATTAGCTTCATCCCATGCTTTATTAAATAGTTTCTCATCTCTTACTACTTTTATAGTTCCATCAGTTTCATATGATACTATTCTATATAAAGTATTATTTGTTCCGTCTTCTTTTAAGAATATTCTATTATTAGGATTTGCTCCTCTATATATTAATCTTCC
>OCVV012824076.1_pt1 | contig 10444 bp, 5 predicted proteins | sample 1539721 | NCBI WGS metagenome assembly OCVV01 (sample SAMN02144230, study PRJEB22623) | gut metagenome | biome: sheep rumen | host: Ovis aries | place: New Zealand
GGCAAGCGGCGAGAGCGACGACAACCGCATCCATTACCTGGCCTATCCGGGCGAGCGTCCGATTTTTGACGGCGCGAACCTCCCCGTGGCGGCAGGCGGGGAACACAGCGACGGCACTCCCGAGGGAGCGATGTATACCTCGCCGATTGTGATTTCGGCAAAGTACCTGCACCTGAAGGGTTTCGAGGTGCGCAACACGCCCATGAAACACAACTCGAATTCCGGCGTTTTCCTTTACGCGAGCAAGCACATCTTTTTGGAGCAGATTGATAGCCACCATAATGCGGGTCCCGGATTCTTCGCGAACGACGGAGCGCCAGATGGCGGCGGACACATCTTCTTGAACTGCGACGCGCACGACAACTACGACCCCTTGGGCTGGCAGGGTGACGGCGAAAATGCCGACGGCTTCGGCGCGCATTACCAGAAACCCGGCGAGGGCGATACGACCAAGTTCATCGGGTGTCGCGCCTGGTGGAACAGCGACGACGGCTTCGACTTCATCAACCAGGAATTTCCCGTGGTGCTGGAGAACTGCTACGCGATGGGGAACGGCTACAGCGATTACGGGCTTGGCAACCCGAAGAACGGCAACGGGCACGGCATCAAGATGGGCGAAAGCACCCTCGGCGGCGGGCGCCATACCATCAAGTTCTGCGCCGCCTGGAAAAACAAGGCGACGGGCTTTTACGCGAACTACACCGGCGTGGGCAGCAAGTGGCTCAACAACACGTCGTACATGAACAAGGACCGCGAATTTGCCATGGCATCGACGCTCTTCGATTCTGAAGGGAACCGCATTGCCGAGGTGGCACCCCTCACCGGCGACAACGCGCACGTGCTCAAGAACAACATTGCCTTCCCGAACAAGAATTCTCAAGTCGGGGAATGCTGGGAGTATATACCGAGCCAGAACATCGACCGTTATGTGGAATGCCCCGCCGGCGAGAACAACACGTGGAATTTGAAACTAGATTTGACAGAAGATGATTTTGAAAGTCTCGACGACCCGAGCATGACCGTGACCGGCAAGGATCTCTCGACCATCGCGGGAATATTGGGCCCGCGTAACGCCGACGGAAGCATACCCAATGTGGGCTTCCTGAAACTCAAGAAGGGGAGCCGCGCCATCGACAAGGGCGAAGATCTCGGGTTCCCGTTTGTGGGCGAAGCGCCTGACCTCGGCGCGTTCGAATACGGGCTTTCAAGTAGTTCAGTCGTCGGGTCTTCAAGCTCCGCGGAAAGCGCCGCTTCCATCGCCATGCCCCGCAAAGGGTATTTACCTGGGCTGCACGCCACCCGTGGCGCCGCACTCGTTTTCGACCTACAGGGACGCCTTCTCGGAAACTTGCAGTTTGAACAAATTAACGGGAGCGACGGCGCCCTCGCAGGTATGCTTCGTGCAAAATTCAGGACCCCCGGCACTTATATCATACGCTATGGCAGTGAAATCCGGAAAGTGCAGGTGAGCCCTTAGCCAAACTTAAATATCTTGATAAAAATGTGTTAAAACTACACTTTTATCAAGATATTTTTGCGATTTTGTCTCATTTTTATATATAAAAATTTAGCCGAAAAAAATTCTATATTCCCACTAGTACCAACTTACGGAGACTGGATGCTGTTTAGCAAATCGTGGTTCATTGTCTAGGGCCTTGGGAGACATTCCTTGGGCCGTCTTCCAAGGCGATTTTTATGCCCGTCATAAAAATTCAACCTGGAGATAAACAATGAAAAATTACACTATCCGCACGGAACAACCGCGCGACTTTAAGACCGTCGAAAACCTTACCCGCGAAGCCTTCTGGAACGTGTACCGTCCCGGATGCACCGAGCATTACGTGCTGCACTGCTACAGGAGCGAGCCCGACTTTGTGCCGGAACTCTCGCTCGTGCTGGAAGTGGACAGCGAAATCATCGGGCACGTGATGTACGTGTGGTCGCACATCGACGCCGACGACGGGCGCAAAATCCGCATGATGACCTTCGGGCCCATCAGCATCCGCCCCGACTACAAGCGCAAGGGATACGGGAAAACATTGCTCGACCATTCCATGCGCATTGCCGCCGAGATGGGCGCGGGCTGCCTCCTGATTTGCGGGAACATCGCGTTCTACGGCAAGAGCGGCTTTGTGGTCGCGAGCACCAGGGGAATCCGCTACGCCGATGACCCCGAAAGTGACGCACCCTACTTCCTCTGCAAAGAACTGCAAGAAGGCTTCCTCGACGGAATCACCGGCAGCTACCGCGACCCCGAACCGTACTTTGTCGCCATGCGCAACCCCGAGGCATTCGAGAAGTACGACGCGGAATTCCCGCCGAAGGAAAAGCTCGTGCTGCCCGGACAGTTAGGGTAAAACGAAGGACGTAGGGGGAGGGGAAAGCCTTCCCCTCGCTCCTGCCACATGTCATCCCCGCGAAGGCGGGGATCTCCTAAAAGCAAGCGTCAGGAGGAATTCTTCTGGCGCTTTTCTTTAAGAATGCCACGAATTTGACAATCTTTTTCTGAAAAATGCCACGAATTTGACGATTTTTTATACGTGAATGGCGAAATTTCGCTAAAAACGGCAATTGGCCAAAAAAGTCACTACCAAACGCAAAATCGATAAAAAAAATATCAAAAATCGGTTTGGCGGGGCGGAAATTAGAGGGGAATGCCTTCCCCTCGCTCGCACTCCGTTGCTCGCTACCCCTTCTCCTAGGGACTCTGCCCCTAAAACCCCGTCGCATTTGAGAAGTTCAATGCGTTTTTTTCTCTTTTCGTAAATCCAAGTTTGCGCTTATCCCCATAATAGTTTATATTCCTTTATGTACCGCACAATGCGGTGTTTGATTTTTATATGGAACAGTGTTTTTTTAATAATATGTCCGAGAAGGTTGTTGATGACCTTCGTAAAACGGTCGTTCCTGGTTCCCGCCTGTCTATTGCCGCAGCAAGCTTTTCCCTATACGCTTTTGAGACCTTGAAGGATGAACTTTGGAAGATTGATTCCTTGCGGTTCATTTTTACGTCCAAGACTTTCGTAAAAAAGCAGGCGTCCAAGGAAAGTCGCGAATTTGATATTTCGCACAACCTGCGGGAACAGGCGCTTGAGGCGGAACAGTCTGCCCGCGAGCGTTCGCTGTTCGGTAGCGAATTTGAATTGAAGTTGCGCAACCAGCTGAACCAGAAAGCGATTGCGGTGGAATGCGCCGAGTGGATTCGCCAGAAGGTAAAATTCCGGACGAACATAACCGACTTGAACTATCAGACGTTCATGCATGTAAAGCAGCCCGATGACGACGCGCTTTATACGCCGTTCAACGAGTTTTCGGCGGTGGGCCTTGGTGTAGAAAAAGGCAACAACATTTCCAATTTTAGCATGAGGGTTTCGGCGCCTCTTTCCAATGACTATATCAACAAGTTTAACGAATGTTGGTTTGACGAATCGCAATTTGAAGAAGTGACCCAGGCGGTTATGGATAGCATCGCTACGGTCTATAAGGAAAATTCTCCCGACTTCATTTACTTTGTAACGCTCTACAATATTTTCCATGAATTCTTGAACGACATCAGCGAAGATGTTTTGCCGAATTCGGCGACGGGATTCAAGGAAAGCGCTATTTGGCAAAAGCTTTACAACTTCCAGAAAGATGCGGCGCTTGCTATCATCAACAAATTGGAAAAATACAACGGTTGCATTCTCGCCGATAGCGTGGGTCTCGGCAAGACTTTCACGGCGCTTGCGGTGGTCAAGTATTACGAAAATCGTAACAAGAATGTGCTGGTACTTTGCCCCAAGAAGTTGAACAACAACTGGATGACCTTCAAGAATAACCAGACGAACAACCCGCTTGTTACGGACCGTTTTCGTTATGACGTGCTGTACCATTCGGATTTGTCGCGTGATTCGGGGAGCACGAATGGCCTTGACTTGAGCCGCATTATTTGGAGCAATTACGACCTTGTGGTGATTGACGAATCGCATAATTTCCGTAATGGCGGTACGGCCACAGGCGAAGATTTTTCTGCCGATGAATTTGACGATGATATCGACCGCAAGGAAAACCGCTACCAGCGCTTATTGAATCAGGTCATTCGCAAGGGTGTAAAGACGAAGGTGCTGATGCTTTCGGCAACGCCGGTGAATAATCGCTTCAACGATTTGAAGAACCAGTTGCGTTTGGCCTACGAAGACGATTCGGAAAAGATGGATTCTTTGCTGAACTTGAACAACGGCATTGATTCCATTTTCAAGCAGGCGCAGAGTGCCTACAATGCGTGGGTAAAACTCCCGGCCTCTCAGCGAACTACGCAGGCGTTGCTTGAAACGTTGGATTTTGACTTTTTTGAATTGCTTGATTCGGTAACGATTGCGCGTTCCCGCAAGCATATCGAAAAATTTTACGACATCAATGAGGTGGGCAAGTTCCCGGAACGGTTGCCGCCCATTTCGGAATCTCCCGACTTGACCGACGTGGCGGGAATTTCGTTCGATAGCATTTATCTGCTGTTGAGCCAGTTACAGATGAGTGTGTATAGCCCGGCGCGATTTGTGCACCCGAGCCGTATCGAGGGCTATATCGACAGTTCCGAAGAAAAGGATTTGTTGCTTGGCCGCGAAATGGGCATTCGGAAACTCATGAGCATCAACATGCTCAAGCGGCTGGAAAGTTCTGTCTATTCGTTCAAACTGACATTGGACCGTTATCACGAATTGGTTCAAAAAACAGTTGACAAGATTGAGAAGTACAAGAAGAGTATTGATGCTGGCAACGCGACTGCGGATGCAGATATTATTTACGATATCGATTGCGCGGCCCTGGAAGATGACGAATTTACCGTCGGCAAGGATGTACACTTCAATTTGGCCGATATGGATTACATTGGCTGGCTGAACGAGCTCCGCCAAGAATTGAGCGTACTTGCGCAGTTGCAAAAAATAGCCGGGCAACTTTCGCCTGAACATGATTCCAAGTTGCAGACCCTGTTTGCAAGAATCTGCAACAAGATCGAGAATCCGATCAATCCTGGGAACAAGAAGATAATCCTGTTCACGGCATTTGCCGATACGGCGAAATACCTTTACGAACAACTTGCCGAGAAACTGCTCAAGAAATACGGAATCCACTCGGCACTTGTAACGGGCGATATGGACGGTCGCACGAATCTCCCGAAGTTGCGCGCCGATTACGATACGATGCTGACGTATTTTTCGCCGCAGTCCAAGGAACGCCATTTGCTCAGGAACGTTGTTCCGGGCGATATCGACTTGCTGATTGCGACGGACTGCATTAGCGAAGGCCAGAACTTGCAGGATTGCGATTACCTGATCAATTACGATATCCACTGGAACCCGGTGCGCATTATCCAGCGCTTTGGCCGTATAGATCGTATCGGTAGCAAGAATGCAAAAATCCAGCTGGTGAACTTTTGGCCCAACGTGAGCCTCGATGAATACATCAACCTGAAATCGCGTGTGGTCGCCCGCATGAAAATATCGGTGATGACCGCGACCGGCGACGACAACCCCATCAGCGCCGAAGAGAAGGGCGACTTGGAATACCGCAAGGAACAACTGCGCAAGTTGAAAGAAGACGTAGTTGACCTTGAAGACATGAAGGGCGGCGTGAATATCGTGGATTTGGGCTTGAACGATTTCCGTATGGACTTGTTGCAATATCGCGAAACCCATCAAGAAGTTGAAAATGCGCCCACGGGAATTTATGCGCTCGTGCATGCCGACGAAACAAGCGAATTGCCGCCCGGCGTGATTTACATTTTGCGCAACCGCAACAACGCCGTGAATATCCGCAGCAAGAATCGCTTGCACCCCTTCTACATGGTTTACTTGAAACAAGACGGCAGCGTCGTTTGCAACCATCTTTCGCCGAAAAAGATTCTTGACCTGATGCGCCACGCCTGCCGCGGGCTTGCCTCGCCCGACATTGTACTTTGCAAGGCCTTCAACAAGGAAACTGCGGACGGTCGCAAGATGGGTAAGTACAGCGACCTTTTGCAGCAGGCAATCGCCTCGATTATCGAAGTCAAGGAAGAATCCGATATCGACAGCCTCTTTGGAGAAGGCGAAACCACCGCGCTCACTGGAGAAATCCGCGGCCTGGACGATTTTGAACTCGTGACATTCTTGGTAGTCAAATGATAAACCTGCCCTCTTCGACATACGTGGGCAAGAACGTGCCCAAGGAAAAGTTCTACAGTAAGTGCGCCATCAACACGGCGGTAAAGAACCTGTTTGTTAAGTACGTGGAACAGATTGTATGGCAAAATAAGCTGACCGCACAGACCATGGCCGCAGAAAAGGGTCTACTGGTGAACGAAATTGATGTTTTTGAAGTCAAGATGAAGCTTGCCGAATGCCCGCGCAAGCTGTTTGAGTTCATAGACCAGAACCTGCATCATCACAACGTCTTTGTATTGACTTTCGAAGACCGGACGAAACTGTTCGTGAACTTCAAGGAAAAAGAGAAGGACGAAACTTTCTTGGAATCCTTCGAAACTCCGTGGAAACCTGCCGATGAACCCATATTTAATTTGTTTGGCAGCAACATGGACGAAATCTACGAATCCATCGTCCGCAGTGCCGCTCCAGATTACGTCATTGCGAGCGAAGCGAAGCAATCTAAAACCTCTTTAAAAGATTATATTTTACAAAATAAACAAGACCAAAAAATCAGGGCCCAAATCGAAAAACTGGAGAAAAAACTCGCCAATGAAAAGCAGTTTAACAGACAGGTGGAAATAAGGGCTGAAATAAGGAAATTGGAAAAGGATGCAAAACTATGATTAAAGATGAAAATAAAGTTCTTTTGAAACAACTTGAACATGTAAAAGAAGTTGTTTGCTCACTAGATAAGAAAAAACTTTTAGACGATTCCGTTTATAATTGGAGTGTTTGGACTGATGAATCAATTCATCAACAAGACCCATTAGTAGCAATGCAAGATTACTACAGAGAGATACTAGAAAAAATGAACCTTTCTGCCGTTTCCTTGCTAATAAGAACTATAGAATGGGCAAAAGGCTTTTTTGATGCGATTGAAGCGGATAATTGGTTGACGGCTGCTGCTTCATTAAGGGGGGCTATGGAATCTGCAGGAGACGCTAGAATTTCTCTAAAAAAGAGTATAGGCTTTCTGTTTGAAGAAAAAACGCATATCGAAGAGTGGTTATTATGTGATGGCTCAAATATGCCGAAAAAAATATATGCTTATGAAGAAATGGAGAATCTGTTGAACGAATTTATTTTTGCAAATAGGAAGCAAGATAATGCTAGACGGGGTGAACCATATTTGCCGGAAGCTAAACAAAATAAAGATTATATCGAATCGCTAGGAGAAATAGATGGCCCTGAAGGAATAAATACATATAAATTATATTATGCGCAATTGTGTGAATTGACGCACCCCTCAGGTATTCCGATTAGAAAAATGTACGACCAGAAAGACGGAGCGATTAGAAAAAACGATCAATATAGTATGTTTGGTATGGCGGAGCTGGTTCAATGGGCGTCAGTTATGAGCCAAAGAGTATTTATCAACCCGATAAATCTAAGTCTATGCTTGATGCGAATACTTGCTGTGATGAATGTTAATCCGCGTAATAAAATTCACAAAGGAATAGATCTGACTGCCATATTTGAAAATAACGCAGTCCTAAAACAAGCATTAGTTGTTTTTGGAAAGGAAAATATAAATCAAGCGGGACTATGATTAAAACATTAAATATTTATAAAACGGCGAGTTACAAAAATCCAGTGCGAATAAATCTGGATGGTAAAAAATTAGCCTTATTCTATGGATTAAATGGTTCTGGAAAATCATCTATAACGAATTACTTGTTAGCATACTCAAAAGGAGATCCATTGCCTTCTAAGTATTCGTCATGTAGTGTGGAGTGGGATTCTGCTGGGGAAAAAGAAATAGTTGTATATAATAGTCAATTTGTAACAAGTGTTTTTTATGAAAACAAAGAACAACAGGGCATATTCTCTTTAGGAGAAAAAAATGTTGATGCAGAGAGACAGATAGAATTAGATAAAAAAGAAATTGAAAAGAAACAACCTCTTTATGATGCCGAATCTCAAGCTACAAAAAAATGCAAAGATGATATTGATAATGAGTTCCAAAAAATAAAAAACAAAGTTTTTAAGATTAAACAAGATTTTGAAAAAAAAGAACTTGATTTCTGCTTAAAGGGGGCGAAAAATAAGGATGATTTTTGGACTAAATTAAGAAATGTAGTCTCAGCTCCTGCCGAAACTATTATAAATATTGAAGATTTAAAAATAAGAGCTAAATTATTAGAAAATCCCCCTGAGCCAAAGAAAACCTTTAATTTAATTTCCGAAAAGTTCGCGGAAATGGAATCAAATGATCTTTGGAATGAAAGTATAATAGGAACTGGTGATTCGTATTTAAAAGAACTAATTGATTCTTTGCATAATCTTGACTGGTTCAGGACTGGTTATGCTTATTATGTTGAGAAAGCGGATGGAAAATGCCCTTTTTGCCAACAAATATTGCCAAACGGTTTTAAAGAAGAGTGTGAAAAAATTTTTGATTTGGTGTATAAAAACAAAATCCAACAATTAGATGGCTTATTTCAGCAATACGAACGTTCTTATCACTATGCTATTTCTTTTGACGAAACGCAAATTGATAATATTGAATTAACAAAATCCGTACAATCATTTAGAGATTTGTACGAAAAAAATAAAAATTTGATTAATGAAAAACGAAGAAATCCGTCTGTTCAAATCAAATTAGCGCCTTTAGATGCAAAAGTCTCTGAAATCAATGAAATCCTAACAAAAATAAATGAAGAGGCTAATATTTTTAATAGCCGTCTTGGAAATCCGCAAAAAGAAAAAGACGAAATAAATTCCCTTTTTTGGCAGTGGGTAGAAAAAAAATATCATGATGATCTTATTCAATATGATGAAAAAATAAAGAATTTTGACGGCGCTATGAAAACTCATCAAGAAAAAGCATCTGAATATAAAAGAGACATTGGTGCACTTGAACAAGATATTTTGGTGAATACTGAAAAGCTTGTGTCTATGCAGGCTACGATTACAAATATTAATGCGGAAATCGATTCGTTAGGATTATCGGATTTTCATATTGTGGAAAATCCTGAAAATCCTGGCCATTTTAAAATAAAAAGAGACGAAGCGGCTCAAACTGAAGATTCCGATGATGTATATAAGACATTAAGTGAAGGCGAGAAAACATTAATAACATTTCTCTATTTTCTTGAATTATGCAAAGGAGGCGTGGATAAAAGAAGGGTAAATGCGTTAGTCAATAAGATTATAGTTATTGATGACCCCATATCAAGTTTGTCACAAAACTATGTATATGAGATATCTTATTTGATTGCCAACACATTTACTCAAGGAAAAAATATTATTCCTGAACAGTTGCTTATATTTACGCACAACTTGTATTTTTTTTACGAAATATCAGAGCATCAGTTAGATAAATATTTGAAAAAATATGAAAAGGCTACAAGTGGTCCTTATCCTTTCTTTAGAATACGAAAGAACAAAGCGAGCGAAATTATTTCAATGGGTAAAGATGAAATTCAAAACGATTATCAGTCGTCTTGGTTATTGTATAAAGAATGTCTTGAAGGGAAGGCTCCGGTTAGATTGCTGCCCAATACAATGAGGAATATATTAGAGTACTATTTTTCTTTTGTAAAAAGAAAAGGAAAATTACAGAAGGCTTTAGAAGAATTAAGTTGTGAAGAAGCAGATTTTAAGCCTTTTTATAGATTTATAAATAGGGGTTCTCATTCTGATATAGTAAATATATCGGAGTTTAAAGATATTGATACTGGCAAATATCAAGTTCTTTTTAAGAAAATTTTTGAAAAAACAGGCTTTGTGGACCATTATAACGCAATGATGGGTGTTGAACCTGCAGAAGAGGGTACATAAGGAATTTATCAATAGTCTGATATTTCCCCTACATCTCCTCAATCGCAAACGGTAGCATATACAGTGGTTTGAGTTGTAGTGTCCCTACGTGGTCCACGTCCTTTTGCGAGAAGAGGATTCTGCGGTAAACCTTTTTGGAATACTTTTCTGCGAACTGGTCGATGGATTCGTGGTTCCGCGCCGCCGAGGACTTGATTTCGACAGGGACAACCTTGTGGCCGTGCGATAGCAGAAAGTCAATCTCGTAGTAATGCGTGCTGTTTTCTTTTTGCCAGGTGTGGTAATACAGTTCCCTGTCGCTTGATGCTATAATCTGGGCCGCGACATTTTCGTACAGGTAGCCTAAATCGGCATCCAGCTTGTCGCTCAGAAGTTTCTTGTAAATCTCGTTGGTCTGTTTCGAGTTATCGAACATCAGCGAGATAAAAAGTCCCGTATCGGCGGTGTAGAGTTTGAACTTGTCCAAATCCTTTGTCTGTGCTAGGGCCGAGGCCGGA
>OCVV011062062.1_pt1 | contig 10442 bp, 9 predicted proteins | sample 1539721 | NCBI WGS metagenome assembly OCVV01 (sample SAMN02144230, study PRJEB22623) | gut metagenome | biome: sheep rumen | host: Ovis aries | place: New Zealand
CGCCCAATCGCCTCCGCCAATTACATTTCCGGCACGCACACTCGCTATAGCCTTGCCATGTTTTGCATACTCTGCCGGGTTCATGAACGACCGACGCCAACTGCTGATGGCTATCTCGCAAGCGCCCTTGCTACTGCTATACGGGTCATAACCACCCATTGGTTCATCCTCTGCATAAGCATGATTCTGCTCGCGGTTCTCATAGCACTTGTCCGTTGTTATCATCACAGCAACTTTTGTAGATGGACATTGACGGAAAGCCTCCATCACATTGATGGTTCCCATCACATTTGTTTGCCATGTATCTACCGGCTCAACATAACTCAGTCGCACCAACGGTTGTGCCGCCAGATGAAATACTATCTCCGGCTGGTACTCTTTGAAGATACGCTTCATTGCTTCTCCGTCACGAATATCTGCGCGCAAGTCGGCTTTGATTTTTCTTCCTATCCCGGATAGCACAAAGTTATCCTTTTCCGTCTGTGGCTCAAGTGCTACACCAATCACATCAGCTCCTAATTCATACAACCATATGGTCAACCACGAGCCTTTGAATCCCGTATGACCGGTTATCAGCACGCGCTTGCCGCGATAGAATCCATTGAATATATCTATGTTGCTCATTGCTAATTGCTCAATGGTGATTGATACAAAATTCCCGGATACAGGTAATCATCCATTGCAGCATTTCGTCGGTCATGCCGGGATAGACACCAATCCAGAAACCGTTGTTCATGATGAAATCGGTGTTCTTCAGTTCGCCTACCACACGGTAGCCTTCGCCACTCTTACGCATCTCATCGAAAGCCGGATGCTTTATCAAGTTGCCGGCAAAGAGATTACGTGTCTGAATCCTCTTGCTCTCCAGATATCCGGTCAACTCATTGCGCGTAAAACCTGCATCTTCCTTAACTGCTATCAGGAATCCGAACCAACTTGGGTTGCTGTTCGACTCTGCTACAGGCAGAATCAACTCCGGTACATCTTTCAGGCCATCATACAAGGTCTGATAATTAGCTCGACGCGCAGTTACGATTGCATCCAACTTATCAAGCTGCGCGCAACCGATGGCCGCCTGCATATCCGTGATCTTCAGGTTGAAGCCGAAATGGCTATACACATACTTATGGTCATACCCCTGCGGCAGTTCGCCGAACTGACCCGTGAAACGCATCTTGCATGTATTGTCAACACCACCGACGCACCAGCAGTCGCGTCCCCAATCACGGAATGAACGAACAATCTTATTCAGCAGAGAGTCATTGGTATATACTGCGCCACCCTCACCCATTGTCATGTGATGCGGCGGATAGAAACTGCTCGTACCCAGATCACCCCATGTTCCGGTTTTTTTCGTCACTCCGTCAAGTGTATATTCCGAGCCGAGGGCATCGCAATTGTCTTCTATCAGCCACAGGTTATGTTTCTCGCAGAATGCTTTCACAGCCTTTATATTAAACGGATTGCCCAACGAGTGCGCCAGCATCACCGCTTTCACCTTCGGGCTATATGCTTTCTCCAGTTGCATTACATCGATATCAAACCCAGGCAAAGCCACATCTACAAACACGGGGATTGCTCCGAACTGAATTATCGGATTAACTGTTGTCGGGAATCCGGCGGCTACAGTAATAACCTCGTCGCTACGCTTGATTGCGCGTTCTCCTAGCATAGGAGAAGTCAGAGTATAGAATGCCAAAAGGTTAGCACTACTGCCTGAGTTGCATACAGCACAATACTTCACGCCTAACCATTCAGCAAGACGAGTCTCAAACTTATGTGCCCACGGACCGGCTGTCAACCAGAAATCCAACGATGAGTCAACAAGGTTCACCAACTCCGCATCATCAAAGTATCGTCCGCCATAATTGACAAACGTCTCACCCGGTTTGAATTCTTTTTTCTGACCATGCGCCTCACGATAATATTCACGAGTCAGGTCTAATATCTGTTGCTTTAATTCTTGTTTTTTATCCATAACTACCTGCTTATTACTCGCCACTCGACCTTATTTCCACCATACCCAAGGGGCTTTGTTCTCTGCGATTAGTTTTTCTAATTTCTCCTTGTCACGCAGGGTATCCATACATTGCCAGAAACCGCTATGCTTGTAGCAGTCCAGTTGTCCCTTCTGAGCCAAAGTCTCAAGTGGTTCATGCTCAAACATAATACTATCCCCATCTATATAATTCAGCACATCGGGTTCAAGAACCATGAAACCGCCATTTATCCATCCGGTATCTTCCTTGCTCTTTTCTCTAAAGGATAAAATAGTATCACCCGCCAAGTCCATGATTCCAAAACGTCCTTCTGGTTGTACTCCTGTCAAGGTCGCTATATGACCTTGTGCTTTGTGAAAGTTTATCAGGGCTTGTATATCTACATCTGATACGCCATCACCATACGTCATGCAGAACGCTTCATTGCCTATATACTCTCCCACGCGCTTGATGCGACCGCCTGTCATTGTTTTAAGGCCGGTATCCACCACTGTAACTTTCCACGGTTCAGCATGCTGGCTATGTACTATCACATCACGACCATTCGTAAAATCAAACGTGATATCTGATGTATGGATAAAATAGTTAGCAAACCACTCCTTAATCACATCCTGCTTGTATCCGGCACAAATGATAAACTCATTTATGCCAAATTTGCTATACCACTTCATGATATGCCACAAGATCGGTTTACCGCCAATCTCTATCATCGGTTTCGGTTTTAGGTGACTTTCCTCGCTGATGCGCGTTCCGAATCCTCCGGCAAGAATAACTGCTTTCATTTCTATTTCAAATAAATATTTACTATATTAAATGCTTTATATTCACTTAGTCAACAAAAAATCATAGATACGTCTCAATTTTCTAATAATTTTCATCCAAAAAGTATTACGATAAACAATATCATAATAATCGTATCTGTCTTGCCATGTTGCTTTCCATAAATAATTTACAAATTTAAGATTATATTTGCAGCACGAGGTCCTATTCATTTTACACCATTCACGTATAATTCTATCTGTGTCCCCATCAAATTTCCAATCAATACCATATTGATAGTTTTGTTTCTTATAGGCATCTATTGTTTTGCTAATTCCTTCTTTAATACTTATCGTCTGCTTAAACTCAGGCACAACGGATTTGATTTTTGCATTACTATTTATCGCATCAATAGCCCTTCCTCCAAGCAATTCGCCTGCTCTATGAGGCATCTGTTTCGCATAAAACTCAACAGGCAAATCGACTGTGACTGCTTTTTTACCCAAATATTCCTCTACGATAGATAGAACCTCTTTGAATGAAGGAGTCTCATCGCCACAGATATTGAACGCTTCATTATACGCTTTCTCATTTCCAATCAACCCAACTAAACCAACTGCAAAGTCTTCTACCCGCATCATATTGCATCGATTCTCTCCCTTGTTCCACGTAATTATCGGCTTACCTGCTAATATACGGGCACACAGGGTCCAATGATAACCATAAGGCGGGTAAATCCCATATGGAATGCGTGTATCCCCGTATGTCACGCATGGACGAATAATGGTATATTTGCAATCTGTCTCGGCTGCCAATTGCGCTAATTTCTGCTCCGAGGCCCATTTTTCTACACTATACGGCCACATTGGCAATATCTTTGGAGAATCTTCTATGCAAACCTCACCAACTCTTGTATCATAAACTGCACATGACGAAATAAAAAAGTACTGCTTTGTGTAATTAGAATAGAACTGGAAACTTCTCACTAGCTCATCCTCGTGATAGCACAAAAAGTCAATGATCGCATCATACATCTTCCCTTTTAGCAATTCCGATAACTTATCATAATTATCCTTATCGCACACAATACTATGTACTCCATTCGGCGCTTTTCTGCGACCTCGCGTCACGATGGTAACGGTCATCTCTCTGCGTAATGCTTCTGCCACGACAGCACTACTTAATACTCCGGTTCCGCCTATCAGTAAAACACTTTTCATTGTGTTCTAGCATTTAATCATCACAGCTCCCCACGACAATCCAACCCCAAATCCGGCAAGCAACACATTGCCATGCAAGCGCCCTTCTTTTTTGGCGGCACACAAAGCAATAGGAATGGTACTGGATACCGTGTTCCCCACATGTTCCATGTAGATATAGAATTTCTCCTTATCTATTTCCAACATCTTGCGAATATAGTTTATCATATATTTATTTGCTTGATGGAAGACCCATAGATTAACATCATCCATCTGCATGTTGCTTTTGTGGAGCACATCTTCTACCATCTGAGGAACCACATCCGAAGAGAAATCAAAAATGGCACCTCCGTCCATATATAATGGCTCATTAGGACGCTTGATCAAGAACTCAGATCCGCTTCCGTCCGTACCTAATGAACATTCGCCAATCTCAGCAAATCCATCTGTTCCCACCCAAGTGGCCGATGCGCCATCGCTAAAGATAGTTCGGTTTCCCTTATCATCTTGCGACAGATATTTGGTGTACATTTCAGATGTAAGCAACAATACATTATGAGCCACACCACTCAAAATAAGACCTTTAGCAACAACCAAACCGTATTCATAACCTGAACAGCCAAGATTGAAGTCAAACGCTCCGCACTTTGTGGATAATCCCAATCGATGCTGGACTATACAGGCGGACGATGGCAACATATAATCCGGGCTTTGAGTGCACAACAGCACGAAGTCAATCAGGCTCCTGTCGTGTCCTTTTGCGAATAACTGTTCAGCCGCAGCTACAGCCATATCAGATACCGTCTCATTCGGTGCAGCAATATGCCGTTCCGAGATGCCAACCTTACTTGCTATCTTATCGGTTGTCCACTCCGGGAACTCTGCTGCTAACTGCTCATTAGTCAGAATAGTTTCCGGTAAGTAATATGCTATATCCTTAATAAACGCATTCATTATTTGCCTCCAGTAATTTCGATATTTGAGCCGGTCATCCATGTAGATGCATCACTTAACAAATACACTGCCGCGTTTGCTACATCTTCCGGATTTCCATATCGCTTCAATGGATACGTAGCTTGATCCTGTTCTAATGCTTCTTTCGTTGCTCCGCTCAGTGCCAAATCCGTCCACACCATTGCCGGACAAATACAATTGACGCGAATGTTACGGGATGCCAATTCTAACGATAGACATTTAGCATATGCTATCAATGCTGCCTTTGAAGCACTATATAACGCATTGCCGATTTCCGCAGAACGTGGAGCGATTGATGCCATATAGACTATTGATGCACCTTTCTTAATCTTCCGTTCCTGCAACAGTTCAGCCTGCAATAATATTGGTGCTTCCACGTTCGGAGCAAAGACGGAATCAATATCTTCCTGGCCAATTGACTTGCATGGCACACGATTCATCACTCCAGCACATTGCACAAATCCGTCCAATTCCGGCACTTGCTTTACCAATGCCTGCCGTTGTGCAGTATCCGTTAAGTCCGCAGGGAAAATGTGATGCCGTTCTACATCACACATCTTATGCAGAGTTTCTTCAAGGCGCGATATACTACGTCCAGTTAGAATGACTGTTGCGCCTTGTTCTGCACAAGCGACAGCAATGCCACGTCCTATTCCGGAACTCGCGCCAGTAACAAGAATCGTTTTACCTATTAACGAAAATCTATCCATTAAAGCTTGCTCTGCACAAGATTATAGACATCTTCCACTATCTCACACGCCTTGAATTCTTCTGCTGTAATCCGGACACCGAATTTCTTCGATGTAGCATTAATCACTGCTAAACCTGTCAGCGAACTCCACTCTTCCAACTCACGGAAATAAGTTTCTGCTTTAATCTCTTCCGGATCAGTATCATCAAATTGATCCGCAAATACTTTTACAAATTCATCAAGTGTCATATTCATAAAATTTTAATATTTCCATAATACATTTTCATCCACCACTTGCGCTGGATTTCCGATAGCCATCGCAAATGGCTTGATATGCGTTGATACTACCGCATGTGCTCCGATAATTGCTCCCTGACCAATCTTTGCTCCGGGTAACAAAGTGCATGCCTCTGTTAACCAAGCCTTATCCCCGACTATAACCGGACGTGAATTCCGATAACCATCGCGATTTATAAAATGGCTGCCGTTGTTATCTCGGATTGTCACATGTCGTCCAAGCATAGCCTTCTCCCCGACTTCGATGTATTCCTGACTTACAAAGGTACAACATGTATTGGTCTTTGCTCCTTCTTTAAACAATATCTTTGCATTGTCATGTACCTCTATACAACTACCATACCCGACTTGGTTGCTGCCTTCAAACTCTAATGACGCATTGTTACCCACATAAATGCGAGTTTCTAATTTGGAACTCCGAATTTTCTTCCATCCAATAATTGTCACACCATGTTTTACTATCTTTCCTGTTTTTGCCACATCAAACGCAACATGTGTTTTAGGAATGATAATGTTTTTAGAACGGATTTCAATCCAAGAGTTATATCTGAAGAACTGACATAATGCCACAAGCGAATGACCTGTTTCGCGCCAAATCATACGAGCATATTTACATCCGTTCTTAATCTTACGGTAGATATTCTTCAAACGACACTTCCAAGTTATCTCCTTGTTACTTGGAGCATTGATATACTTTTCCGACAACTGCGTGAATGTCATCTTATCAACATCCTCAAAGAACTGCTCTCGATCTACAATTGGTGGATCCAATGGACGTACCAATGCTGGATTTCCGCCTAATATGCTATCAAATGGGACTTCAACAAAATTGATTCTCTGCTTAATCTTCTCGAAGTACTCTGCGCCTTTCATGGAATTCACCATTACCAATGATGTACCCAAGTTCTTCTCCATTGACTGACTAACCTTTTCCACTCCCCAGAAATCTGCAATCGTAATGTCTGCCATTCTCGGGAAGCCTTTGAACTGACATTGATAGCATGACGGGCGACAATAGGCATTTGTTCGAAGATAGCCTTTTGTGAAATTTGAAACATTTCCTGTTTCATAATACGCCTTGCCGTTCTCCAGAATCACCTTCTGTGTTAGGTTACGCCAACCATACTCTTTAGACTTAGCTTTTGCATAAACCACTTTGGAGCCGTATCGTTCCTCAAACGAATCCAAATACTTACGCCAAATTTTTGGAGAATTCACTCCACGGCAAATGAAATCAACAATAATCAAGTTCTCGTAATCCTTGCGAAGGAACGCACGCAATGCAGCCATCTGGCATGGAGTACCACATACCAACACCTTCTCTCCTTTTACAAGTAAGGACTTAATTTCCTTGTAGAATCCTTCTGCATTGCTTTGTAAGTACTTGCTACTACGGAGTTTCGGTAGATCTGTCTTGTCGTTCGATATATACTCGCGTACCGAGAAATCATCATTGAAGATAGCACCTCCTACATACCCGCTATCGCGGTACATTCGGTCTGCCAGTGCTGAAAACAAACCACCGGAAGTGCTATCAAACACCACCTCCAGATTCTTATGCTCCGCTGCGTAACAAACTGACTGCGGGAAATCATTCTTCTTAAGCGTCTCAATATTTATAATCGGGCACACTTTCTCACACATACCACAGTTGGTGCATTTAGCTACATCCACCTGCGGATACCAGAACCCCTCCTTATCCGTCTTGAACGTGATTGCTCCTTGCGTACAAATATCTCCGCACGCATTGCATCCGCAACAATCTATTTTATTTACGACTCTTATCATATTTGCTTCGAGTGAGACATCATTATGCAAAACAAGACAAGACGATCATATTATTACTTCTCATTATCAAGTATTTCCCAATCTATAAGAGTGCTGAAAAAGCCGGCACGTTTATTGCCCCATCGCGATGTATAATCATTTAGTTCAAAGCCAACACAACCAATTTTCCGATCAATACGTGGTTCCCCTACACTAAAATGGCTCATTAGTGTAACAGTTATCATATAACTTCCATAATTCAACAATCTACGAGGAATGCGCAAACGAACCTTTGAAACGCCTAATGGCATTGACTCTATTACATTAAATTGAGAATCGTTAGATAGCGATTGAAACACATATTGATTATCTATCGTTCTATTAATTGTAAAATAGACATGCAAACCTGGAACTCTCTCTTTAACATTAAAACTAAGGACTATATAAAAATCTTCATCACAGGATAGCGAATATGTAGGTTCACCATTGCTATTTTGGACCTCAGCATGGATGAGTTGGACCGCTTTGTCCTCTATAACATCTTTATCCCATACGGCACCTAATTTGGTTACTCCTAGTGATTCTGCCACATAAGAATCAACAATACTATTTACATCACCTATCATCTGAACTGTACCTTGATTAAGCAGAATGCCGGTATGACATAACTGCCGCACGGATGCCATATTATGACTGACAAACAGCACTGTACGGCCTTCGCCCTTACTCACATCCTGCATCTTACCGATGGCTTTCTTTTGGAACTCGGCATCACCTACAGCAAGGACTTCATCTACTACAAGAATCTCAGGTTCAAGAAATGCTGCAACAGCAAAACCCAAGCGAACAGTCATACCCGAGCTGTAGCGCTTAACGGGCGTATCGATATATCGGGCGCAACCACTGAAGTCAATGATATCATCCAACTTCCGTTGAATATCAGCACGAGACATACCGAGGATAGCACCGTTCATGAAGATATTCTCACGGCCGGTCATCTCGGGATGGAAACCTGTACCCACTTCCAACAAGGAACCTATACGCCCATGCGCACGGATAGTACCTGTCGTTGGACCGGTAACGCGGCTAAGCAATTTCAGCAGTGTCGATTTGCCGGCACCGTTCTTGCCGATAATGCCTACTACATCGCCTTGCTCAATCTTAAAATCTATATCCTTCAGCGCCCATACATATTCCGATTCACCTTTTTTTGTTCGGTCATTGGTCTCGCCGATTTTTAGGTATGGGTCTTCCTTGCCCAACACGTTCGTTATCCAGAATCGGCGTATATCGTGAGCCAGCGTCTGCGTACTCACCAAGCCTAATCTGTATTGCTTGCTAACGTGGTTAAATTCAATTGCTGTATTGTTACTCATTTCAATGATGTTTTCTTTTTAGCGAACTACTATATGTACGTATAAGAAAATTATCTGTGGCAGTTTGGCAGTTTGCCGAGTATGTTGCTGGTTTTAAGCGGGTAAGAAACTGCCACTTGGCTGATAAAACTGCCAAACTGACAAAACTGCCACTCAAAATTTCGCATGACCTTTGTATCGTTTTTGTTTAAATAATTATCCGTTGCTGCTGTCGGTTGTTATTGATCTCCCAAACTCGGTCCATTTACGGTCCGTTTTCGGCCCATTCACGTGGGTATCCTAGACTTTAGTCCTTCCATAACGCCTCTCTACGCTATCTATTCTCTTTCCCTTCTTTTGCATGTATATTTGCGTTAGGTTAATGAGGCTAATTCATTTTTCTCTTTCCGTCACATCATCATAAGGCAACTCCTCCACATCTTTCTTTGGCTTCTCCGGCAGGATATAATCCGATGCACGTTCTTTCGACACCACCGAACGCCCCAGCCGTTTCTCCATCGTCTCACGTGCCTCACGAGCCACACTGCCACCTTCCTGTGCCACACGTTTGCTCTCCTCCATCGTCTGCGGATTCGATTGCCGCGAATACTCTGTCGTCGCCACTTCCGCAAGCGTGTTCAGCGCCAATTCGATGTTCGTCATGTTATCGCGCAGGTTCTCTTTGGTCAACCCCTTGAACTTCTTATATTGTCCTGTTGTCATGCCGCTCCATGCTTGCGTCAGCACGTTCGTCAGTATCGCAAAATCCTTATGTTCCGTGATCCCGCTGCGTTGCCACTCATCCGTCAACTCCTTCCGCATCTCGATGGAACGCATCCGTTCGTTGATCCATTTATCCGAATACCCCTTGCGTCGATAGTCCTCCACAGCCATCTGGAACGTGAGTTCCGGATCAATCATCTGATCGATACGCTGCTGTCCCAACTCTGCCAGCCATTGTTTTACCGGCTCGGCTTTCTTTGACGGGATTGATTGGATAATACGGAAAATCCCCTGTAAACCCGAACAATTCACAGCATGTTTTTTCCCATCTGTTGATACAAATTGGTGGGGGGTACAAATTGTACCCCACATGGAATCCAGTTCTATATCACGCGAACGTAAACGCTTGATATACTGCTTTACATCGGAGCTATCAGTTAGGACTTGTACTATATCTTGTACTGCGAAGTAGTATTTTTCCTGTTCCTCATCCCAGACAACACGTACTTTCTTTCCTTCGAATAATTTAATGATTGATTCGTCTGCCATGTTCTATATTGGCTAATTTGTTATTATTCAATTCTCGGAGGAGGGGTACAATTTGTACCCTACCTTTTTCTTTTGCTAATCTATTGTCAGCTGCATTACTTTCGCAATTACGGGAGCCATGTCGTAG
>OCVV011252099.1_pt1 | contig 10438 bp, 6 predicted proteins | sample 1539721 | NCBI WGS metagenome assembly OCVV01 (sample SAMN02144230, study PRJEB22623) | gut metagenome | biome: sheep rumen | host: Ovis aries | place: New Zealand
CTGCAAGGTTGTCAGGGTTGAAGGCAACACTCTTGTGGTGAGGGAAAAATAATGCTTCCAGTCAGAATAATCTATGGAAACTTTTAAAAACTCAAAATAAAGGAGAAAATTTTATGATGGTACCGGTTTTTATCGTTGTTCTCTTTGTCGCTTTCGTTATGATTGTGGCCAATGTTCGGGTCGTCCCCCAGTCCAGGGCTTGCATTATCGAGCGGCTTGGAGCCTATCACACTACCTGGCAGGTTGGCTTCCATGTAAAGCTGCCTTTTTTTGATCGAATCGTGAATAACATGTCGCTGAAGGAAAAGGTCATGGACTTTCCGCCCCAGCCTGTAATCACAAAAGACAATGTTACCATCCAGATTGACACCGTGGTTTACTGTCAGGTCACGGATCCAAAACTGTATACTTACGGAGTCGAGAATCCCAATTTTGCCCTGGAGAACCTCACTTCAACAACAATCCGAAACATCATCGGCGAGCTGGAGCTTGACGAGACACTTACCAGCCGCGATGTAATCAACACGAAGATGAGAAGCATTCTTGATGAGGCGACTGACCCTTGGGGAATTAAAGTCACCCGAGTTGAGGTAAAGAACATCGATCCGCCCAAGGCTATTCAGGAAGCCATGGAAAAGCAGATGAGAGCCGAGCGGGAGAGACGTGAGCAGATTCTTATCGCCGAGGGGCACAAGCAGAGCGCAATCCTTGAGGCTGAGGGAAAAAAGCAGGCCATGATTCTTGAGGCAGAGGCCCAAAAGGAAGCCGCCGTGCAGAAGGCAAAAGGTGAGGCAGAGGCAATCCTTGAGGTACAGAAGGCTACGGCCCAGGGAATCCAGATGATTCGCGAAGCTGGAGCCGATGATGCGGTAATCAAACTTAAGAGTCTTGAGACTTTTGCCAAAGTGAGCGAAGGTGAGGCCACGAAAATCATAATTCCGTCTGACATTCAGAACATGGCCGGGCTTTTGGCAAGTGCAAAGGAACTTCTTAAATAAAAAAACTGCCCTGAACTGAAAAATTTCACTTCAGGGCAGCTGCAAAAATCTGTTAGAATATTTTAGCTAAAATCCAAATCATTGAATTTCCCGTCGTTATTTAGTGCCAGGAATGCATCTACGACTTTCGGGTCGAACTGGCTTCCTGAGCACCTTTTTATTTCCTCGACAATAAAGTCCAGAGGCAGCTTTTTTCGGTAGGGGCGGGTTGAGCTCATGGCATCGAAAGTGTCTGCCACGGCGATAATGCGGGCAACCCATGGTATTGAAGTGCCGGAAATGCCAGTTGGGTAGCCTTTTCCGTCAAAGCGCTCGTGGTGGAACCTGGCTCCCTGGGCCAAATCTTCCTGAATCTTAACGTCCTTTAGAATTTCGTAGCCCTTCTGAGGGTGGCTTTTCATAGTCGCAAATTCCTCGTCGGTGAGTTTTGCAGGCTTCTTTAAGATTTCGTCCGGGACTGCAATTTTACCGATGTCGTGGAGCAGGGCGATATTATAGTATTTGTTGACGATTTCCTTTTTTTCTCCGAGCTGCTCCGCCAGCATCTTTGTGTATTTTGCGACACGGTGGGCATGACCGTTCGTGTATTCATCCTTGCCGTCGATACAGTTTGCGAAAGCCTCGATGATTGCGTTAGTGAATTCCATGTCCTTTTTTGCCTTGGCTTGCATGGCATGGAATTTTGCGTAGATTAAAAATGATGCCAGCAAAAGGAGGCTTATGGCAAGAATTACCCAGAACCACACAGTTTGCCACAGGTAGGGATTTTTTTTGATGTAAAGTGGTTCTGAGGGCTGGCTGCGAACACCGTCATTGTTTTGCGCCATTACCCTGAATTCGTATTTTCCAGGCGGAAGGTTTGTGTAGGAAGCCAGGCGCATATTGCTCCATTCAGAATAGGTTTTGTCGAAGCCCGTCAGTTTCTGGCTGAAACGAACCTTGTCCGGAGCCACGAAGCTCAGACCTGTGAATTTTATGGAAAGACGTTTCGCAGATGGTGGAATTACGATTTCCTGACCGTGATATTCAAAAACCTCGTTGTCAATGAAGTATTGCTGTATCTCAATGTTTGGTGGAAGCTGGTTCTTGAAAAGTTTTGTAGGATCATAGATTGCGAAACCGTCCACCAAAGTGAAAAAAATACGGCCTTCTGCGTCAATATGGGAACAGGAAGTTGAGGTTACGCCGCTGGTGAAAAGTCCTTCTGACTTTCCGTAGACCTGAACCGCAAATTTAGACCTTTTTCCGAAGGTGACATCCTCCAGGTCTAGCATTGGGACAGAAAGAATGCCCTTGTTGGTGGTAATCCAGGCAGTGCCTGTTTTGTCCGTGAGAAGCTGGAAAACGCTGTCAGTTCCCAGACCGTTCGTTGAGTTTATAGACTTGAAAGAGTCCGTTCTTTCGTCATATTTTGAGAGTCCTGTGCCGGTTCCTATCCATATATTTCCATTTTGAGTTCCAATTTTGAAGATTACGTTTCCGGCAAGGCCATTGTCCGTGGTGTATGTGCGGAGAATCTTTTCGTCCTTAAGAATGAAGATGCCGCCCCCGTTAGTTCCGACCCAAATCTGATTCTGTGAGTCCTCGAAAAGCCACATGATGTAGTCATTTACGAATCCGTCTGCCTTTGTTAAATTCCTTATGCTTCCGTCGGCATGGATTATGCTGAGCCCCATTGCGGTACCCACATAATAGTCTCCCCAAGAGCTTTTGATGGAAACCCTGGCCTTGAAACCGGCGATTCCGTCTGAGACAGAGTAGGATTTAATTTTTCCGTCCTTGGAGAAAATGATTTGCGGGATGTCGTAGGAAAAACCTGAGACCAGAAGTTCATTGTCGCTGGTAAATGCCACATGGCGGATTCTCATGCCCTTCGTGAATTTTGTCAGATTGTTTTGAATGAATTCATCGTTTTTCCAGCAGTAAACTCCATCGTCAGTTCCAAGCCATACGAGTTCCCTCATGGCGTCCGTGCAGATTGAGTTTACGGTCAGATTCATGTTTATCGTGTGGAATTTGCTCAGGGTCAGCTTTTGAAGGCCGCCGCGGTTAAGGGCAACCCAGATGTTTCCTTCCCGGTCTTCGATTAGGTCTACTACACCGTCATCATTGAGGCCGTTTCTTTTGTCTATGTAGGAATACTTTCCGTCGGCAAGTATTGTGATTCCTGCCTGGGTCGCAAACCAATAGTTGTTCTGGGAGTCCTGTATTACTTTTAGTACCTGAGTGTTTTTTTTGTGGTCATGGGAGACATCGAAAACCTTTTCCTGGCCATCCTTAATGAGAATCGCATAGTTCTTGCTGGTACAAAACCAGAGTCCGCCTTCTTTGTCTTCGCAAACTGAGAAAATTTCTTCGTCCTCGATGCTTTTTATGCCCTTGAAACGCTGGATTTTCGTCTGCTCGGGGTTTATTTCAAAAAGGTTGTTGACATGGTTGGTGGCTATCCAGATTTTTCCCTTGCTGTCACAGGATATGCTTGACACGACTATGTTTTCGTTTTCCAAGGATTTCAGAAAAGCGGGCGTAACTGCTTCGAAAGTGGCCGTTATGCAGGAAATGCCGACGGCTGTTCCGATCCAGATGTTTCCGTTTTTGTCTTCGCAGATTGCGTTGACCTTATTGTTGATAAGTCCGTTTTCTTTGGTGAATTTTTTAATATTTCCGTCCGGCAAGAAGCAGGAAATTCCCTCGTCGTTGTGACCGACCCAGATATAGCCCCTGGAGTCGATGAGGAGGGCGTGGGCAGATGCAAAGTCATATTTTGCGTTGTAGGCCCTGCTGAAAACCTCAAATTCAATACCGTCGTAGCGCACCAAGCCGTCATAAGTAGCGGCATAGATATAGCCTTTTTGATCCTGGATTACGGCATTCACTGTCATTCCTGGCAATCCATCTTCGGTTGTCCATGTCTTGGGTACATAATTTTCGGCAAAAGATGGATTCAGGCCTATTTTCTCAATATCCAGGGCGAAAAGAGACGTGCAAGCGATAAGGGTTGAAATTAAAAAAAAAAGCTTTCTCATAAAATTGTTTTAAATTATATCACCCTTTTTTTACCAGTCAAGAAAAGATGGGTTAAACTTCTATTTAAACTTCCTAAAAATAGGAAAAGAGATTATAATAGTAGATATGAAAAAAATTGTCGGTCTTTTTGTTGGATTTTTTTTGTTTTCGGCTTTTGCCTTTGCCATTGATGTAAATAAAGGCGAGCTGGAGTCAGCTCAGGGCGATTCAGTTCAGTTTGAGAATTATGCCGGCCCTCATGCAGTTATTGAGACTGCCGATGCCATTACGGGAATTGGCCGCGCGCTTGGGGAGGAAGTCGCAAGGGACATAGAGAATCCGCTTTCCGTTCAGCCTCATGCAAAATATTCGCTTTATCATGTCGTGGCTTCCCCGGAAGAAAATGCCCTGGACGCAGACATCCTTTTTTTGAATGAAAATGCGGGGGTTGATCACATCAATAACCTGCGTCGAATTATCACAGGCTACCTTATGGCGGCCTATTCTTATTCCAAAGAAGATGCGGACACTCTTTCTGTCTTCATTACGGTTTACAATGCGGTTTACAGGGGGCAGCTCTCTAATTTTTCCGGCAAGTACAAGAGTGCGGTCCTTACTTATCTTACACCGGAAGCTGTGGGCCTAAGCACAAACTGGGAAGAATGGGCCGGGAAAACCCAGATTGTAATTCCTCTTGGCAACTTGTCACAGGGCAGCGCTTCAGTCGAGACTTCTGAAATCAGCGATGACAAGGTTATCGAGGCACTGCGTTCTGAAGATGACAAGAATGTGGCAGTAAGAGAAAAACTCAGCGAAATAAAAGAAAAAGAAGCTGAGAATGCCAGTGAAAAGGCTAAGACAGCCCAAAAGGAAGCCGCTCAGGAAAAGAAAGAGGGAAAGAAAGAACAGGCAGCTCAAAGTGCAAAAACCGCAACGGAGCAGCAGAAAATTGCCGACAAAAAAACTGAGGAAGTAAAGGCTGAGCGGGAGCAGATTGCCAAAGACAAGGCCGAAATCAAAAAGGAAGAGGCTGCAAAAAGCGATGAGGTACAGAATGTCAAATATCTCACAAGCCTCTTTGTAACAGACGAAAAAAACAAGCTTTATTCACTTATGACGGTGAATCCCTTGAACGGAGCGGTAGTAAAAAAATCAGCTGTAAAGCAAATCAGGGAAAAGACGATTTATCCTGTCAGCGAAGGTTTTATTGCCGTGTGCGGTGTAAACGACAAACATTCAGCGGTAAAACTTTGCCTCATTGATGAGACAAGCCTGGAAATCAAAAAGGAAAGCAGCGAGACTCTTTCTGAAGGCACATCCCTCGTTTTGCAGGGAGACCTTTTCTATGCGATTGTCAGCGAAGGTAAAAAGAATTATCTTGCGGCCTTTGACAAGAACTTGAATTTGAGGAATAAGGGCAGCGTAGCCGTTAACGGCTCAAGCCCCCTCAATTTCTACAGCGAAGGAATTCTCGTGACTGACGAAAAAGGAAGGCCAGTTCTCCTTTCTCTTCCGTCTCTGGAAGCCGTCTGGAAAAATCAGGCTTCAGTAGACGCAAAGTAGTCCTCCGACCGGCAGAACATTGGCAGTTTTCCTGCCTTTTTTATAGGGACAGAATCTTGTCGTGCTCGGCTTTGATTTGGGCACACAAGTCGCCGTAATCTGTGTCGGTGCGGCTTCTTAAAAGCTCCGTCATTTTGTTGATTGGCTCGTAGAGAGGCGTGAGGGCCAGGTTCTTGATAATACCCTTTAGGGCATGAACGGCCTCGAAGGCTGCGTCAAGGTCTTTTGAGGCGCAAATCCCTGCCAGATTTTCAAAACGCTCATCAGCAAGTCCCAGATTCACCATCTTTAGGTAAAAATCCTCTTTGTTCAGGCAACGGGCAAGGCCTTCCTCAACATCCGCACCATAAGCTTTCAGAGATTCAATCGTAATCATTTGCCTTCTCCTATAACATGATTTTTGTATAAAAATATTCTAATACTGTTTTAAGAAAAAAGCACATAAAAAATGAAATTGTTTGTGAAATTCAGCTTTCTGTGCTAAAATTTTCTTGTCTTTCTAACTGAATAATCACGGAGCCTGCTATGAAAAAAATAATGGTTGTTGATGATGAAAAAATATCTCTGATGATGACGAGTCACATTCTTTCATCAGCCTATGAGACTCTTTCCGCTTCTTCTGGAGCCGAGGCGATTGAAATTTACAAAAAAGAAAAACCCGACATGATTCTTTCTGACCTTCGTATGCCGGGCATGTCTGGCTATGAGCTTCAGCAGACTCTTCAAAAGGAATTCGAGGAGACGATTCCTTTCATGTTTATGACGGCAGATACTGACGAGGAGACTGAAAGCAAGGGCTTTGAGAATGGTGCCATGGATTTCATCCGAAAGCCCTTTCGTGCCGATGTCCTTTTGAAGAGGGTCGGAAACATCCTGCAGACGGTGGAAAAAATTCAGGGACTAAAAAAAGCCGCCGTTATGGATCCGATGACAGGCCTTTTAAATAAAGCCTCTGCGGAACGTGAGATTTCCGGCCTTTGCAAGAGTGCCCGGGGAGCACTCCTGATGATGGATCTGGACAGCTTCAAACTTGTGAACGACATTTATGGTCACGCCATGGGGGACAAAATCCTTATCCGCTTTGCTGAAATTTTGCGGGCGGTTGTGCGTCCAATAGATGTGATAGGCCGGCTTGGTGGAGATGAATTCATTGCTTTCTGTCAGAATGTCAGCGAAGAAATTGTAATCGAAAAGAAATCCCGTTTCATCAATAAATATATCATGGAGGCGGCACGGGAATTCATGGGCGAGGACATGAACATTCCCCTGGGGGCTTCAATCGGCTGTGTTTTTGTTCCCGATGAGGGGGTGGATTTCTCCATGCTTCACGAAAAAGCCGACAAGGCGCTTTATGCGGTCAAGCAGAGGGGAAAGCACGGCTATCTTTTGTACACGGATTTGTCAGCGGACAGCGTAAAGGACGAAAAGCAAAACACGGATTTGGCAAACTTAATCAAGGTTTTGGGCGAGCGAAACAAGGGCAGGGGAGCCTTTGTCCTTCCTTTCGAGCGTTTTCAGACGGCATATCAGTTCCTTTCCCGGCTTAACATAAATTATCAGAAGGAAATATGCCTTCTTCTTTTCTCAATCAAGGAAAAAGAACACGCCGTAATTCCGGTTGAGGATGCCCTGGATGAATTCATTGAGGTTTTGGGCTTGTCTCTGCGGCAGAGCGATTTGGTCACCAAAAACGGCAAAAACCAGTGCCTTGTGATTTTGCCTGAGACATCGATCCAGAATGTGGCCGTCGTAAAAGAGAGGATTATGAAAAAATGGGAAGAGGCAGATTCTTCCGCAATGTTTGACATAAAAATCGAGAGCGGAAAAATGGAATGAGAAAGACGACTCTGCCAGAAAGGTATAGTCTGGACAGAGTTTTTTGTCAGCTTCTTTTAAATGTCCTGCCTTATGGCTTTTTTTCTTAGCTCGCTTATTTCTTCCGGGGATACTGGCTTTGAGAAGTAGTAGCCCTGGACAATTTCGCAGCCAGCGTTTTTTAGCAAATCCAGCTGTTCTTTAGTCTCGACCCCCTCGGCAATGCAGGGAATCCCGAATTCTTTTGCGATTCCTATGATTACATTCACCAGATACATGGTCTTCTTGTCGTAAATGATTTTTCTGATGAAGCCGATGTCGATTTTGATTGCGTCAATGGGAAGAGTGGCCAGCATGTTAAGGCTTGAATAGCCGGAGCCGAAGTCGTCCATTTCGACCTTGAAACCAGCCTCGCGGAGTTTTTTGACTGTTTCCGCAAGGAGGTTGTTGTCATCAATGTAGGCTGACTCGGTGATTTCCAGAAGGAATTGGCTGGGATCTATGTCGTTTTCTTTCGTGATTTGTAACAAATAATCAACGATTTTAGGGTCGTGCAAGTCTACCCGGCTCACGTTGACCGAGACGGGAATCGTGGTTCCGTGCAGCTCTTTCCACTTTCGCATTTGACAGGCGGCTTCCTTCCAGACATATTTATCCATTTTTTGAATCAGGCCGTTTTTTTCGAACTGGGGAATAAAGGTGTCTGGCCTCATCTTGCCGAATTCTGGATGTGACCAGCTGACCAGCGCTTCAAGGCTTGAGAGGACGGGAAATTCACCATGAATGTTGTATTTAGGCTGATAGAGAACGCTGAACTGGCGTTTTTCCACCGCATCGGCAAAATCGCTGAGAATGCGGGCTTTGCGGACTTCTTCTTCGTGCATTTTTTCGTCATAGACAGCGAAGGCAGAAGTGAAATTTTCCCTGAGCGAGTTACAGGCGTAAAGAGCCCTGTCAAAACTCTGTTCGATGGAAATTGACCGGAAAGTTCCCTGGCAAATTCCCATGCGCACATGAATCTCTGTTTCTTTGAGAAGTTCCGAAAGGTGGAATTGTATCCGCTCCAAAGGCTTTTCGTAGTTCCAGTGATGAGCCATGTAAAGTAAAAATCCGTCGGCATTGTAGCGGCAGCCGATTCCCTCGGATTCTTCGGCAAGCTGGCTGATATCTGCGGCTATGGTCTGCAGGATGATGTTTCCGAAATTACGGCCATAAATTTCGTTTATGAGATGAAAATTCGTGAGGTTTATTGCCAGGGAGTCCATTGTAGTGTTTGGATTCCGCTCCTGAAGCTGCTTTGCGTATTCAAAAAAATACTCTTTGGTGTAAAGATGGGTGAGAAGGTCTCGCTCCGTGGACTGGATAAGTTTCGTTTGCTCGTTAAGCGCAATGGAATGGCGTACCCTTGCCAAAATGACTTCTGGAGTGTCAAAGGGGTTCGTCAAAAAGTCAACTGCAGCCAGCTGGAGGCTCTTTACTTCAGCAGATTTTTCGCTGGTGAGCGCAATGACAGGAATTTTTGCAAGCTCCCCGTCTTTTATCATGCTTTCCATGACCGCATATCCGTCAATTTCCGGCAAAAGCAGGTCTAGGAGAAGAAGGGAAATCTGGCCTTTTCGCGACCGGAGGATAGCAAGAGCTTCCGAGCCGTTTTCGGTCTGAATCACATCATACTGCTGAGAAAGAATCTCGCTGAGAATCTTGCGGTCAGCGGCTTTGGCATCTGCTACAAGAATGCTTCGTCGGAAATCTTTTGTATTATCCATAAAGAATATTTTAATTCTAAATTTCCGAATCGTCAAATTATAATCTTTCTATATCTTCCTATAATCGCTCTAAAAATTCAGTGGGACGCAAGCCGGTCACTTTCTTGAAGACATTTGAGAAATAATTGGGGTTTGAGAATCCCAGTCTGGAAGCGATGTCATTCATCTTCATCTTCCCGCTTTTAATCAGGTTTTTTGCCTGCTCTATTTTAAGGCGTTCGTGCAGGGTCTGGGTTGAGTAGCCCGTCAATTCCTTGGTTCTCCGTGTGAGATAGCTTTTGCTCATGCCGAAATGGCTGGCCATCTTGTCCAGGTCGCACATTTCATCGATATGGTCAAGAAGGTAATCGACTATTGCCTGGGCGTTTAGTTTTCCCCCGTGGACGAGAGGGCTTTCTTCCGGGGAGATGGGTACATTTTGTGTAAGTTTTTCCCTGTCCGTCAGAAGAAGCGTGCGGGAGCCTGTTTTCTGCTCTTTTTGATAAATGCGGTAAATGTTCTGGGCAAGAAGTTCCTGCAGGTCATCGTAGAGGGCGAGGTTCCCGGTGTTCATAAAGATATATGCGTAGCCGAGGTATTTTCCTGAGTGATAGAGAACTGTAAGGGTGACGGAAAACGGCGAGTTTTTTGGGAAAAATTTCTTTGGGAAGAGGGAAGGTTCCCTAACTTTTAGCGGAAGGAGGGAAGAAAGACCAGCCTGATTCTCCGGGAAAATCATTTCTATGCTTGTTTCAGACAGTTCGTCGGTCATTTCGCCGGCAAGGCAGAGGATGATTCCTGGTACGGAAAGGGAGCCGATTTTAATTCTGATTGCGTTTTCAAGCTGTCTTATGTTTTCTGTTGAAGAAAGTGCCAGTGCCAGTGACATGAGGTTTGTGGTCTTGTAGGAATCTACCTGCTCGCTAATCATCTCGTAGCGGTCATGGACTGCGTGAAGGGAGCGAAGGGCGTGGAAAATATTCTCGATTTTTCTTGAAAGCTCCGGCTTGTCGGAAACAAGTGGGAGAAGTATGCGCCTTAATGCGGAAATATCTTTGGTGAGTGAAGAATTTATTCCGCCTCTGTTTAAGGGCGAGTCGTAATGTCTTTTGGAAATTTGCCGCCGGAACCATGTGAGTATTGAGCTTGCATTGTTCGCTTCCGAATCATAAATGTCCTTGCTTGCGGCCTGAAGGAGCGTGAACCTTTCGTTTTCAGAGAGTAGTGGAAAGGCTGACTCCAGTGACTTTTCTAAATATGAGGAAATTTCCTTTTTATTTACTATACTTTTGACTAGATGGGGGGGGGGTA
>OCVV011349145.1_pt1 | contig 10438 bp, 11 predicted proteins | sample 1539721 | NCBI WGS metagenome assembly OCVV01 (sample SAMN02144230, study PRJEB22623) | gut metagenome | biome: sheep rumen | host: Ovis aries | place: New Zealand
CAATCATTACAAATCTATCCACATTCGCGCTGCAAAGATACGAATTGTTTTTGATATGGAGAAAAAAAGAATATTTTATTGCGCCACCACGCCGGTGAAGACGCCGGCGATGCCGCCGGCGAAGAGCTTGACGCTCATGGCCAGCAGGATGACACCGAAGAACTTGCGCAGCACGTAGACGATGTCGGCCCCCAGGCGGTTGGCGATCTTGTCGAGGAAGCGGATGACGAAGTAGTCGAGCACAATATTGAGCAGCAGACCGATGAGGATGTTGACGGTGGCATACTCGGCGCGGAGCGAGATGAGGGCCGTGATAGCGCCGGGTCCGGCGATGAGGGGGAAGGCCACAGGCACCACGCTGGCGCCGCTCGAGGGGCCGTCGTTCTTGATGATCTCACGGCCGAGCACCATCTCCAACGCCAGGATGAAGAGCACCAGGGCGCCGGCCACGGCGAAGGAGGCCGAGTCGATGCTGAAGAGGCGCAGCAAGCCGTCGCCAACGAAGTAGAAGGCCACGAAAAGCAGCAGCGCCACCGAGGTGGCCTGCAGGGGCTTGATGGCCTTGCCCTGCTCGCGCATAGAGACGAAGATGGGGATGGAGCCCGTGATATCGATGATGGCGAACATCACCAGGAAGGTGCTGAATATCTCAACAAAATTGATCTGCTGTAACATGGTTTAGTGTTTTAAAGTCCTTTGATAGTGGCAGGCGAGCAAGCGGCCGTCGTCGTCGTAGAGGTGGAGGCCTGAGCCTTCGCAGTAGCGCCACACCTTGCACGAGGCGCACTGGTCCTTGCGGGCCCAGCGGCGGTCGCGCATCACCTGGAAGCGGTTCTGCCAGACGTCCCAGAAATCATCCTTGTAGATATTGCCCTGGTCCATGTGGCTGCGGACCGAGGTGCAGCCGCTGATGGCGCCGTCGCAACGGATGGAGGCCACCTCGACGCCGCTGCGGCAGTAGAAGAAGTAGTCGCGCACCTGCTGCTCGTAGTCGCCCAAGAAGCCCTCGCAGGAGTAGCTTACTTTGAGGGCGGAAGTCGGAGGGCGGAGGGCGGAGGTTTGAGGGCGGAGGGCGGAGGTCGGAGGGCGGAGGGCGGAGGTGCGGCACTCTTTGATGAAATCCAGCAGGCCGCGGAACTGCTCGTCGGAGAACTGCAGCTCGGGGTTGCCGGCGGCGCGCCCCATGGGGAAGATACTGAAGAGGCGCCAAGCGGGAACACCGAGGGAGACGAGGTAGTCCTTGAACTCACGCAGCGTGGGGTAGTTGCGGGGATTGACGCAGGTGACGACATCCCACAGCAGGTCCTTCTGCCCGGCCAGCAGGCGGATGGCCGCCGTGGCCTTCTCGAAACTCTGCGGATGGCGGCGGATCCAGTTGTGCTCCGGCTCAAAGCCGTCGATGCTGACGGTGATGCTGTGCATGCCGCTGGCCATGAGACTCTCCAAGCGCCGCTCGTCGAGCAGGAAGCCGTTGGTCACCACCCCCCAGGGGTAGCCGCGGCGGTAGAGCTCGAGGCCCACCTGCTCCAGGTCGTCGCGCAGCAGCGCCTCGCCGCCGGTGACGATAATGAACACCCGGTGCGGGTCGACATGGGGCGTAATGGAGTCGATGACGCGGAGGAAATCCTCGGCGGGCATGTCCTTCACCGCCGGAGCCACCTTGCAGTCGCTGCCGCAGTGGCGGCACGACATGTTGCACCGCAGCGTGCACTCCCAGAAGAGGGAGCGCAGCGGATGCAGTTCCTCCTGCGTGTGCCGCAGCTGGCGCTGCAGTTCCAGTCCGACCCGCTGTTTGACCGTGAGGCTCATGGTTTGTCGACCAGGCTGTCGTCATACTCCGTCGAGGGGACACCATACATCGGTGTGATCTCGTCCTCCGGACAGCCATACATTTTTTCGCACGACGAAACATTCACGCCCAGCAGACCCAGCAACAGGGCCAGCATCCAGTGCTTAGCTTTCAGGAATCTCGTTTTCATAGCGTTCGGTATGTTATTTCTTTTCCAGCTCGATCTCCACCTCCTTGCTGAAGGTGCCGCGGTTCCAACCTTCGGCGCCGCTGACGTTCTCGGGCTTGACGCTGAGGCCGATGAGCTGATTCTGATAGTCGCCGTTCTCGTGGCCGTCCACGTCGCGGAACATCAAGCGGACCTCCTCCTGCGGGGTGCCGCTGTTCTGGATCTCGAAGCGGCCCTCGTCGTCGGTGCGTACCTCGGTACCGTCGAGCCACTGCTGCACCATCTCGGGGTCGCCCTCGATGCCGTCGGCGCTGGCTTCCATGTTGCGCTCCAGCATGTTGACGCGGATGTCGCGCACCGGACGCCCCTCGGCGTCCTTCACCTGGCCGCGGATCATGAAGTTCATGGTCGGCACGCCGTACATCAGGCGCATCTCGCCGCGGTCGCGCTCGCGCTCCTCGACCGGAGCGGGTTCTTCCTCCACCTTGGGTTCCGCCAGCTTCTTCTGGCTGTGGCACGAGGTGAATCCCAGGGCGCCCATCACGCTGACGAGCAGCCAATTTTTCAGTTTCAGATATTTAACTTTCATATTTTGATTAACGAAGCCGTCGCGAGATTATTGTATCACCACCCGTGATTTTTTAATAACTGTCAGCCATCTTCACATATCAAAGAGCGCGTCTCTTCGAGACGCTGCAAACAGTCGGGGTATCATTCCTCCCCAGACTGCACTTCGTTTGTCTGGGGTTATTGAGATTATGCCTCTTCGAGGCATTGTTGCTGGTCAACCCATCGGCATGCCCGTGACCATTACACATAACCATTTTCTTTTGTTTGGAGATATTTCAACTGATGAAATACCGGCATCCACCAGGCATCATCCAGGCATCATCCAGGCATCATCCAGGCATCATCTAGGCATCATCTAGGCATTTTAACATATTTTTTGCACAGAAAATGCCCTTCAGCGGCGGCGACGGAACATTTTTTTTGTCGGCATGGAGAAAAAGGTGTATCTTTGCACCCCGAAATCAACCCAGAACGACGATGAGCAAGACAGTGATAGCAGGTCCCTGCAGTGTGGAGAGCCGCGAGCAGTTGCGCGAGGTCAGCGAGGCCTTGAGCCGCATGGAGGGAGTGACGATGATCCGGGCCGGAGTGTGGAAACCGCGCACACGGCCGGGCGGCTTCGAGGGGCTCGGCGAGCCGGCCCTGGGCTGGATGCGCGAACTCTCGGCCGAGTTGGGCGTGCGCTACTGCTGCGAGGTGGCGCGGCCCGAGCACGTGGCCCTCTGCCAGCAGTACGGCATCGACACCGTGTGGCTCGGCGCCCGCACCACGGGCAACCCCTTCATGGTCGAGGAGCTCTGCGCCGCCCTGCGCGGCAGCGGGATGGCGGTGCTGGTGAAGAACCCCACGTCGCCCGACGTGCGCCTCTGGCTCGGCGCCCTCGAGCGGCTGCGTGCCGCCGGCATCAGCGACCTGACGGCCGTGCACCGCGGCTTCGCCATGTACCACAACCGCGGCTACCGCAACGCCCCGCTGTGGGAGGTGGCCCTCGAGTTGCGCCACGAGCTGCCCGCGGTGCCCATCCTCTGCGACCCGAGCCACATCGGCGGCCGGCGCGACCTGGTGGCGCCCCTGGCCCTGGAGGCGCGCCAGCTGGACTACGACGGCCTCCTGATCGAGGTGCACCCCCACCCCGAGGCCGCCTGGACCGACGCCGCCCAGCAGCTGACGCCCGCCGAGCTGCGGGCGCTGCTGGAGCTCTACCTGGCCCCATCGGCCGACATGCCCGTCGAAGCCGACCGGCGCCTCTCGCCCCTGCGCCAGCAGATCGACGACGTGGACCACGAGCTCATCTCGCTCCTCTCGCGCCGCATGCAGCTGGCCCGAGGCATCGCCACCGTCAAGCGCGAGCAGGGCATGCCCGTCTACCAGCCCAAGCGCTGGGAAGCCGTCATGGCCGACCGTCTGCGCATGGCTGCCGATCTGGGGGTGAACCCCGATTTCACCAAAGAACTACTCGAAAAAATCCACGCCGAGAGCGTCCGGGTGCAGATGGAAAGCTAGCCCAGCGTGTCGGCGATCTTGTCCACATTCATGCTTCGCGCCGAGGCGTCGAAGATCTCCTTGTAGAGGCCGCCCTGGCGGTAGACCTCCTGCGGGGTGCCGTGCTGCACGCAGTGGCCGGTGTCGAGCACGTAGAGGCAGTCGCTGTCGATGATCTGGCCTATGTTGTGGCTGATGACGATCACCGTGCGACCCTGCTTGATGGCGTCGATGGAGTTCTTGATCTGCTCGGTGGCGATGGCGTCGAGGCTGGCCGTAGGCTCGTCGAGGAAGATGATGGGCGGGTTCTTGAGGAACATGCGTGCGATGGCGATGCGCTGCTGCTGGCCGCCGCTGAGCTGCGTGGCGTTGCTGTCGAAGCCGTCGGGAAGGGCCATCACCTGGTCGTAGATGTAGGCCTTGCGGGCGGCCTCGAGCACCTCGTCGTGGGTGGCGTCGGGGCGACCGTAGCGGATATTCTCCTCGATGGTGCCGCTGAAGATGTGGTTCTTCTGCAGCACGAGGCCGATATTGTCGCGCAGCACCTGGGTGTCCCAGTCGGCCAGGGGCACGCCGTCGAGGGTGATGGTGCCGCTGTCGGGGGCGTAGAACTTGTCCAGCAGGTTGACGATGGTGCTCTTGCCGGCGCCGCTGAGGCCGACGAGGGCGGTGGTGCGGCCGGGCTCGATGGCCATGGTGAGGTCGCGCAAGGCGTGGGTGCCGCTGGGGTAGGTGAACTCCACGTGGCTCAACTCGAAGCGGCCCTGCACCCGCTCTCCGCTTTCACCTTTCCACTTCCCGCTCTCCTCCACCTCGGCGTCGGCGTCGAGCAGGCCGAAGAAGCCCTCGGCGTAGACCAGCGCGTCGTTGAGGTCGTCGTAGATGCGGTGCAGCTGGCGGATGGGAGCGCTGACGTTGGCGAAGAGCATCACGTGGTACATGATCTTGCCGATACTCATGCCGGGGTAATCGATCAGCACGAGATAGGCCGTCAGGATGATGATGAGCACGGTGCCGATCTGCTCGACGAAGGTCTTGAGGCCCTCGTAGAGGAACGAGATGCGGCGGGTCTGCATCTGCTGGTCGGTGCTCTGCTCCTGTAGCGCGGCCTGCTTGTCGGCCTCCACCCGCTCGCGGTTGAACGACTTAATGACGCCCATGCTCTCGATGATGTTCAGGATACCGTGGCTGAGCTGCTGGTGGGTGCCGAAGACGCGGTGGCGCCAGCCCTTCATGCGGCGGCCCTGCACGGCGGTGATCCAGAAATAGAGCGGGATGATGGCCGTGGCCACCAGGCCCACATACACGTTGGCGGCGTACATCAGCACCAGGGCCAGCACGGCGCTGGTGAAGAGGGGCAGGATGTCGATGAAGAAGTTTTTGACGGTATTGCTGAGGCTCATGATGCCGCGATCGATGCGGGTCTGCAGCTTGCCGGGCTCGTTGCCGTCCTGGCTGAAGAAGGCCATGCGGAAGGTGAGGATGCGGTCCACGACGCGCAGCGAGAGGTCGCGGCTGACGTTGATGCGGATCTTCTCGCCGAAGATGCGCTGTCCGAAGGTGATGAGGGCGGAGAGCACCTCCTTTCCGAGGAGGATGGCGCTGATGAGGAGCAGCAGGCGTGCCGCCTCGGCCCACTGGAAGCCGCCGTCGAGGTGGAGCAGGGCGTTGATGCGGTCGACCGCCTTGTCAAGTACAACGGCGTTGACCTGAGCCATCAGCGAGCCGAGGAAGGTCAGCACGAGGGTGGCCACAAGCAGCCAGCGGTAGGGCGTCACGAAGGGGAGCAGCCGCCGCAGCAGGCCCCCGATGCCCATCTTAGAGGTAGTGTTGTTGTTCTCCATATTGCGGCTGCAAAAGTACACATTTTTCGCGACATGTGAGATTTATTTCGTACTTTTGCCTCCCGAGATGAAACGATTACTATTCATTATACTGCTGATTGGCAATAGCGTGTTTGCTCAACAACCGGCACTGCGGCCGGGCGACCTACTCTTCTTCCGCGACAGCGAGGGCATGGGAGGAGCCGTGCAGGAAAGCACCGGAGAATACACGCATGTGGCGATAGCAATAGACTCGGTGTGGACCATCGACGCCACCCCCGGCGACGGCGTGGCACTCAGTCTGCGCTATCAAGGTACAGATGTCAAAGCAGATATCTACCGCCTTACCATCCCCTTCGACACCGCCGCAGTTGTGGCCCGAGCCAAGTCGTTCATCGGCCAGCCCTACGACAACGCCTTCCTGCCCGACAACGGCGCGCTCTACTGCTCAGAACTGGTCTACGAATGCTATCTGGACAGCAGTGGCAACCACCTCTTCGAGGCCAAACCTATGAACTGGCGGAACAAGGAGGGAAACCTGCCGCTGTACTGGCAGGAGCATTTCAAGAAACTCGGCATGCCGGTGCCCGAAGGAGTGCCCGGCACCAATCCGACGGACATGAGCCGCTCGCCAATGTTGCAAAAGCTATAGACAACCGAGGCCCGCGCTGCGCGCGGGCCTCAGCTATTACTGATTAGCGTACTGCTGCACCTCGTCGTGGAAGAACTCCAGCTGCACGCCCGCCTGGCGGAAGAGCTCCTCGCTCTCGGCGCCGGCGTGGTACTTGCGCTCGCAGACCACGCGCTTGATGCCGCAGTTGATGATGAGCATGGCGCAGGTGCGGCAGGGCGTCATGCGGCAGTAGAGGGTGGCGCCGTCGAGGGCGATGCCGCGGCGGGCGGCCTGGCAGATGGCGTTCTGCTCGGCGTGGACGGTGCGCACGCAGTGGGTCGAGATATGACCGTCGGCGTCGATGGTCTGGCGGAAGAGGTGACCCACCTCGTCGCAGTGCGGCAGGCCGCTGGGCGAGCCCACATAGCCGGTGACCAACAGCTGCTTGTCCTTGACTATGACACAGCCCGAGCGTCCGCGATCGCAGGTGGCGCGGCGGGATGCCGCGTTGGCCAGCTCCATGAAGTACTCGTCCCACGAGGGGCGTCGATAGGTGATCTGTTGCAGCACCTCCTCCACCCGGGCGTTGAGCTGCTCGATGGTGCCGCCGTTGTCGAAGCGGAAGTCGGCCTGCTCGATGCAGTATTTCAGGTTCTGCTTGTTGGGATCGTCGTTGTCCATCTCGCGCTGCTCGTTGGCGATGAAGGTGTCGTAGTCGATGTGGTCGGTCTCCGAACCACGCAGTACGGCACGGTCGTAGCGCACCCGCGGGTCGGCGTCGACGGCGAAGAGGTAGAAACTGGGCTTGCCCCGCAAGGCCTGCACCTCGCCCGGGGTGCGGATGCTCTCGATGATGCAGTTGCATCCCGAGGCCGAAGCCTGAGCGTAGAGCTGCTCCACGATCCACGACGGCGAGTGCTTGGCCCGAAGGTCGTTGCCGACGAGCGTCATCGTGTCGCGGTTCACCTCGAGGCCGCGCCGCTTGATTTCCTCGGTGAGGAAGGCGCGTACCGAGTAGTGCACAAAGCCGCGGTTCTTGACCAGATAGTCGACGATGGTGCCCTTGCCGGCACCGAGCGTCCCAGTGATTCCGATTGTGATCATTGTCGTCTTAGTTTCAAAAGGTAACGTCGATCCAGCGTTATTATTGTGCGCCTCGGCCTCCAAAACGTCCTTTTCGGCAAAAATATCTGTATTACATACAATAAAGAGTAGTTTTGCCGCGTTTTTACGCGCATGAGAGTACTGCTGATCGTGGTTGCCGTGCTGTTGTTGACGGCGGTCGTGGGCGTGATCTGGCTCACCGGCAAGCCGCACGTCACCCCTCTGCTGCCCCCCGACGAGGAGCAGGCGCTGGACGCCCTGCTGCCTCCCGGCGTGGAACGGGGCAACCACATCACGACCTACGCCAGCCTTGGCGCCATGTACGACACCCTGCTCGCCGACATCGCGGGCGCCCGACAGCACATACACCTTCAATTCTTCAAGTTCGAGGACGACGCCACCGCCCACGAGGTGGGCGACGCGCTGGCGGCCAAGGCCGCCGAAGGGGTCGAGGCGCGCCTGATGTACGACGACTTCGTGTGCCAGCCGTGGAAAGGCTACTACCGCCAGCTGGAGACGCGCGGCGTGGCCACGGCCGGCTTCGGCCGCGTGCGCTGGGCCTGGGTGCGCAAGACCGACTACTACCGCAACCACCGCAAGTGCGTGGTCGTCGACGGACGCATCGCCTACCTGGGCGGCATCAACATCGCCGACCGCTACCTGCACGGCCTGCCGTGGGGCTGCTGGCGCGACACGATGATCCGCATCGAAGGCCCGGCCGCCCTGGCGGTGCAGCGGGCTTTTGCCGCCGACTGGCGCCATGCGGGCCGGGGGCTGCTGGCCGACCGGATCTACTTCCCGGCCGTGGCACCGGCAGGCACCCTGCCACTGCACCTGATCGCCTCGGGGCCCATCGGCCAAGGGCCCACCATCATGCACCACACCATCGGCATGCTCGACGCGGCGCAACGCTACGTCTGGTTCGAGTCGCCCTACTTCATACCGCCCGCCCCCCTGCGCGAGGCCCTGCTGCGGACCGCGCGCCGCGGGGTCGACGTGCGGGTGCTGCTGCCCCCGCGGGGCGACCGCAGCGAGGTCACCCAGTGGGCCTCGAAGAGCTACCTGGCCGAGATGATGGACGCCGGCGTGCGCTTCGGCTTCTACCAGCCGGGCTTCCTGCACTCCAAGCTGGTGGTCAGCGACGACCGCGAGGCCATGGTGGGCTCGTGCAACATCGACCCCCGCAGCTATCTCCTCTGCCAGGAGGTGGCCGCCGTGGTGGACGATGCCGCCTACGCCGCCGAGCTGCGCGACCTCTTCCTGGCCGACGAGGCGCAGTCGATCCCCGTCGATCCCGCCCGCTGGGCTCGGCGCCCCTTCGGCGAGAAAGCCATGGAGCAGCTGGCACGCCTGGCGGCCTCCCAGTTATAAACGAACGAAAATAAACATCCTATGGAACACCAATCGAAACAAGCCCAACGCATCCAGACCTCGTTCATCAACGGGGTGGAGCGCAAAGCCCTCGTGTGGCTGGCCGAACGACAGCCCCGCTGGGTGACGTCGGACCTCTTGACCCTCGTCGGCACCTTCGGCGCCCTGCTCGTCGGCGCCGGCTTCGTGCTGACCTTCTACAGCATCAACTGGCTCTGGCTCAGCATCGCCGGCCTGGCCATCAACTGGTACGGCGACTCGCTCGACGGCACCCTGGCCCGCGTGCGCAACAGCCAGCGCCCCATCTACGGCTACTACATCGACCACACGATCGACTGCATCAACGAAGCCCTGATGTTCATCGGCGCGGGCCTCTCGCCGCTGATGAACCTCCACCTGGCCCTCGCACTCTTCATCCTCTACCTCTTCCTGACCATCAACGTCAGCATGAACGCCCACCTCAAGAGCGAGTTCCGCCTGACCTACGCCAAGCTGGGCCCCACCGAGTTCCGCATACTGATCGCCCTGGGCTGTCTGGTGCTGATAGCCTTCCCCACGTGCGACGACTTCACCCTCAGCGTCCGCCTGCTGGGCCACACCACCGTCCTCTCCACCCTCGACCTGCTGGCCCTCTTCCTGGTGGTGCTCCTCACGGTGATCTACCTCTGCACCATCGTCAGCGACGCACGCAAGTACGCCAAGATCGACCCGCCGAAGCCGCGCCGCTGACGACAGTCGGCAGCGGCGTCAGCACTTGTAGCGGTACTGCAGCTGGGCCAGCTCCTCGTTGGCCTTCACGATCTTCTTCTTCAGGCCGGCCTTATAGGCCACCAGCTTCTGCATCAGCCCCTCGTCGGCGAGGGCGAGCATCTGCATGGCCAGGATGGCGGCGTTCTGCGCCCCGTTGATGGCCACCGTGGCCACCGGAATTCCCGGAGGCATCTGCAGGATGGCCAGCGTGGCATCCATGCCCTCGAGGCAGGAGCCCTTGATGGGCACCCCGATGACGGGCAGCGGCGTCTCGGCGGCGATCACACCCGGCAGGGCGGCCGCCATGCCGGCACCGGCAATGATCACGCGGATGCCGCGGCCCTGCGCCTGGCGCGCAAAGTCGCTCACCTCCTGCGGCGTGCGGTGGGCCGAGAGGGCGTTCACCTCGAACGGGATCTCCATCTCGTCGAAAAACTGGCAGGCTTTCTCCATGACCGGCAGGTCGCTGGTCGAGCCCATGATGATACTTACAATGGGTTTCATAATCGGCATATTACAATTATAATACTCATCTAACGGCAGCGGCGGCGGTTTATTGTGTCCGCCGGCCATTAAACTTCGCGCCCGACGACCCCGCCGCGGGGGAAGGTCGGCCGACGCACCGTCCCTTCGCCGGGGGAGAGGCAAGGGGTGTGGGGAGGGAAACGACCCCTCCAAAATGCCCATGGTTCCTAGGTGGCTCCGTGATGACTCCCTGATGACTCCCTGATGACTCTCTTAAAACCAGGGCAAAACCCTTGCCCTGT
>OCVV011230591.1_pt1 | contig 10436 bp, 6 predicted proteins | sample 1539721 | NCBI WGS metagenome assembly OCVV01 (sample SAMN02144230, study PRJEB22623) | gut metagenome | biome: sheep rumen | host: Ovis aries | place: New Zealand
TTGCAATCAGTATGGCAACCGAAAGTTTTAATTCGGAAAACCTTATTTTTCGTCGAAATTAAGACGCTTCTGCAAAGGTAGTCATTTCGGGTTTATTTTCACTATTTCTTCTCGAATTAATTGATTTTCATAGTGCGTTTTTGCGCCCACATCGTCGAAATTAAGACGGTATGGGAGAGTTGCTGCTGTGGATATGATAAACCTTAAAAACAATATGCTTATGAACAAAAAGAAAAGCCTCTATGAGGCTCCGACAACTAACATCCTCGTGGTACGATTCGAGGGTGCGCTACTGAAAGTGAGTGGAGACAATGAGGTCTTCATTCAGGGCGGCATTTTTGACGGTGAATACGAAGACGAGTAAAGGAGGGTTAATCATGAAACTGAACAGACTATTTTTTGCTGCCTCTGCTATTCTTTTGGCGGCAGCTTGTGCAAAAGAGCAAGATGTTACCATTGACAAGCCCAATGAGAAGCCGATAGAAGAGACTCTCATTAAGGCAACTGTTCGTGCCACCTCAGATGAGTTGGATGCTGAAACAAAAACATCCCTTGCTTCTAACGGATCTCTTTATTGGACTTCTGGAGACCATATCACTGTGTTTGATGGATACGGCAATCGTGACTTCGATTCTGATATAGACCCGGAAGCAGAACCCACCAAGACAGCAATGTTTATTGGCGAGATTAATGCAGCGGCTACAACGTTTGTCGCCGTATATCCTTATAATTCGAGCGCCTCTTATGCGGAGGGCAAGATTACAACAGTATTGCCGACAACACAAAATGCTGTTGCCAATTCATTTGCTAATAACTCTAATGTCGCTGTAGCTAATAATCCTGCAGAGGCTGACAAAATAATTGATGGTACCGATGCTCTTATCAAGTTCTCTTTCCAGAACGTAGGTGCTCTTCTCAAATTTACCCTCTCACAGGATAACGTTCATCAGAGCGTGACCATCAGAGCTTTCACCAAAGAAGGAGACGTTAAGACATTCGCTCCGATAGCTGGTGAGATTAAGGTTAATCCGGCAACTGCGGCAGCTGAGACCACTGTTAACAGCGAGACCGATGTGACGGTTACTCCCACGAGCGGGAAACTTGCTGCAGGTTCATATTATGCCGTCGTTCTTCCTATCGATACCAAATATATTCAGTTCGAATTCTCCAATGGCACAGCCACCAAGAAAAGAAGTGCAAGCAAAGCCATTTCGGTAGCCCGTTCCTCGTATTACGATATGGGGACTATCGACACAGGGCTGACCTATCCGGATCCGCTGCTTGGTGATTATCTTATTGTTTCCAAAGGTGCAACAAGCGGAAATTGGGTGGTTATGTCCTCAAGCTTCACCGATGGTAGAACAGATCGTTGGCAGTATATCGAAACCACAAATGCGTATAACGAGAGCGTTGACCTCACAGACTCCAGTGTTGACTTTGGTCCTTGGTCTTATGATGCCTATAAATTCTCGGTAGAGGCCAAGGACGGCGGTTATGTTCTTAAGAACGCCACAAGTGGAAAGTACATTACATATGCGGGAAACGGAAACGCGGGTAAGGAAGTTGAATCCAAGGATATTGTTAAGTTCGATACATTCAGTAAAGATGATGGAACTGGCATATGGAGGATGGGGGTCACTTCTGGTTCTGACACCTATTCCCTCCAATATAACGTAAACAACTTCTTTAGTTTTTACAAAACATCTCAGGCATCGATTTACTTGATTCCTTATGTATATGTTGCCCCCGCCCATAACCTTAGTGTGACCGCAACAACAGTTACACTTTCGGGCATAGAAGGTTCAACTGAAAGTATCGATGTAACATCCAATTATGCATGGACGGCCGTATTGGATGACGGTGCAGCAGGCTTTACGGTTACTCCTTCCGGCGCGGGAGATGGAACCATCACGATTACAGCCTCAGCTGATGGATCAGCTGTCGAGCAGACTCTTGGGACGTTCACTGTTTCTGATGGCGAGAATGATATTGTGGTTACTGTAAAACAGTCCGCATATGTGTCTTTGCTTACAGATGTGCTGACCTCTTCTTGGGCCGGGACAACAACAGGAAGTAGTTATAGTACATGGTCAAATAAAGCAGGGTCTTCATCAGAGGCTGTCTATGCAGGTAACTCATGCCGTGGTGTTTCATATATCCAACTTAGGAGTGATTCCCCAAGTGGAATTGTATCAACAACATCCGGTGGTTTGGTGCGTCGTATAGAGGTGGATTATTCAGCATCGCAAAGTAATACGAATAACCGTACTCTTACGATTTATGGAAAGCACACTGCTTATTCAAGTGGTGATAATCCTTCAGGAACTTCATTGGGAACCATTACATTCAATACCGGGGACGAAACAGAAGGTCTTGATATTGTCGGAGATTATGAATACATCGGTATTAAGGCAAGTGGGGCAATGTATTTTGACGAAATCAGGATTTCCTGGGATTCCTCTCCTTCAGCTCCTACGTTCAGTCCCGAAGAAGGAACATATTACAGTACTCAGTCTGTTGAACTTACTGCTGGTGCTGGGGCAACCATCTATTACACAACAGATGGAACCACACCGACAGAGTCATCAGCCACATACTCTTCGGCTATTGCCGTATCCTCAACAACTACAATCAAGGCTATTGCGGTCAAGGGTGGTAAGAGCAGTGCTGTTGCCTCTGCAACATATACAATTGAAAGCCCTACCCAGCTTGTCATGTCAACGGTATCCTGTACAGCTCAAACACATCGTTCCCTCACCTTTGCTTGGGACGAGGTATCCAATGCAACAGGCTACGTAGTGAGCATTGATAACGGAGAAAACTGGATTGACAATGGTACTGCGAGGACTTATACATGGTCTGGTCTTAGCGCCTCTACAATCTATACGTTAAAGGTTAAGGCCCTTGGTACCGACAATGGCCAATATACTGATTCTGATCCGAAAAATGGATCCGGTACTACAACGGCGGCACCGACGCTTGTGTCCATTGCTATGACATCCAATCCTACTAAGACGGTTTATTCCCTTGGTGAGAGTTTCTCCTTTACAGGAGCGGAAGTCACCGCAACATACAGCGATAGTTCCACCGATGACGTTACAGCTTCTTGTACGACAAATGGAGCAACTGTAGTATCCTCTGTCGGAGTGGATAAACCTGTTACGGTAACATACTCTGAGGGTGGAATAGAAAAGACTACGACCTTTAATATAACGGTCAAGACGGCATCATTCAAGGAATACTTCTCTAATTATAGTCCTACATCTGCGACTACTGCATATGGAAAGACTGGATCATTTACCGGTGATGCCACGGACGCTCCGACCTGGTCCTATACCAATGCCGGAAACACTAATCAATCGGCAACGGACAAAACCGCACTCGGTGGGTCATCAAGTGCTAAATATATCACCCTGGGGGCAAGCGGAACTCTTTCTGTGACAATTTCTGGAGGAATAACGTCTCTATCGTTTAAAGCGCTTACATCCAGTTCTGCGACAGGTACTGTTACTGTAAAAGCGAATGGGGAAACTGTTAAAACAATAAGTATTGCAAAGAGTTCATCGAAGTCTTTCTCTGCTACCGACATTGATTGCAAAGGATATGATGCAGTTATAACATTCGCCGAATCAAGCGGTAAAAATCGATTGACAATCGGAGATGTAGTTTACGAAAAATAGACATCCTTCTCATTTGGCCCCCGCTAATGTCGGGGGCCTTTTCTTTTTTATTGCAACTCTGATAGTTTGGTACTATTTCACGCCAAGGCGTGGTAAATGTGAAACCAAATTATCAAAGTTATGTCAACATTATCTTTTAGTGACGTCACTGCTCTCTGGAAAGCAGACAAGCGCAGATGGGTGAAACCCTCTACCTATGCGGTTTATGTCCAGATCACCAACAAGCATATTCTGCCGTACTTTGGCAACATAAATCCAGAAGGAATATCAGAAGAATCCCTACAGCTTTTTGCTGATGAACTTCTAGCTCAAGGACTGTCCATTCACAGTATTAGGGACGTACTGATGATTCTGAAAATGATTCTGCGGTTTGGAGAGAAGCTTTCTGCTTGGCCACATATCCTTTATGAGATTCACTTCCCAACGACGGCAATGCAGAACACGAATATCCCGGTCTTGACTAATGCCGACCAGCGCAGATTGCTCAAGTACCTCAAAGAGAATTTCTCATTCCGGAATCTTGGCATTCTGATTTGCCTATACGGCGGATTACGCATCGGAGAAGTCTGTGCTCTGCAATGGAAGGATCTGGATGTTGCCGCCGGGGAGATCCATATCACAAAGACTGTCCAACGAATCTGGCTTTCAGATGGGGATGAGAAGGAATATAGATTGTCGGTTGGCCAGCCGAAGACAGCATCCTCAGTCAGGAATATTCCCATATGCAATGATATCCTGAAGATTGTCCGGCCGCTTCGCAAGGTTATGGCCGACGATTTCTATATCATTTCCAATGCAGCCACCCCTCTTGAGCCCCGCTACTATCGGGATTATTTCCGGAAACTTCTTGCCACATTAGGCATTCCACCAACTCGCTTTCATTCCCTCCGCCACAGCTTTGCTACCAGGTGCATCGAGAGCAAGTGCGACTACAAGACGGTCTCGGTCATCCTCGGACATTCTTCGTTGGCTACTACAATGGATTTGTACGTACATCCTGGACTTGAGGAAAAGAAAAGAGCCATTGAGCGGATGGCGCGGATGCTGGCATAGTTGCTTTTTAAGAAAACTAATCTTATATTTGCAAAAGTTTATCGCCATAAAGTTTATGGCTGTAAATGTATTGTCTATGGATAAATATTACGACAGAACCTTTCAACTTGCCCAGCTCAAGGACATCCAGAAGAAGGCATTCGAGGAACATTCAAGGATGACACTGCTGAAGGGCCGGAGGCGAATCGGGAAAACATCCCTTGGGCGCTTGGCGATGGAGGGAGCAGAAACCGTATATCTGTTTGTCGCCCGCAAGTCGGAAAGCGATCTTTGCGAAATATTTACGCAAGAAATTCGCACATCTCTGGGTATTTTCGTGCCAGACGGAGTCATTCATTTCCGAGACATCTTCGGATTGTTGCTCTCTGCGGGTCAGAGTAAACGTTTCAACCTGTTTATTGACGAATTCCAGGAGTTTTATTACATCAACAAAGAGGTGTTCTCTGAAGTACAGGACATCTGGGACCGTATGCGTATGAGCAGCTATGTCAACTTGGTGTTCAGTGGATCCACTTTTACTCTTATGGAGAAGATTTTCAAAGATGAACACGAACCCCTCTTTGGCCGCGCAGACTTGGCGATTGAGCTTGAGCCCTTCGCGACATCAGTCATTAAGGATATTCTTCGCGATTTCAAGCCTCAATTCAACAATGATGATTTGCTGGCTCTTTACTGCTTTACGGGTGGAGTACCAAAGTATATAGAGTTGTTGATGGACAACGGCCGGACCGATATGGAATCTATGGTGGATTATATGGTTACTCCGGGCTCCCAGTTTATCGATGAAGGAGAACGGATTCTTATTCAGGAGTTTGGAAAGAACTATGGTACTTATTTTTCGATTCTCGGAAAGATAGCGGGAGGTGAAGTGACCCTGCCGCAGATAGAAGGACGCCTCGGTGGGCAGTCGCTTGGCGGGCAGATGAAACTGCTGGAGGAGGATTATCATCTGATAGCGAAGAAGCGTCCGCTTCGGAGCGGTGAGAATTCCAAGGATGTCCGGTTCGAAATCTCCGACGTTTTCCTCCGCTTTTGGTTCAGGTATTTTTACAAATACCGAAGCTTGGTTGAAATAAAGAATTACAAGAAGCTTGGAGATATTATCAAGGCTGATTATACCTCGTTTTCCGGCCGTATCCTCGAGCGTTGGTTCAGGAGCAAGTTTATGGAATCACAGGAGTATATGGAGATAGGAGGCTGGTGGAAAGCGGTAAAAGGGCAAGAGCAGAATCCACAGGAGATCGACATCGTGACTGTGGATATCAATGGAAACCCTTATGCCTACGAAGTCAAGCGTAATCGAGAAAAGTATTCGGCCGCAGAGTTTGAGCCCAAGGTTATGCAAATGTCAAATAAGTTATTCGGCGGAAGGAAGATTGAATTCGGGTGTCTCAGTATGGAGGATATGTAGACAAAGTAGCAGCCACTTATATGCAATTGCATCGAAGTGGCTGCTACTCACATTTATTGACTGCGACTATCAGAAATTCTGGAACGTCTGCCAATTGCTGTTTGTCTCAACCGATTCCTCTATGGAGTCCGGCAGGTTGGCAAAGAGGTCAAGTCCCGTCCAAGATTCTATGTCATTGACGCTTACTGCATAGTTGGCATAGGTTGAGGTGCTGTACTCCTTGTGCTCAAACCAGAAGCCTATTGTGCAAGCATAGGAGATATTCCCGTCGCCATCACGAGTGACCTTCAGCAGAACCTTCCAATAGTAGTTCGGGATCGGGGCTCGCTTGGTGTCGGACTTGGGAAGAATCCACGTTACCGTTTCGCTACCTCCGACCGTTCGGAACACCGGGCCTGTGGCTACGTACAACGTATCTGTAGTTGCAGCCTGCGTCCTCACAGCCTGCTCCAGCTGCTGCCAGATGCCTCCGTTGAACTTGTTCTGAATCTGCGGAGTACTGTTGATGGCGTAGTAGGTTTGCTGGATCATCGTCTGGTTGTATTGGCGGTCGGCATCGGGAATCTGGTGGCCTCGGGCATAGTACTCTTTTCCGCTGGTTGAGAAGGGATCTGAATACTCTGTGTCGCCCAGATAGACATTGTAGCTATTTGTCCAGATATTTATCTGATAGCTACTGTTGATGCCTTGCGCTGCAGCCCAGCTGCCGCTGTACTTGTTGGTGCCGTCGTAGGTGTCGGCATACAGCGGATAGGCTATCCACATAGACGAATACCAGTCCTTGTTGTACAGGTAAGTGTAGTTTCGGGCTTGGTTGCCGTCCCGGTAAGTTCCCGTCAGGAGCGAACTCCCGGAGGAGGAGCGGGGCAGCTCAAGCCACCCCGTTCCGTAACCGGAGTCATCGGTGGAGTTTCCTCCCCCGGAGGTTCCGCCTCCGGGGGGAGTTCAATTGACGGATATGCTGAAGTCGTCAATTGTGAGCTGAGCGTTCTTTGTAGAAGGCTTTGTAGAAGAAGAATCTATCTCGAAACGGATTCTGTACTTGCTGGGATTACCGGATACTGTAAAGGAGTAGTCCGTAGCGGAAGATGCAACTGCATGTGCACTCCAACCACTGACAACGGTCCAGGTAGCGCCTCCGTCCTTCGATTCCTTTATCGTCAGCTTGATGGAAGCGCTGTTGGTTGTTGCCGCCTTTGCCTTGAAAGATACACCGGTTGCGCCGGGAACGTCAAAGAGCATTTCAGCATATCCGTAGTTGGCGGAAGTGTAAAGACGCATCGCAAGAGACTGGCTTCCACTTATAGCACTGCTGGTTGAAGGTGTACCGTAGTATACTTTCCACTGATTTCCTCCTGTAGGACCTGCTGTAACCGTGTTTTGATAATCGGTTCCTGCTGTGAATCCTTCACTGGATTCAAAGCCCGTGGAATAGGGGGTGTTTGCCGTTACGGCAGCTTTTTTCACCACTACGGTCTTAGCCTGGGGATCGCTGTCGTTGGCGTTACGGATGATTGTCAGCGTGGCGATTGTCTGTTCGGCATCAGTTGCAGTGATGTTAGATATAACCGTTACCGTAGTAGGGCTGGCTGATGCCGTCCCCGTTTCATCAAAGATGATATTGCTGTCATCATCAGCCGTAATCATCCAGTCAAATTCGGGAGAGGTTACGGTGAAGGTTATTTCGTCGCCATCAGCAGGGATGACAACCTCACTGGCTGAGACCGACAGAGAAGAACGAAGCTGGCTGACAGTGATAGTCTTGGTCACAGTGTTGTCTGCTGCTGACTGAAGAACAATCGTGCCGCTGGTTGCGCTGGTTGCGTAATTGGGAGATACAGAGTACACAATTGTCCCGGCAGCGGCAATGGCATCGGTGACGCATCCAACATAGCTGGCAACCTCGACATCGTCGGTGAAATTGAGCACGGTGTAAGTCGCTTCGGCATTCGAAACGCCAATTGCAGGCACGTTGGCGATGTTGTCCGCCGAGATAACCGGATCTGTGTTGGGCTTGTCAATTGAGATGGCACCGATTCCTACATTCCCGCCTTTTTCAAATACAATCTTGACGAATCTTGAATTTGCATTGAACACTGCGTCGGTTGTCAAAGTACCTGTCGAATTCTGGTTGCCGGAAATCGTCAGCCTGTCTATGCCTGTTCCCCAAGTTACTCCATCGGTGGATTCAAAGATATTAAGATAGGAAGTGCTGCTGCCGAACATCTTATATCCGATAGATACAGAGCCAATTGCGGAATCGGTTTTGATTTGGATGTAATCTCCGGTATCATCGAGTCTGACCCTATACGGAGCATTACCGGCTGCATAGTCTGTTCCCAAACCGTCTGTGGTAACGCCCGTTACAGCGTTGAGATCACTTGAAGTTCCTCCGGTGTAGTCGTTCCAAGGCAGAGTGACATAGTCAACGACATTGGGGTCAGTAACGACTATAGCGTAGGAAACATCGGTCGCCGGCTTGTATGTCTCATTGCCGGCAAAGGAGGCCGTGATGGTTGCAGTGCCTGCTGTGCCGTTGAGAGAAATAGCTCCTGAAGTCTCATTGACGGTTGCTATAGCGTCTCCTGACAAAGAGTAAGTGATGCCTTCAACCGAAGGAGTTGCCGTAGCCGTCTGACCGCTGAAGTTAGTATAGTCATCAGTTCCGATGGCAAGGTTGTAGGAAGGAGTTGCAAAACTGAGAATGACATCATCCCGAGAGTCATTCTTCAGGATGGTGATAGTTCCGATTCCGACATTTGCAGACTTGTTGAACTCTATCTTTACAAAGCGGGAGGTGCTAGAGAAAGAGGCGGAAGTCTTTACTGTGCCGACATAATTCTGCTCTCCGGTAAGGGTCAGTTCCTCAAGACTTTCTCCCCAGTCTACACCATTCGATGACTCATATATGACCAGTTTGGAGTTTCCTGCTCCACCTATCTTCTTATATCCGACTTCAACGGATTCAATGGCGCTATCCGTCCTCACCTGGATATAATCCCCAGCGGTATCAAACTTGACACGGTTAGGAGCATGAGTGTCTGCATAATCGCTACCAAGGCCGGAAGTCGTAACTCCGGGAACAGCATTAAGATTGCTGGATGTGCCCCCTTCGTATTTCCAGGGGAGAGTGACGCATTCGACCGCGTCTGCAGTTTTAAGGGAAAGGCTTGCAGTGTTGTACGAACCTGCCGCAAAAGTTACTCCGCTGACGGTGTTGGTCTTGGTGAAAGTATTTCCGTTTGAAGCAGTTACTTTGAAGGTGATGTCGCCGGAATAGTTGGAAAGGGGAGCAATGACAAAATATACGTCAAGAGTGCCGTCGCTTGCAATTGTTCCGTTGGAAATGTTGACAAGCAATTGATTTCCTCCATTGTTCTTATATGTGACAGAAGGAGTGGCCGAGAAAGCAACAGTGTGTACACCGTAAAGTTCGGCGTTTGCTGCCGAAAGTTCCAGCTTTGTTGCGGTAAGCTCATTTCCGGTCTTGTTTTTCAACGTAACCTTCATAAGAGAGAAAAGGTGTGACATTGACACGTTGGAGAGAGTTGCCGGAGTGGTTTCAGTCAGCTGCGCGGCCAGAGCATCATAGGACTTGAGGTTGGCGCCTGGATTTGAGGCGTCAAAAGCCTGTGTGCCACTCAAGGAGAAGGTCGTGGACAATCCGCGGTGGTATGACTTCCCGCTGCCGTTGCTGTACAGGAAGTTGAACGTGTGTTCTCCGTCAGAGATCGTGCTGGTCGTCTTGAAACTCTCAGTAGAGGCGTCATATACAAACTCGGCAATTGATTCCGTTGAGTTGTCAGTGTTATACGCTACGCCCCACTCTTCGTCGGTAGTGACGGCATAAATAATATCGTTATTATCCCAGTCAACAGCCCAGGTGGAAGTGTTGAGCGTGGTTTTGGTCTCGGGAGACTGGATGTCGGCCACGAGTGTGAAAGGCACAGAATATGACGCGTCAATTCTGTCGATGGTGTTGTCAATTTCGACTTCCTTTTTGCAAGAAGAGAGTGCTAATGCAGCGAAAACGACACTCAGAAGAATGATAGAATACTTTTTCATTTGTCTTTACTTTTAAGTGTTAATCGCTACTCTTCATCATCTATCCACCAGGTGGACGCGCCCTGTGTCCAGCCCTTTACAGACATATTTGCAGAATTCTGAAGAATCCTCTCCTCGAATCGTACCACGAGAATGTTAGTTGTTGGAGCCTCATAGAGGCTTTTCTTTTTGTTCATAAGCATATTGTTTTTAAGGTTTATCATATCCATAGCGGCAACTCTCCCACA
>OCVV011335356.1_pt1 | contig 10435 bp, 8 predicted proteins | sample 1539721 | NCBI WGS metagenome assembly OCVV01 (sample SAMN02144230, study PRJEB22623) | gut metagenome | biome: sheep rumen | host: Ovis aries | place: New Zealand
GCTGCAACCTTCGACAAGTCACAGCTTGGGGGAGTCCTCCCCTTTTGTCACGTCATGTGTCAACAACCTGTTGGCACACAACAGCTAGCCTACGGTGGTTGCAGATGTCTGCCGCAGGGCGGAGCTGCCGCCGCACATCTTGCCGTGCGCGGCGTTCAGCGCGTCCAGCACCGGCAACAGCGAGTCGAAGTCAGATGGCGCGTCGGAAAGCACCGCGACCGCGTAGTCGCCGCAGTCTGAAAACACGATGCCGTTGTCGGCCGTCGCCGTGGAGGCCAGGCCCTCGTTCGTGGGGTACCAGCCCGGCTTGGACCACACCGTAAAGCGGTCGCGCAAGAGCGCGCCCCACGCGGAGTGGTTCGTGCGCGCAAGGCAGCCGGTCAGGAGGCTGGCGCCGGGCTCGCCGGATTTTCCAAAGCGGTACACCTCGCGCCAGCAGTTCAGCATGCCCGCGGCAGATATGTGCGGGTAGTTGTAGCCGTACGCCTCCTGCGCCGCCTCGGGCGCGCGGCTCTGCAGCCAGCTGCCATATACGTTGTATCCGTACGTCTTCAGCAGCGTGCGAAACGCGTCGTTGTCAGAATCGACCAGGCACTTGGTTATGGCGTCAGAGCTCGACGCGGCGCCGCCGTGCGTGGACTCCAGGATCGCGGTCACGTACACGGCCTTTATGCTGCTTGCGGGATAGAACTTCTGGCTGGCGTTGTACGATGCACCGCGCCCCGTCTTCAGGTCCACCATGGCAAAGCCCAGGTGGTAGCCCTTTGCGGTGAACGCGGCCACCGCGTCTTGCAGATGTCTGCACGTGGGCGTGGACTCAAATCCCGCCGGCGCCGTCACGCTGATGCCGCCGCTCGTGGCGAACGTGGTCACCTTCGCGCCCGCGCCGGTGTCGAGCGCCGTCGTGTCCTCCTGGGGCGCGGTCTCCGCCTCGGCGGATGCGCTCGCGTCAGACGCGCTCGCATCAGACGTGCTCGCGTCCGACACGTTCGCGTCCGAGCCGCCGTCCTTCGTGGTGCCGGCCTTCTCGCCCGAGGCGCTCGCATCGTCGCGCCGCGAGCTTGCGGCAGATGCGCCCGCGTTGTTGTCGGCGCCGCCTGTGGGCGAGAAGATCTGCCCCCTCAGCTGCGGCGATGCCATCACGGCACCTGCGGCCACAACCGCGGCGATCGCTGCGGCCACGGCAACCGTGCGCGCGTGGTGGGCGCTACGGGGACGGCGGCCGTTCTTCTCGTCCGGCGCGTCTTGCGCCAGGTGGCCGGCGTGGCGTGCCCGTCCCTCGCTTGCGTCTGCCTTTGCGTCGTTGTGGCCCTTTGCCGCGTGTCGTGCCGCCACCTTCGCTCCCTTGCACCTGTCTGCGCGCCCCGTGCGGCGCGCGCCTGTCCACGGGCACGAGTATAGTCCGTGTTGCCGCGCCCGGCGCGGCGCCGCGGCCGTCGCCATGCGCTAGACTGTGCAGGCCGCATCCATCGCAAACCCGGGAGTATGCCCATCATGACCAGCGCCAACAACACGCCCGCATCCGCTGCCGCCCCGGCAGGACGTCGCCCCATGCGCCTGCTTGCGCCGGCCGGCGGCCCAGAGCAGCTGCGCCAGGCCATCCACTTTGGCGCGGACGAGGTCTACCTGGCCGGCCGCAGCTGGGGCATGCGCGCCCGCAGCAAGAACTTCGACCGCGACCAGCTTGAGCAGGCCGTCCGCCTGGCGCACGCGTCCGGCGTCGCCGTCCACCTCACGCTGAACACGCTCATGCGTGATTGCGATATTGATGCCCTGCCAGACTACCTGCGCTTTGTGGACCAGATCGGGGTGGACGCCGCCATCGTGGCGGACCTGGGCGCCATGACGCTTCTGCGCAGGTACGCGCCGCACGTGGAGCTCCACGTGTCCACGCAGGCCTCCGTCATGAACGCGCTCGCGGCAGAGGAGTACGCCCGCCTGGGCGCGCGCCGCGTCGTCCTTGCGCGCGAGATGAGCGTGCGCGAGGTCGCGGACCTGCGCCGCCGCCTGGACGCGGACGGCTTCTCCTCGCTGGAGCTGGAGGTCTTCGCCCACGGCTCCATGTGCATGGCCGTAAGCGGCCGCTGCCTGCTGTCGAGCGAGCTCGTCGGTCGCGAGCGCGGCGCGAGCTTTGGCGCGTGCACCCAGCCGTGCCGCTGGGGCTGGACCCTGGTGGAGGAGTCGCGACCGGACGTGCGCCGCATGCCCGTGGAGCAGGACGACTCCTGGAGCTACATCCTGAGCTCCAACGACCTCGCCATGCTCGACCACCTGGACGACCTCGCGGCCGCGGGCGTCGCCGCCGTCAAGATCGAGGGCCGCGCGAAGGGCGCCTACTACACGGCGTGCGTCACGAACGCCTACCGCCACGTGCTCGACGGCGAGCCCGCCTCCGCCTGGATGGGCGAGCTCGACGCCGTGAGCCACCGCCCGTACTCAACCGGCTTCTTCTATGGCAACCCCACGCAGAACCCCGGCCGCGTGGAGTACCAGCGCGACCGCCTGATGGTGGCCACGGTCGAGAAGAGCGCGGAGCTTTCGGCCGACGCCTCCCCAGAGCCGCGCTACATGACGGAGGTGCTCTGCCGTAACAAGGCCGCGGCCGGCTCCGTCCTGCAGGTGCTCTCCCCGCGCGAGCCCATCCGCGAGTGCCGCCTGGGCGCGCTCGAGCGCTTCGACGCCGAGCTCCAGACCTGGGTGCCGGCGCCGGACCTCTCGCGCGCGATGGAGCGCTACCGCACGGTGCTGCCGTTCGCCCTCGAGCCGCTCGACATCCTCTGCCTCAAGCAGTAGCCGCGCGTCGGCCAGTCGCCGCGCGTGACGGCCGGCTGCGCGCCGCGCGCTACGCCAGCGTGTAGTGGTCGGCGGCGTGGCGCATGTTCACCTCGGCCAGCTCGAGCTCGCCCTCGATGTAGGGCAGGTACATGGCGTCGATCGACCCCACGCCCATGCTGCAGCCGGAGCACTGCTCGCACGAGCCGTCGCCGCACCAGTCCAGCCCCCGCCTCACAATCTCGATGCGCTCCTCGCGCGTGGTGTCCTTGATCAGAATGCTCTTCGGCATGGCGTGCCTCCCGTTCGTTGGTCTCATGTGGAGGAGTGTACCCCTCCGCACGCGCCGCGGCCGGCTCCGCGCGCACTTCTCACATCGCTCGCTATACTTCCCATAGCGAGCCGTCGTCCGCGGCCCGCGCGTCGCGTCGACGGGAGGCCTCTCATGCAGTATCGAAACGACAGACACGGAGAGCCGCTCTCGCTCCTCGGCTTCGGGTGCATGCGCTTCAAGCGCGCGTCCGGTCCCGGCGGCGCCATCGACTACCCCGCGGCGGAGCGCCAGATCATGCGCGCCATCGAGCTGGGCGTCAACTACTTCGACACCGCCTACATCTACCCGGGAAGCGAGGAGCTGCTCGGCCGCGTCCTCCAAGAGAACGGCGTCCGCGACCGCGTGAACATCGCCACGAAGCTCCCGCAGTACCTCATCCGCAGCGCGTCGGCCATCGACCGCTACTTCGACGAGGAACTACGCCGCCTCAGGACGGACCACGTGGACTACTACCTCATGCACATGCTCACGGACGTCGTCGCGTGGCACAAGCTCGAGGAGCTTGGCATCCGCGCCTGGATCGCGCGCAAGAAGGCCGCCGGCCAGATCCGCAACATCGGCTTCAGCTTCCACGGCAACACGGACATGTTCCTCAAGGTGCTTGCCGCCTACGACTGGGACTTCTGCCAGATCCAGTACAACTACATGGACGAGCACGCCCAGGCTGGGCGAGAAGGGCTTCTCGCCGCGGCCGAGCGGCACATCCCGGTCATCATCATGGAGCCGCTCCGAGGCGGAAAGCTCGTCGACCTGCTTCCCCAGGAGGCGAAGTCGCTCATCGCGAGCGAGGCCCACGGGTGGAGCCCGGCGGAGCTTGCGCTGCGCTGGCTCTACGACCAGCCGCAGGTCACGTGCGTGCTCTCCGGCATGAACAGCGTGCCCATGGTGGAGGAGAACTGCCGCGTCGCGAGCGAGGCCGGCGTCGGCTGCCTCACGCAGGCGGACCAGGATCTTATCGCGCGCGTGAAGGACATCGTGGGCAAGAGCATGCGCATCGGGTGCACGGGCTGCGGCTACTGCATGCCCTGCCCGAAGGGCGTGGACATCCCTTCCACCTTCCGCTGCTGGAACCAGATGTACACGGAGGGCAAGTCCGCCGGCCGCAAGGAGTACTGGCAGGTGATGAGCCTGCGCAAGGAGCCCGCGTTCGCCACGCAGTGCGTGCGGTGCGGCAAGTGCGAGGCGCACTGCCCGCAGCACCTGCCCATCCGCGACGCCCTCCCTCAGGCGGACCGCGACCTCAGGCCTCTGCACTACCGCATCGCCGGCGTCGTCGCCAGGAAGTTCGCCCTCGGCTAGGCGATGCCGCCCGGCTCTAGGCGCATTCGTCCGACCGCGCCGACTCCCGCGCCTTTGGGTCGCGGTTCACGATCACGATGCCCACGGAGACGAGCACGAGCGCAAGGGTGGCGCGAAGCGGGTCGATCGCGGACGCCTCTCCCAGAAGGAGCGCGGAGAGCACCACGCCGAACACGGGGTTCATGAAGCCGAACACGGCGACGCGCGACACGGGGTTTGCCGAAAGCAGCATGGACCACATCGTGTAGGCCGCCGCGGAGATGAAGCCCATGTACGCGAGGAGCACGAGTGCGGCGGGACGCGACGGTTGAAGCTTGCCGCCCGTTGCCAAGCCGATTGCTGTCAATACGATGCCACCCACGACGAACTGCCATCCACTCAATAGCACGGGGTCGTGGCGTTTCGAGAACTCCCTGATGAGGCAGCTCGACATCGCGGCAGCGATGGTGGAGAGAAACACGAGCCCCTCTCCCGCGAGGCTGAACCGGAGCGCCCCTCCCGACCTTAGGTTCACGAGGAGGACGCCGGCAAAGCCGACAATGCAGCCTGCGACTTTGCGTGCGTCGAGTCGCTCTTGCCTGAAGGCGAGCGCGGCGAGCAGGATGACGATAAAGGAGGCGCTTGCCTCGATGATGGAGCTCGCGACGCCAGATGCACGGGAAAGGCCGGGATAGAACAGGCCGTATTGGAGCACCGTCTGGAAGAGCGAAAGGCAGGCTATGGCCTTCCAGTCCGTCGCCTTCGGAAGAAGTGGGCGCCCCCTCATGATGCTCATGGCGACGACCACCATGCATCCGGCAATGAAGAACCGGACGCCCGCAAACAAAAGCTGCGAGGACGTCGAAGTGGGCGCGATGCCAAACAAGACGTTACCGATTTTCGTGCACGGAAAGGCAGAGCCCCACAGAAGGCAGCTCGCCATTGCGAGCGCCAGCAGGCCTCCCGTGCTGGAAAGAAACTCGTTTCTGCGCGACTCTCGCGATCCTATGGTCGCTCCCGAAGCACTGTCTGACACTGGTGCCACCAAACCCCTACCTGCGCGCCTTGCGCATCTCCTTCTTCACGTTCTTGAGCCTGGACTCGCATTGCTTCTGGTACTTCGCATACTCCTGCTGAGAGCGCTGGTCCTTTCCCACCACCTCGCCGAGCACCTTGAGCTGCCGCCTTGCCTGCTTCTCGTGACCGGTGTTGATGAGGGCGTCGACCGTCGCCTGCGTAAACTGTGCCACGAGGCTGGGGTCGTGATCGCCTTTCGTCCAGGACTCGTAGTCCGAAAGCAGCCTCGCCACGTCTCCCGTGCGGTTGTACCGCTCGAGGATGGGATTGCACGTGTCCTTTACGTCGAGCTTCATGTGCGTCTTGCGCACCGTCGTCGTCACGAAGAGTCCCACGAGGACGATGACCACGAGGATTGCGAGGCCGATGAGGAATGTGGACGTGGCATCGAGCTTTGTGACGTTCTGAAGGAGGTAGACGACTACGAGCGTCGCGACGAGGGCGGCGATCACGATTCCCCTCTGGCTCGAAGCCGCCATCTGGGTGCCCCTGGGGCTGCTGCCCCTGCTACTTGTCTTGCTCTTCTCGTCCTGTGCCATCAGAACCTCCCATCTGATTCCTGCCTGAACTACCTTAGCCGTTTCACGTCAGTGGCGCACCCTCGCTACCATGCAGGGTGCCGTGTGGCACGCGGCTAGCTCGAGAGTCGGTGGTCTGTGCCGGGAAGGAAGCCTCCCTGGTCGCTCTTGGGTGCATCCGGCCACCCCAGCACTCGATCGACCATTCCCTCGACGTCGAGTACCCCGTATGCGAAGCCCTTGCGGATGAGTTCCTCCGGGACGAACTCATCGTACTTGTCGAAGTAGGGGACCTCCCCGGGATATACGAGCTCGAGCGGGTCCGAGATCGATGCCGCCGCTTCCTTCACGACACGATAGAACGTCTCCGCATCTGCCCGCATGGTGAACTGCATGAAGTACGGGCGTGAGGAGTCGAGCCCCTTCAGGCCGAGCTCTGCCGCGCACTTGATTTTTATCAGGCGCTCGAGGGCGAGAAACGCATAGCTCCCGAGCCAGGGAAAGAGACACCACGCGGTGCCGCCCACGCAGATGAGCGGTTCCGTCGTGACGTGGGCGTTCCTTGCGACGTGGCGTGCCTGCTCCAGACGTGCGCGGGCGTTTCGGCGGAGGTACGGGTACAGCCTGTCCTCCCGCAGCACGAGGCGCATGCGCTCGAGGATGCGGGTGTTGACGTCGCCGGCCACCATGCCGAAGTATGCGGGGACCTTGCCCTTGACGGGCGAGCACTCGATGAGGTGGCGCTTGTAGTCGATCTCCTCGATCACCCACGTCGCCCCGGCGATGGCGATGCGCTCGCCGACGGGAGGCGGCTGGACGATGGTGCCTAGCTCCTGCGACTCGCTCCTCACGGTGAATTCCTCGTCCTCGCTGAACACGGCATAAAACTTGAAGTTGTTCGTCACGCGCTCGCCGGCGATGCCGACGATGAGGCCACCCTCTTCGGTCTGTTGGATGTGGTCGATTGACATGAGATGACGGAGGAGGATGCGGTAGTCTTCCGTCGAGATCCTGTGGAACGGCGTCAGCGTGAGCACACGGCGAGCGAGCTCGGCGGGGGAGAGCTCGCCAGAGCTCGCGAGCGTGGCCATCGTCTGGTGGTACAGCAGGCTGTAGGGGAGGCCATCCAGCCGTGGAGGCTCGACCCAGCGGTCTTTGACGTAGAGCTGGACGAGGGCGATTCCCTGGAGGAGCTTCCACGGGATCGTCTCTGGCAGGAGGGCTCGAGATTCCGGCTCGTCTTCGCGCATGAGGAACCACATCTCGCTTGGCTGCCCACGTCTGCCCGTCCTGCCCATGCGCTGCAGGAACGAGCTCACCGTGAACGGAGCGTCGATCTGGAACGCCCTCTCGAGCCGGCCGATGTCGATGCCGAGCTCGAGGGTGGCCGTCGTGACGGTCGTGTGATTCGTGTCCTCCTCGCGCATGATCTCCTCGGTCGACTCGCGCAGGCTGGCGGAGAGGTTGCCGTGGTGAATCAGGAAGCGGTCCGGTTCGCCCGTCGCCTCGCAGTACTGCCTGAGCGTGGTACAGACGGACTCCGCTTCCTCGCGGGAGTTTGCGAACACGAGACACTTGTGGCCGCGTGTGTGCTCGAAGACATATGCGAGTCCCGGGTCCGCGTATACGGGAGCGGCATCGGTGGGGGCCTCCTCCGCAGGCTGCTCTGGGTCGGGGAGCGGGCGCTCCGCTGCGACGTCCTCCACGCGTTGCTCTGGGGAGGGAATTTGCTCCTCCCTGGCAAGTCCCGTAGGCATCTCGTATCTGGGCGTCTCCGCATCCTGCGTGGTGCCGTGCCCGAGGCCGTCGGTCCCGCGTTCGGGCGCCTGGGGACCCGACGTGTAGAAGTGCTCCATGGATATGTGCCAGCGCTCCTTTGGGCCCTCGAGCTTTGGGATGACGCAGCCGCGCCCCGTGCCGGCGCTCAGGTACTGTCCGGTTGCGACGGGGTCGCCGATGGTGGCGGAGAGCCCTATGCGCCTGGGATTCACGCCGGCGAGCCTGCTCAGCCGTTCGATGCAGCAGAGGCACTGGTCTCCACGGTCCCCGCGCAGCAGCGAGTGGACCTCGTCTATCACGACGTAGCGAAGGTCGCCGAAGATGCGCCCTATGGCGGAGTGACGGTGCAGGAGCATTGCCTCCAGGGATTCCGGCGTTATCTGGAGTATGCCAGAGGGGTGCTTCATCATCTTGCGCTTGTGAGACTGCGACACGTCGCCGTGCCAGTGCCAGACCGGGATGTCTGCCTCGGCACACAGGTCCTCGAGGCGGATGAACTGGTCGTTGATGAGCGCCTTCAGGGGGCCAATGTAGATGGCGCCGACGGACGCGGGCGGGTCTTCCCAGAACTCGGTCAGTATGGGAAAGAACGCGGCCTCCGTCTTGCCGGATGCCGTTGATGCGGTGAGAAGGACGTTCTCGTCCGTGTCGAATATCGCCTCGGCCGCCGCAACCTGCACCGACCTCAGGCTCTGCCAGTCGTGCTCGTAGATGAAGTCCTGTATGAAGGGGGCATAGCGATCGAAGGTGGACATGGTCTTCCCCGTCTGCTAGATGCTGAACTCCGCAAAGTCATCGCCGCGTTCCGTCTTGGTTGCGGGAACGCTCTTCGCACGTGGCGAGGCAGCCGTCTCCTCGCGCTGCTCGACGGGAGTCTGCACGGGGGCGTTCAGCTCCTCGCTCTGGAGCATCGCGTCGACGGTGAGCGCGGGGTTCTGACTCAGGATGTCGAGCATCTCCACGAAGTCGCGAATGACCTCGCGGGGCGTCAGGTGGGTGTCCGCACCGACGCGCCCGTACTCCACCTGGAGGAAGCGTACGAGGTCCTCCTGCGTGACGCCGCGCTCGTAGCCGAAGAGCCCTGCGTGGATGTCTGCGAGCTTCTCGATGAGGACGAGGAGCTCCTCGTGCGTGAGCGGCTGCAGCCTGATGACGGGCGCGAGCATGTCCACGAGGCCGCCTTGGGCAAAGCGTCCCTGTGTGAGGCGGCTGCGCAGGGCCTCGTACGAGTAGATGCCGCGACGGCGGTCCTCTATGGACTGGGGCGTGCCGCTCATGATGATGCCGAGGTAGTGCGCCTTGCCCTGGAGGGTGTCGTTGTACATGGTGAGGATCTTCTCGTAGTTGTACTGGCGACTGATTGCGTTCGGGATCTTGTAGAGGTTCACGAGCTCGTCCACCAGCACGATGAGGCCTTGGTAGCCGGCGCCGCGCAGGAAGGTGGCGAACAGCTTGAGGTAGTCGTACCAGTCGTCGTCCCCGATGGCGATGTTGACGCCGAGCTCCTGGCGCGCCTCCGTCTTGTTGCGGAACTCGCCGCGGAACCACTTCGTGACGCTCGCCTTTGTGTCATCGTCCCCCTCGAGGTGGGCGCGCCAGTACATGGTGAGCAGGCGTGCGAAGTCGTAGCCGTGCACAAGCTCCTGCAGGTCGCGGATGGTGGTGAGGATGCGGCGCTCGACTGCGTCCGCAAACCCGGGGCTGTCCGGGCCGATGCCGTCCTCGAGCGTGACCTGGGACTCCACGTTGGATACCCAGCGGTCGAGTATGAGGTTAAGCGCGCCGCCCTCCGGCTGCGTCTTGGTGGAGAGGTTGCGTATGAGCTCGCGGTACGTGGCGAGGCCCTGGCCGTTGCCACCCTGCAGGCGACGCTCCGGCGAGAGGTCCGCGTCACACACGACGAAGCCCTTGCCCATGGCGTGGTTGCGGATGGTCTGCAGCAGGAAGCTCTTGCCGGCACCATAGCGGCCCACGACGAAGCGGAAGCTCGCGCCGCCCTCGGACACCAGGTCAAGGTCGTGCAGCAGGGCCGCGATCTCTTGCTCGCGCCCTACCGTGATGTAGGGAAGGCCGATGCGCGGGACGACGCCGCCCTTGAGTGAGTTGACTATCACCGCCGCGATGCGCTTGGGCACGCGCCTCTGCTGTTGAGCTGCCATTGGACCCCCTCCTTATGGTGTGACCAACCATTGTAGACCATGGAGGAGAAATAGAACAGATGTTCTTTTGGCAATTTTAGAGGCCGCAGAGGGCGCGAACGTCCTCGACGTAGTCCGGAACGAGCCGCGGCTCTCCGTCGACGTACTCGATCGCCGTGTCGCCGAGCTCGTCAAACAGCTTCTCGTTTATGGAGTCTACCAGCACGGATGCCATGGGCTTGCCGGGGCCAAGCAGATCCGAGAAAGGCCTGCCCTCGGACACGCGTGCGATGACCTTGAGCTCGAGGGAGTCCAGGCCGCATGGCGTCTGGCCATCCTCGGCAGCGACGGGGTTCGGGCTCGCGGGTGACGTTGCTGCCGCGGTTGTGCCATCGGTGGCGGTGGGGTTTGCGACCGATGGGGCGGTGCTCTTCTCGCCCGCGTACGCCGGATGGGCCACGGGCACGGGTGTGGCTGGGGTGGGTGTCGGCGCCGGCGTGGCGGGCTCGTCCTCGATCTCCTCGTCTACGAGGAGGGCC
>OCVV011190913.1_pt1 | contig 10432 bp, 2 predicted proteins | sample 1539721 | NCBI WGS metagenome assembly OCVV01 (sample SAMN02144230, study PRJEB22623) | gut metagenome | biome: sheep rumen | host: Ovis aries | place: New Zealand
TATAGACATTTTCATCAATTGTAACATAACAAATACTAAATTTATCACCTGTAACATGTGTATTGCTCAAAATATATCCATCTTCACTTACAATAATTCCTGTCCCTAATCCTAAATCTTCGGATGAAACATTATTTAAAATTGAACCTCCAGCATTGGATAGTCTTGAAATACCTACTACACTTTCAATTACATTTTCCAACATATTCTCTTGTATTTCATTATTTTTATTGTTATTTTCAACATTTTCATTACTATTTATGGAAGTTGCTACTTTTTGTATTTCGTAATTTGAATTTTTTATTTCTATATTTAAATACATTGTGTACAAATTATATGTTGTTATACCAATTAAAACTAACAACAATAAAGCAAGTACAAGTTTTGGTCTGTGTTTTGCATTTTTCCTCATTTTATTTTATCTCCTTATATGTAATTATTTCCAATTTTATATAAATTTAAACAATATCTTTAAAAATTTATTGATAAAAATTTGCTTTTTTTTTATTAATAATATATAATTCATTTGACTATAATAAAAGGTGAAAAGGAAAATAATGGAAAAGGATTTATATAATTTAACAAATCCACAAAAGAGTATTTGGTATACAGAGAATTTTTTCAAAAATACCAATTTAAATAATATCTGCACATCAGGAATTATATATGAAGATATTAACATAGAAGCACTAAAGACAGCCATATATATATTGGTTCAAGATAATGATAGTTTTAGAATTAGGCTAACTTTAATCGATGATGTACCAATGCAATATATATCAGAATTTAAGCCATTTAATATTGAAACCTTATATGTAAAAAATATGGATGAATTTAAGAATATTGAGCAGGAAATGATACAGGAAGTTTTTAACATAACCGATTCTTCATTATTTAAGTTTAAAATAGCAATTTTCCCAGATAATTCTGCTGGAGTTATTTTAAATATTCATCATATTATTGCAGATTCATGGTCTCTAGGCTTAACTATTCAAAAAATTATTCAAATATATCATTATATTAAAAATGGAGAAAATGTTTTAACTAAAGGATCTTCATATGTTGATTACATAAAAAAAGAGCAAGAATATAAACATAGTTCTAAATATATTAATGATAAATCTTTTTGGGACAAAGCCTATGCCTCTGCCCCTGAAATTGCTACAATTCCTAGCATAACAAATCATAAAAATGCTTCTTCATATGAAGCTAATAGAATAATTTTTAATATGGATAAAAAGTTATTAAATGAAATAGATACCTTCTGTAAAGAAAACCATTTATCATTTTTCAACTTCTTTATTTCAGTTTTTGCTATATATATCAATCGTGTTTCTAATGTCAACGATTTTGTCATTGGAACACCTATTTTAAATAGAACAAGTATTACTGATAAACATTCTACTGGAATGTTTGTTAATACTGTCCCAATTCGCTTTAGCTTTACAGAAAACACACCATTTGAAAATTTTGTTAAAAATGTTTCTCAAAATATTATTGGTATTTTAAGACACCAAAAATACTCTTATAATTCCATTTTAGAAGATATTAGAGAAAAATTTAATAATACTCCAAATCTATATAATATAATGTTTTCATATCAGTTAACTAAAGCATATGATAAAACTATCGGAAATTATAAAACAGATTGGGTATTTAACCATTGTAATGCAAATGACATTGCTATACATATATATGATATAAATGATACAGGAACACTTGAAATTAATTATGATTATTTAATTAATAAGTATTCTGAGAAAGATATATCTGAATTACATCAAAGAATATTACACATAATTTCTCAAATTGTTGAAAACCCTGCTATCAATTTAAATGATATTGATATTGTTACACCTGAAGAAAAGCATAAAATATTGTATGAATTTAACAATACTTCTGTTGACTATCCTAGAGATAAAACTATTATAGATTTATTTGAAGAACAAGTGGAAAAAACTCCAGATAATACTGCTGTTGTTTTTGAAAACCAAAAATTAACATATAAAGAATTAAATGAAAAAGCTAATAGCTTGGCACATTATTTAAGATTTGAGAAAAATATAAGACCTAATGATTTTATTGGTATAATGGTTAATCGTTCACTAGAAATGATTGTCTCAATTTTAGCTGTCCTTAAATCTGGTGGTGCATATATTCCAATCGATCCTACATACCCTAAAGATAGAATTGATTATATGTTAAATAACAGTAATGCTAAAGTACTGTTAACTCAAGAATCTTTAAAAGATAAATTAAATTATAAAAATATAGTATTAGTTGATTTATTTAATAAAGATATATATTCTCTTGAATCGCAAAATTTAAACCATATAAATAAGCCAGAAGATACTTCTTATGTAATTTTTACATCTGGTTCAACAGGAAATCCAAAAGGGGTTGTTTTAAATCATAAAGCATTATCAAATCTTACTAACTATTGCAACCATTACATTGACTATTTAACAACACCAAGCAATATGGCTATAGTTTCAATAACTACCGTAAGTTTTGACATATTTATTTTTGAAACATTAATATCATTACAAAAAGGATTAAAACTTATAATTGCAAGTGAAAATGAACAAAATTCACCATATTTGCTAAATAATTTAATTCAAAAACATGATATTAAAATAATACAATCTACACCTTCAAGAATGCAAACGTTCCTAAACAACAAAGAAGAAATGCCTTACTTATCTAATTTAGACTATATAACTCTTGCTGGTGAACAATTACCTCTAAAGCTAGTACAAGATTTATCAAATTTATGTGGTGCTACAATATATAATGGCTATGGTCCAAGTGAAACTACTGTATTTTCAACATTAACAAAAATGAATACTAATAAAATAACTATAGGTAGACCTTTAGACAACACACAAATTTATATATTAGATACTAATCATAATGTTCTTCCAATCGGAATCGCTGGAGAAATATATATTTCTGGAGATGGTGTTGGAAAAGGATATTTAAATAATAAGGAATTAACAGACAAATCCTTTATTACTAATCCGTTTGTTAAAAATTCAATTATGTATAAAACTGGAGATATTGGTTACTTTAATGCAAATGGAGAAATCATTTGTCTTGGAAGATCTGATAACCAAGTAAAATTAAGAGGTCTAAGAATTGAACTTGGTGAAATTGAAAATAAAATCAACTCACTTTCTTATATAAAATCTTGTGCAGTTATAAAAAAATCAGATAATTTACATGAATACCTATGTGCATATTTCACATCTAATGTCGAGGTAAATGTTAAGGATATTGAAAAATATTTAGGACAATTTTTACCAAAATATATGATTCCAAAATATTTTATGCAAATAAAAGAATTGCCTTATACCCCTAATGGTAAAATAGATCGTAAATCTTTATTGAAAATTAATTATATAAAAAAAGAATCCTCTACTAAAAACACAAGAAATGAATATGATATCAAATTAATAGAAATACTTAAAAATATTTTACACATAGAAAATATTTCTATAGAAGATGACTTTCTTGAACTTGGCGGAGATTCATTATCTGCAATTACATTATCATCATATATTCAAAGAGAATTTGGTGTTCAAATATATGTTAAAGATATTTTAAATAATTCTAAAATATGTGATTTATCTGATTTAATTGCAAATAATTCTTCAACATCACAAATTAAAATAAAGCCAATTTCTAAATCAAGCTCTTATAAGGCTTCTTCTGCTCAGAAAAGGATATATTTTGCAAGCCAAATTGATGGTTCAGATTCACTTCTTTATAATGTTCCTGGAGGAATTATATTTGAAAAAGAACTTGATTTAAAAAATTTAGAGCATTGTATTAATACTATAATTAAGCGCCAAGAATCTTTACGCACATATTTTGAAGTTGAAAATGAAAATGTTGTTCAAAAAATCAAAAACGATATTGATTTTAAATTAGATGTACTAGAGAATGAAGATTTTGAAAATATAGACTCTATTTTTAATGATTTTGTTAAACCATTTGACTTATCAAAAGCTCCATTATTTAGGGTAAAATATTTAAAATTTACAAATAAGAAAACTGCAATATTCTTTGATATGCATCACATTATTTCTGATGGAGCATCTTTATCTATTTTTGCAGATGAATTTATAAAATTATATAATAATATCTCTTTACCTGCTTTAAAAATAACATATAAAGATTTTGCAGCTTATGAAAATGAAAAATTAAACACTCACCAATTTGAAGATGCGAAGAACTATTGGATTAATCAATTTAAAGATGAAATTCCAGTATTAAATATGCCAACACAATTTTCTAGACCTTCAAGTAGAACTTTTACAGGTAAGAAAATTCACTCTTTAATAGATAAGCAAGCCTCTAATAAAATAAAGAAATTATGCGATTCTCTTGAGATTACACCATATATGTTCCTACTATCTTGTTATTATATTTTACTTTCAAAATATACTTCGCAAGATGATATTGTAGTAGGTTCTCCAATTGTTGGAAGAGATTTAGCTGAAACATATAATATAATTGGTATGTTTGTAAACACTCTTGCATTAAGAAATAAAATAGATTCAACATGTTCATTTAAAGATTTTGTTTTAAGTATAAAGAAAAATCTACTTAGCGCGTTTAAATACCAAACTTATCCTTTTGATGAACTTGTTAAAGATTTAAATATTACAAGAGATACTAGTAGAAATCCTTTATTTGATACGCTTTTTACATACCAAAATAATGGCTATAAAGAAATTATTCTTGATGGATCTAAAGCTGAATATTATACTTCATACGATATAGGAATTTCAAAATTTGATTTATCAGTTGAAATTATCCCAAATAATGAAGAATTTAATCTTATATTTGAGTATTCAACAAGCTTATTTGAAAATGATTTCATAAAAAATATGTCAAATCATTATTTAAATATTATAAACAATGTAATATCTAATATTGAAACCAAAATAGATGATATAACAATGCTTTCCGCAGAAGAAAAAAATAAAATATTATATGAATTTAACAATACCTCTACTGAATATCCAAAGGATAAAACTATAATAGCTTTATTTGAAGAACAGGTAGATAAAACACCAGATAATATAGCTGTTGTTTTTGAAGACCAACAATTAACATTTAAAGAGTTAAATGAGAAAGCTAATAGTTTGGCATATTATCTAAAAAATACTTTGCATATAAAAAACAATGATATTATCGGTGTTATGGTAAATAGGTCATTAGAAGTGATAATATCTATTCTTGCCATTTTAAAATCCGGAGGAGCATATATTCCGATAGATCCAACATTTCCGCAAGAACGAGTTACTTATATGTTAAGTAATAGTAACGCAAAAGTATTATTATCAAAAAATAAACTGCTAAATAAAATTAATTTTAAAAATGTTGTTTCTGTTGATTTAGAAAACAATAGCATATATAACCTACCAAATACTAATTTAAATAATTCTAATATGTTAGAAGATCTTATGTATGTTATATATACATCTGGTTCTACCGGAAAACCTAAAGGAGTAATGATAACTCATAAAGTTTTTATTAATTTTACAAATTATTGTAATAATTACGTTAAATACCTAAAGCATCCATTTAACCATTCAATAGTTTCTATAACAACAATAAGTTTTGATATTTTTGCTTATGAAACACTTATATCTCTACAAAAAGGCTTAAAAGTTGTTTTAGCAAATGAAAATGAACAAACAACACCTCATCTATTAAATGCATTAATGGAAAAAAATAATGTGGATATTATCCAATCTACTCCATCAATTATGCAAATATTTATAAATAACCTTAGTACAATGCCCGCTTTAAGGAAAATAAAATATGCCATTCTAGCCGGAGAACAATTACCTCTTAATTTGGTTAAAGACTTGCATAATTTATCAAATATAGTTGTATATAATGGTTATGGACCAAGTGAAACATATTATTGCACATTAACCGAAGTAAATGACAATATTGTAACAATAGGTAATCCAATATCTAATTCTCAAATATATATTTTAGATAAAAATCTTAAACCCGTTCCAGTCGGTGTTATTGGCGAAATTTATATTTCAGGAGATTGTGTTGGTAAAGGATATTTAAATAATGCTTCTCTAACCAATAAAAGCTTTATACCTAATCCATTTTTAAATGGCGTCACAATGTATAAAAGTGGAGACTTAGGAAAATATCAAAAAAACGGAACTATTCTTTGCTTAGGTCGTTCTGATCATCAAATAAAAATAAGAGGTTTAAGAATTGAACTTCAAGAAATAGAATCTGTTATGATGAAATACCCTAACATACAAAAAGTAGCTGTTGTAAAGCAAGAAATAAAAAGGAGAGAATTCATATCCGCTTATTATGTATCAAATAAGAGAATATCAATACCTAACTTTAGAAAATACCTTTCTAATTATTTGCCTAGTTATATGATTCCTTCTTATTATACTGTATTAGATGATTTACCATACACTCCGAATGGTAAAATTGATAAAAAATTATTACCTGTTCCATCTGAAATAAAGAATACCAGCAAAATTGCATATCAGCCACCTCAATCTGACCTTCAAAACCAATTGGTTGAAATTTTCCAAAAAGTATTAAACACCAAACCTATCGGTATTTATGACAACTTCTTTGAACTTGGTGGAGATTCTCTTTTAGCTATGAATTTAAATATGGAATTATCTAAATTCACAAACAAAATTACATATCAAGATATTTTCCGTTTTCCAACAGTAAGCGAATTAGAACAAATTATAATTACAAATAATAAAAATTCACTTTATAGCAAAGTTGAAGATTTACCTGATGGTATAATGAATATTTTATCTAATACCCAAAAGAGAGAATTCTTGAAAAAAAATCACAAAAAGAATGTATTATTGACTGGAAGTACCGGATTTTTAGGAATTCATATTTTAGAACAATTATTGTGTATGAAAGATATAAATATATATTGCCTTATAAGACCAGAAACAGGTCTAACGCCTGAAACTAAATTAAAACAAAAGCTGAATTATTATTTCGGTGATAAATATAATCACATGATAAACAAAAAAATATTTATTATAAATGGGGATATATGTAAACCAAATTTTGGACTATCTGGTGAAACACTATTGGACTTAACTAATAATGTAGATATAATAGTAAATAGTGCTGCGAATGTGTCACACTTTGGAATTTATAATGACTTTTATAAAACCAATGTATTAAGTGTAAAATATATGATTGATTTTTGTAAAAAATACAATAAAAAATTATATCATATTTCTACAATTGGCGTATCTGGATTGTCTTTAGATAAATCTTATCTAACCTATAAAAACAAACATAAGGTTATTTTCGATGAATCTAGTTTATATATTGGTCAAGAACCTGAAACAGTATATTCATATACCAAATTTCAAGCAGAATTACAATTATTAAATGAAATCAGTAAAGGATTAGATGCTTATATTTTACGTATGGGCAATCTAATGCCTAGATATAGAGATGGCAAGTTTCAAGAAAATGCTTCTGATAATGAATTTATAAATAAATTAATTTCATTTATTAAAATAGGAATACTACCAGATTATTTAGAAAATTATCCATTAGAATTTACCCCTGTTGATTATGCAGCAAAAGCAATATGTAAAGTATTAACCAATTATACAAAAACAAATAGGGTATTTCACTTGTATAATAATAATACCGTTCCTACTGAAAAATGCCTAAAACTATTACATAAATTAGGATATGATGTAAATATTTTAAAGGAAAAAGATTTTGTAACACAAATAAATAAAATGCTAAAAAATGAAGATTCTAAAACACTCATAAACTATTTATTAAATGATTTTGATAAAAACACTCATATTGACTATAAAACCAATATAGCTGTTAAATCGAGCTTTTCTAAAAAATATTTACGAAAAATGTTCTTTTTCTGGCCAAAGATTTCAAAAAAATACCTAATCAGGTTTTTTGATATATTAAAGGAGGTTATGTAAATGTTATTAAAACATGATCAATTTGTATTAGCAATACTCATCATTCTTTGTTTATTATTATCTGGCCTATTAAGATTTTCATTAATGCAAAAAAACAAAAAACAATTACACAGGTCATTTATAGCATTATTTGGACTTATGATCTTATGGCTAATCTGTATGATCTTTCAAATTTTATTTATGAATAAATATCATATTGATATAAAATATTTTTTCTATATTTATTACATAAGTTTAAGCTTCCTCCCTGTAGCATTTTTCTTTATGGCTCTAAGCTTTGCTAATGGAACTATTGAAATCAAGCCCATTCATCTTTCACTATTTATAGTTCCTATTCTATCCTTAATGATACTTTGGACTAATGATTTGCACCATTTATTTTATAAAGAATTTTCTATGGATTTATCAACAAAATATGGATGGTATTTTTATGTACATACAATATATACTTATGCTCTATTTGTGATTTCTATATTTATTCTTATAAAATATTCAATAAAAAATGCTGGTTTTTTTTCAAAACAAGCTGGATTAATAATTATAAGTGCATCTATCCCATTAGTTGTTAATATATTGGGCTCATTTCAAATTATCAAAATGACCATTTATTTAACACCAATTTGTTTTTCATTTACAGCTATATTTTTATCGCTTGCAATATTTAAATTTGACTTTTTAGGAGCTACTCCTATTGCTTTGCAAAGAATAGTTGATAGAATTTCAGATGGATATATTGTATTAAATACCAATTACGAAATATCTGATTTTAATAAAACTTTTATCAATACCTTTAAAATTAGAGACGCTGCAAAAATTAGAGGATATAGTTTTTCAGAAATATCTAAACATTATAAAATGGATGAAAGTCTATTTCTTAATAGCTTAAAAAAAGTAAATAATAATGATTCAACTGAAGCTTTTGAGATAGATGTCACAGATTTAAAAAAATCTTTTAATGTTGAAATATCTTCAATCTTAAATAATAATCAGGTGCTTGGAATTCTTATCTTATTTAAGGATATAACTCAACACAAAAAAGATATGGAAACAATTCAAAACAACCAAAATATGTTAATAGAAAGAGAACGTTTATCTTCTTTAGGTCAAATGATAGGTGGAATTGCACACAACCTAAAAACACCTATAATGTCTATTTCTGGAGCAGCAGAAGGTTTAAAAGATTTAGCAGATGAATTAGATAATTCAATAGGTAATCCTGTTGTTACAAATGATGATTATCACGATATTGCAAAAGATATGAAAAACTGGATATCTAAGATTAAAAGCTATTCAGAATATATGTCAGATGTAATTACAGCAGTTAAAGGGCAAGCTGTAAACTTTACAAATGATGAAGAAATTACATTTACTATATCAGAATTATTAAAACGTGTTGATATTTTAATGAAACATGAACTAAAAAATGCTATTATTTATTTAAATGTAGCTGTAAAAACAGATGAAAATACTGTAATTAAAGGCGATGTAAATAGCTTAGTACAGATTATAAACAATATGTTGTCAAACGCTATACAAGCATATAATGGAAAACCAGAACAAACAATAGAATTGATAGTTACAAAAGACAATTCAAATTGTATTATTTCAATTCAAGATCATGCAGGTGGACTACCTGATAAAATCAAAAATAAATTATTTAAAGAAATGGTTACAACTAAAGGAAAAAATGGTACAGGTTTAGGTTTATATATGTCATATTCTACAATAAAAGCTCACTTTAATGGTGATATTACTTTTGAATCTGAACCTGGTAAAGGAACAACATTCCATATAATATTACCTATATAATTTGTATCTTTAATAATTAAATAAAAAAAGTCAGATATTTCTCTTTATAATCTGACTTTTTTTGATAAACAAATACAATATTTTACAAATAATAAAAAAAATATTGATTTTTATCGAAATTATGATTATAATAGCTATAGTTTGCTCTACAAATTAAAAGGAGGTAAAAGCTTATGAGAATAGGAAACATTCAAAATAATGATTCAAATGTAAATTCTTCATATAAAATACTGGCAGTTGATGATGAGCAAGGAATTATAGATTCACTTTCAATATTCCTTAAAAGGTCAGGTTATTCATTTACCGGTATAACCAATCCAGAAGAAGCTATTGAAAGAATAAAAAATGAACATTTTGACTTACTTCTTCTTGACTTTATAATGACTCCTCTCCATGGTGACCAAGTAGTTGAAGAAATTAGAAAATTTAATAAGGAATTATATATATTATTACTTACAGGTCATAAAGATCTTGCTCCACCTCTTGAAACAATTAAAAGACTAGATATTCAAGGATATTGTGAAAAAAGCGATAAATTTGATCAATTATTATTATTAATTGAATCAGGAATAAAATCAGTTGAGCAAATGAATGAAATTAAAGCTATAAACGCAAAATTATCAGAT
>OCVV011353185.1_pt1 | contig 10432 bp, 6 predicted proteins | sample 1539721 | NCBI WGS metagenome assembly OCVV01 (sample SAMN02144230, study PRJEB22623) | gut metagenome | biome: sheep rumen | host: Ovis aries | place: New Zealand
TCTAACTTTAATGATATTTCAGCTTTTGACTTGGTATATTTATAAGCATTTTCTATGATAATAGAGAATAGTTCTTTTAAATATGACTCATTACCTTTATATTCGATATCTTTTTCAATATTTAAGCTTAATTCTTTTCCATCTTTATTAAATAATTCTTTAAATGGCTCGATAGATTCAGTAAGTAAATTTGATAGATTGATTTTTTCAAATTCAACAATCTTATCAATTTCATCAATATTAGCTAGATTATTTAGTGATTTAACTAGCATTGATAATTTTCTTATTTGTCTTGAAATAGTATCAGTTTCTTCACTTTCGCCATCTCTTATTTCAATTAATTCATTATTAGCACTTATTACTGTAAGTGGAGTTTTTAATTCATGAGATGCATTAGATATGAATTCTTTTTGTTTTTCAATTGCATCTTTTACTGGATTAATAACTATATTAGATATACCAATTAAGAATATTAGTGATAATAATAAGCCTGCACCAAATACGATTAAAGATGTATAAAGTACGGTTCTTGATGGGGCAAGCTCTCTTGAAAAGTCTGCAGCAACAACGATTACTTCACCATCAACTTTCTCGCTTACTCGATATCTAAAATCGCCTAACCATCCAGTTTTTCCGTAATTTTCATAAACGCTTAATGCAAATTCTTGAGCTTCAGCCTCAGTATAGCTAATAGTATTTATATTAGTAGCTATGATTTCACCTTTTTTAGTAAGCTTTACAGAAAAATATCTTGTATCAAAGCGCATTTCTTTTCTTTCGTCATTAAAATCTTTCGGGATAAATTCATCATTAGGCTTAAACTCTGGATTGAATTTTCCGCCTTCTTCAATAAGCTTAGATGTAACCATATCAGCTTGATCAGCAACATTTGAGTAATTTATCAAATTTACTATCATTAGAATTAAACCTAAAAAAATAGTTACTGATGATATTGCTGAAATTATGAATTTTAATCTTAATTTCTTTAACATGAGTGCCACCTCCACTAAGGATATTTTTTGTTTTACACCTATATATTATATTATTAACCTTAATTAAACCTAAAAATAATATGAAAAAATAAAAAAAGAAGCCATGTTTTTTAACAAAGCTTCTTTAAAATATTTTATTATTTATTACTTTTTAAGTAATAATTCAGTTATATTATTTCTAAATGCTTTAGGATCATCAGGAATAACGCCTTCTTCAAGAAGTGCATTAGCATATAAAATATTTACTAGCTTTTTAGCATCTTCTGGTGATTCATTATATTTATCTTCGATTAACTTAAATAATTCATGGTTAGGGTTAATTTCAAATACTCTTTCAGCTTTAATTTCATGATTTTGAGCTTTTAATACTCTTTCCATTTCAAATGTTATTTCACCTTCAGTTGATACACATGCTGGAGCATCAACTAAACGTTTTGAAAGCTTAACTGATGAAACTGTACCTAAATCTGTTTTAATCTTTTCAAGTAAGTCTTTTTTATCTTTTTCAAGCTTATCAATTTTCTTAGTTTCTTCTTTATCTAGTAATTCTAGATCATCTTTATTAACTGATTTGAATACTTTTTCATTATAATCTTTAATTACTTGAATCATGAATTCATCTACATCATCAGATAAGATTAATACATCATATCCTTTATTAGTAAGTAAATCCATTTGTGGAAGCTTAGATGCACTATCTTTATCTTTAGCAACTACATAATAGATTGCCTTTTGATCTTCTGGCATAGCTCCAACGTATTCACCAAATGTAATAAGCTTATCTTCTTTATAGCTTCTAAGTAAGATTAAATCCTTTAATTGATCTTTTTTGGCACCCATATCTTCATATAGACCATATTTTAAATTTAGACCATAATCTTTATAGAAATCTAGATATTTTTCTCTTTCATTTTTAAGCATATTTGAAAGTTCTGATAATATCTTCTTTTCTACGTTTGATGCGATTTTTTTGATTGCCTTATCTTCTTGTAACATTTCACGAGAAATATTTAAAGGTAAGTCAGCTGAATCAACTAAACCTTTAACAAAACGAAGATAATCAGGTACTAATTCCTTACATTTATCTAGGATAAATACACCTTTTGTATATAGTTGTAATCCTTTTTCGTTTCTATCTGCATAAAAGTCATAGAATGGCTTTTTAGGAATGAAGATTAATGCATTATATGTAAGCATACCTTCTACATTTACATGGATTGATGTGATAGGATCTTGATAATCCATGAATTTAGTTTTATAGAAGTTATTTAATTCTTCATCTGTTACTTCACTTTTGTTTTTCTTCCATAAAGGAATCATTGAGTTAATTGTTTCTAATTCTTGATGAGTCTTAGGTTCTTTTTTATCCTTTTTATCGCTAGATTCATCATTATCATACTTAGTTACCCATGTTTTAATAGGATATCTAACATAATCAGAATATTTCTTAATTAATTCTTTAATTCGCCATTCATCTAAGAATTCTGAATATTTATTATCTTCTGTATCTTCTCTTAAATATAATGTAATTTCAGAACCATATCCTTCTTTTTCGGCATCTTCAATAGTAAATGAATCTAGACCTTCTGATTCAAATAAATAAGCTTTATCAGAATTAATTGATTTAGTAAGTACTGTAACCTTTTTAGCTACCATAAATGCTGAATAGAAGCCTACACCAAATTGACCGATGATATCAACATCTCCTTTAGCGCCTTCCATTTTCTCTAAGAATTCTTTTGAACCTGATTTAGCAATAGTTCCTAGATGATCAGCAAGTTCTTCTTTTGTCATACCGATACCATTATCAGATATTGTAATAGTTTTGGCATCCTTATTTGCTTCAACCTTTATTTCATATTCACAAGTTGGGATGTTAGAATTAGTTAAAGATAAATAATGTCTTTTATCAATTGCATCACTTGCGTTAGATATTAACTCTCTTAAGAAAATCTCTTTATGAGTGTAAATAGAGTTAATCATCATATCAAGTAATTTTTTAGTTTCTGTTTTAAATTCCATAGTTTCTTTCATAAAAAAATACCTCCAAATTCAAAGTACGAGAGTATTATAATACTTATTTTTGGCAAAGTCAACAAAAGAGTGCCAAAAATGTTACAAAATAAAAGCCTCAAATACTAAATTTACTTATTTGAAGCTTATTTATCATTATTTTTCTAAATAATCGATGACATTTTTAATATCATCATTAATTAATATATCAGCATTACTATCATATGATGTAGAACTTTTGTTAATTAATACTAAGTATTTACCTTTAAAATATCTTAAGAAACCGGCAGCAGGATAAACCATAAGTGATGTTCCTACAACAATTAACATTTCAGCATTAGATATGTATCTAATCGCATCTGTTATAGTTTTTTCATCTAATCCTTCTTCATATAATACTACATCAGGTTTTATAGTTCCGCCACATATTTTACACTTTGGAACTTTGTGTTCTTTAGTATATATATTTTTTAGATCATAAAATGTATGACAATTCATACAGTAATTACGCATAATTGAACCATGTAGCTCAATTACGTTTTTAGATCCACCTAGTTGATGCAAATTATCAATATTTTGGGTAACTACAGCTTTAACTTTTCCAAGTTTTTCAAGTTTACCAAAATATTTATGTGCACTATTAGGTTTAGCATCTAAATATACCATTTTATCGAAGTAGAATTTATAAAATTCTTCAGGATAGCGCATGAAAAAAGTGTGGGAAACGACTTCTTCAGGTGAAAATGTAGAATTTAGTTTTTGATTATAAATTCCACTTGCTGATCTAAAATCAGGAATACCTGAATTAGTTGATAATCCTGCCCCACTAAAAACTACAATATTATTACATCCTTCTATTGCGTTTTTAAGTTTAAGATAATTATCTTGCATTTTTAATGTCCTTAACTAATTTTTCTATTAATTCTTCTTTAGAAATTTCAACTTTTTCTAGAGTTTGACGATTCTTTAATTCTACTATTCCATTAACTGCTTCTTTACCAGAAACGATAGTATATGGAAGACCAATTAATTCCCAGTCTTTAAACTTGAATCCACATCTTGCATCTCTATCATCTAAGATAACTTCAATGCCTTCATTAAGTAGTTTTTCATAGATTTCGTTTGCAAGATTCATTTGTGCTTCATCTTTAATATTTATAGGTACAATTGCAACCTCATATGGTGCAACATTTACTGGCCACTTGATACCAAATTCATCGTGATATTGTTCAACAATTGATTGCATAACACGTGTAACACCGATACCATAACAACCCATAACCATTGGTTTATTTTTTCCATCAAGGTCAACATATGTACAATTCATTGGTACACTATATTTTGTACCTAGTTTGAAGATTTGACCAACTTCAATTCCACGTTCTTGATTAAGTGGTTTTCCACATACTGGGCATAGATCTCCAGCTTCAGCATTCTTTAAATCACAAACCATCCCTTTGAAGTCACGACCGAATTTTACATTCTTTAAATGGAAGTCTTTTTCATTTGCACCAGTTAAGAAACCAGTCATTTGTGCAACTTCGTTATCAACATATACTTCATATTCTTTATCATGACCGATTGGACTTGTAAATCCTTTAACAAAGCCAAGATTTGCTAGTTCATCATCTGATGCAAGTCTTAGATAGTTTTCATTTGAATTAAGTGCGTTAACTAGTTTAATAACATTTAGTTCTCTATCTCCTCTAACTACAGCTAGAACAATTTTTTCATTCATATAGTCATGGTATACTAAAGTTTTAACCATATCTTTAGCATTCATACCTAAGAATTCTTCAAGTTCTTCAATTGTTTTTACATTAGGCGTAGAAATCTTTTCGATTTCACCTTCTGGTAAGCCTTTATATTCTACAAGTTTAGTAGTGGCTTTTTCCACATCTGCAGCATAACCGCAAGCATCACAATATACGATTTCTGATTCACCAACATCTGATAATGCCATGAATTGGTGAGAACCATTTCCACCGATATTACCAGTGTCAGCTAGTACTGGTTGGAAGTGTAAATTTAATCTTGTGAAAATCTTTGAATATACATCATACATTTGGTTATATGATGCTTCAAGTCCAGCCTCATCCTTATCAAATGTATAGGCATCTTTCATAATGAATTCTCTTGATCTCATTAAACCAAATCTAGGTCTAAATTCATCACGATACTTAGTTTGAATTTGGTAGATATTTACAGGTAAGCTTTTTGGAGATTTAACTAATTCTCTTGCAATTGAAGTGAATACTTCTTCATGAGTTGGTCCTAAACAGAATTCTCTATCATGTCTATCTGTTAATCTCATTAACTCTGGACCATATTTTTCCCATCTTCCAGATTCAACCCATAATTCTTTTGGTTGAAGTGCACTACATAAGATTTCTTGTGCACCACTTTTATCCATTTCTTCTCTTATTACTTTTTCTATTTTATTAACAACTCTTAAACCCATCGGCAAGAAGTTATAAACTCCTGCAACCTCAGCCTTAATCATTCCGCTTCTAAGTAGTAAAATATGTGAAGCGATTTTGGCGTCTTGTGGATTTTCTTTTAAAGTTGGTATAATCATACGACTTGCTTTCATAAAACTTCTCCTTTTTTATTATAATAAAAACACTTTAATATTTTATCATTTTTAATTAATTTATCAAGAAAAAGTATGAAAACTAATTAAAAATTTATAATTTTTAAGTTATTTTTTCGATAATCTTTGCAATTTTAGGCGTTTTGTATTATAATTTAAAAAAAACAAAAACATATTCGAAATATTAATAGGAGGCAAACATGGAAAAAATAAATTCACGTGGTGAATTAAGCATTTTTGCGCTTGGTGGGCTAGGTGAAGTTGGTAAAAACATGTACTGTTTAGAATACCAAAACCAAATTTTCATTGTTGATTGTGGTATTTTATTCCCAGAAGAACACCTTTTAGGTGTTGATTATGTTATTCCGGATTTTACATTTTTAGAACAAAACCAAGATAAAATAGTAGGACTATTCATCACACACGGACACGAAGATCATATCGGAGGAATTCCTTATTTACTTAAAAAAGTAAAAATTCCTATGATTTACGCAGCTGGTGTTACAGTTGATATGATTGAAAATAAGCTAGAAGAATACCCTGAATTATTATCTAGCGTTAAAATAACTGAATTTAAAGGCAATTATACATATAATTTTAAATCTGTAGAAGTATCTTTTATTAGAATGAACCATTCTATACCAGATGCTTTTGCAATATGCTTTAAAACACCTATAGGTAAAGTATTACATACGGGTGATTTTAAGATTGATTTTACGCCAGTTGGACCACAAGCAGAATATGAAAAATTAACAAAACTTGGCTCTACTGGGCTACTTGCCTTACTTTCTGACTCTACAAACGCCTTAAGAGATGGATTTACAGATTCAGAAAGAAAAATAGGAGAATCTATTAAAGATTTATTTAGCAAAATAAAAGGTAGAATCATTTGTGCTACATTCGCATCTAATATATTTAGAATTCAACAAATAATAGAAGCATGTATGGAAAATGATAGACATATAGCATTCTTTGGCCGTTCTATGGAAAAAACTATCGAACTTGGTCAAGAAGTTGGCTATATAAAGGCAAAAAAAGGAGTAATCATTGATGCAAGTGAAATTAATGATTACCCTCAAAATAAGCTTTGTCTACTTTGTACTGGATCTCAAGGAGAACCTCTTGCAGCACTATCTCGTATTGCAAATGGCTCTCATAAGATGATAAAACTTCAACCAACTGATACAATAATATTCTCTTCATCTCCGATTCCGGGAAATCAAGAAGGTATTAATAAGACTATAAATCAGTTATTTAAGGCTGGAGCAACAGTAATAACACATTCTATTATAAATGATACACATACTACAGGGCATGCATCTCAAGGTGAATTAAAGATGCTATTCTCTTTAGTTAAACCAAAATACTTCATTCCTATTCATGGAGAATATAGAATGCAAAAGGTTGCAACTGATTTAGCAGTTGAAACAGGTGTTAAAAGAGAAAACACATTCATTCTTGAAAATGGTGATGTATTAAAGATTAGTGCAAGTGGCGCTAAGATGTCAGGTAAAGTAACATCAGGTATCACTTATATTGATGGTAGTGGTATAGGTGATATATCTGGAGCGGTTATAAAAGAAAGAAAAATTTTATCTGATACAGGTATGTTTTCTGTAATCATAACAATAGACTCAAAAGAAAAAACAATTCCTATTGAACCACAGGTTGTTTCACGTGGATTTATCTACATGAAAGGTAGCGAAGAATTAACACGTGATTTCTTAGCTTTTAGTAAAAATTATGTAGCTAATGAAATGAAAAAACAAAAACAAGTAAACCTTATAACTCTACGAAATAATTTAGCAATAGAACTTGGAAAATATATTGAGGAAAAAACTCAAAGAAATCCAATGATAATTCCAATATTTATGGACCTTGCAAAAGCACCTAATTTAGAGGTGAAATAATGATTCAAAAGAAAAAAAGAAGAGGACTATTACTTGTTATCATAACTTTCATACTTTTGTTTCTAATTATCTTTTTTATTCAGTTTGCGTATAATGCAAGTAAATAGATAATAATTATTTATAAAAGTTATATTTTTCAATACAGTTTGAACACATAGTTTTACAGTTCTCGCTTTCAAACCCAAAATAATTTAAAATGCCTTTATGAAGGCATTTTTTTGTTGTACAAAATTCGATAACTTTATCTAATTTTTTATATCTATCACGCTTTATTTTAAGGTATGTTTTATAGTCATCTATATTTATATTTTCAATGAAATATTCATTAGATTTTATGTCTTTTATATTAAATAGAATGATGCCTTCAGCATATAATCCATCACGAGAAGCTCTACCTATTTGTTGGGAAAAATCCTCTAAGGAAGAAGGTATGCTATATTCGATAATTAATCTTATGTCTGATATATCTATTCCCATACCAAAAGCGTTAGTTGAAACTACTATATTAGATATGCCTTTTTTAAATTTTATAAGTGTTTTTTCTTTATCATTTTTATCCATTTTTCCGTGGAAAAAATCAACTAGATATTTTTCTTTTTTTAGCAAATTATATACGTGAATGCAATCGTTAATTGTTAGCGTATAAATGATGATTTTTTCATTTTTATTTTTAATTAAATTTAGTAAATCTCTATCTTTATTTTTGGAATTAATAACTCTATAAAATATATTAGACCTATCACATTCTAAACTTATTATTTTAGGATTTTTTAGGTTTAAAATATCCATGATTTTTAACTTTGTTTCATCTGTTGCAGTAGCGGTTAATGCTAATATAGTTGGATGATAATTTAAGCTATTTAGGAATGTTTTTATATTTAAAATATCCTTTCTAAAATCCTCACTCCAAAGTAGTGTATGTGCCTCATCACATACAATTAGTGATATTTTTATATCCTTAAATATTGTGTTTAGCCTAATAGTTCCTAACCTTTCAGCTGCGAGATATAAAAGCTTAATTTTACCCTTTTTTATTTTGTTATAGATAATTTCTTTTTCATAATTATCTAATAATGAATTAATGTATTCTGCTTTAATTCCTTTTTCTTTTAGATTATTTACCTGATCAATCATTAAAGATATTAATGGACATATAACAAGAGTAATACCTTCAAGTATTAATGCGGGAATAGAAAAAGTGATAGTTTTCCCATATCCTGTAGGAAGTATACCAATAGTATCTATACCTTTTATAATACTATCAATTATTTCTTCCTGTTCAGGCTTTAAACTATCATAACCATAATATAATTCTAATATTTCTTTTTTATTCATTTTTTGTATAAATTTGTATAACTATTACTAATATAACAAACTATTAATTTAAAGTCAAAAAAAATCGGCTATTAAGCCGAATTTTTAAAATAGTTTATATGGTGCATCACTATAGACATCACTATCTATAGATGAAAGTATTAAAACAAGAGGTATCATATAATAATACATGTGATATGTGTTATCAATTAAACCATATAAATCAACTGCGAAATATCCAATACCTATAGTATACATAAAGTTTTTGTTTACTAATGTCATATTAGTATATTTTTCTACATAATGAACTAGTAAGAAGAAGAACCCTAGTAAACCTGATATTGCGATAGTTTCAAAGAATGAAGAATGGTATACGATATATGTAATTTGCCAACCTTCTGCAGTTTGAATTCTATCCATTTCGGAAACCATACCAGATCCAAAGGCAGTATATAATGGTTTATTAAAGAATACCCTTAGTGCACTTTCCCATAAACCTTCTCTACCATTACCATCAAGTCTATTAAAGAATACATGATTATAGATATCTTCAAAGAATGTAATTGCATATTTATTTGCTATAGCAAATGCTAAAAGAAGTAATATTACATAAGCTAATATGAATCTTAAATAGGCCTTTTTATCTTTAATTAGAAAATATGTAACAACATATAAAACTAATGTTTCGCTACCACCAAATAGATAGCTTCCACGTGAAGTAGTAAGAATTATACCTATTGCTGAAACTAAAATCTTTAAATTTTGTAAAAACATTGTTTTACTATTTTTAGATTTTGATAGTAAGTAGAATGTAAATGGAATAGACATACAAATTACTATACCAGCTTCATTACATAATCCCCAGCCTAAGTAATACCATAAATCTAGTATGTTTGGTACTGTATCTTTAAGCTCATATACTCTAATAAAGCATTCACATGCAGCAATCAAGCCTAAATATGACATCGCTATAGCTAGAAAATAGGTTGCCTTACCCTTAATACCTGATACAAAAATAATATAAATAAGTAAATATGCCATATCAGCAAAATACATTAAATATAATACTTTTTCATTTGTTATTGTATTATTCCAAAAAATAGGTATTATTTGGAATATCGCAAGCCCGAATAAACCAATAAACGACTTAAATTTATTAACTTTAAAGCCATTTATAAATGTAAATAAGAGTAGAACTAAGACAAATATTCCACAAACTATAATAAGCAAATAAGGTATTTCATCAGTCTTAAACCCATGATTTAGCATGAATATAATATATAAAACATTTGGAATAATGAATCTTAAATCAAGTGTTAATATGATTGTTAAGGTTGCTAAAGCACTCATAACTATCATACCTGTCATTGATGCATATTTCCAAAAAACAACAGTCATTAATGCAAGTAAAAAAGAGTATATTTCAAAAAATATACTTTTATTGGCATAATATTCAATTTTTAGGTTTATATTTTTTCTTAATTTTAAAATACTATTCATAAAAATACCCCTAAAAAACCACTTAAATATTATATAATACCTAGCTAAAAATTACAAATCAAAAAACATATAAAATGTTTACATTAAAAACATAGTTTTTATTTACTTTT
>OCVV011154308.1_pt1 | contig 10426 bp, 11 predicted proteins | sample 1539721 | NCBI WGS metagenome assembly OCVV01 (sample SAMN02144230, study PRJEB22623) | gut metagenome | biome: sheep rumen | host: Ovis aries | place: New Zealand
CACGCCTTTAAAAAGCAATACCCTTCCCTGCACTATCACATCACCAGCGGCGATACGGAGCAGGTGGCCGAAAAACTGGATAAGGGGCTGCTGGATTTTGCGGTCCTCGCCGAGATCCCCGACGCCGCAAAGTATGAATCTCTCGTCTTCCCCGAAGCGGACATCTGGGGCGTTGTGATGCCGAAAAACGACCCGCTGGCAAAAAAAGAGGCCATCTGTGCAGATGACCTTGCGGGACTCCCCCTCTTCTGCTCCGGGCAGGGCTGGGAAAAAGATATCCCCTACTGGGCCAGGGACAAAATGCCGCTCCTTCACCTGGAAGGTTCTTTCCGGCTGTCCTATAACGCCTCGATCTTTGCAAAAGAACACCTGGGATATCTGCTCACCTTTGACAAACTGGTAGACACCTCTCCGGAAAGCGGTATGGCGTTCCGCCCTCTGACTCCCCGCCTGGAGACAAAGCTATATCTGATCTGGAAAAAATACCAGACCTTCTCGCCGATTGCCGACCGATTCCTCACGCAGCTGCGGAAGACGCTGGCCGGCTCGTCCCCGGCTTAAAAAGATCGCTCATTATCTTAATTCTTGCTCCGCAGAATAATGACCATCTGCTATGATGCTGCGAAGGACTTCCGCCTCACATTTCCAGTCCCATGAGGATCACTTCGTCCTCCCGGCCGAATCCGTGCCGTTCGTAGAACTCCGGAAGAAAGCCCTCGTTTGCCGTGATCAGATGGATCCCGGCGATACCGCGCGCCTTCATATCTTCAATACACCTCTCCAGCAGCACCTTTGCAATTCCTTTTCCCTGATAAGCCGGATCCACGGCCAGATCATTGATCTCAAAAGTCCTGCCATAGTGAAACAGCATGGAAGATCCGAGCAAAAAGCCGACGACTACGCCATCCTCCACGTATTCCAGCCCGTAAGACTGCTTCATCTCCAGAATTTCCTTCACATGGATCACCGCATCTTCCGTTTTCCACGGGTCATTCCACGGTTCGCCGGAAAACGCCTCCGCATAAATTTTCCCGTATCTGTCTGCATGCTCCATCGTACAAGGTCTTATTTTACCCATTTTCACTCCTTTAATAAATACTTCGAAAATCACAGCTCTCCGGATTATCATTATATATACCGAGCTCCCGAAAAAAAGATCAGATGATCGTCCTTCGTTTACATTCAGTCTAACTTCTTCAGATACCGGGCCGGAACATTCTTCGTCAGCCATATGTGATTTGCAGAAAGGAAAAACTGAAAACCATCTTTCGTCATTTCCCTGCAATTTATTTCATATATGACCGGCCTGCCATGCCGGCTGCCCACTTTCCGCGCAGTTTCAGTGTCCGGAGACAAATGCACATACAACCGGCTCTTAGGTATCAGCCCCTGCACGTCAATCGAATCGACATACTTCTCGCCTGTTCCATGCCAGAGAATTTCCGGCGGAGTCTTCTCCTCCAGTTCCACATCAACCGGAATGGAATGCCCCTGATTCGCCCGGATCAGCGTATGATCCCCATTGAAAGAATACCGCTGCTTTTCATCCGTCCGGACGATCTCCTCCAGCATTTCCATGTCAAGAGCATGTCCGTCTGTCCTGTTTATTCCGTCGATCAGTTCCTGAACATCCGCCCAACCATGCTCGTCCAGTGAGATTCCGATCGTCTCCGGCCTGTGGCGCAGAATCAGAGAAATAAATTTACTCGTATTCTTCATTCGTTTATCTGATTTAGCGTTCCTCATCTATCTCCTTCGCCTTTAAATTCATCTTTCTTCAAGAGATCTGATATATGGATTATCACAACACCATGTCTCCTCTAAGTGGTTCTAACCAGCAGATACTTCGCAGCTACCTCATCCAGTTGTTTTTTTATTGTTGAAAAATCCCCACTTAAATCTAAAGTGCGAACGCAAATACGGTTTCCCATTATCTGATACTCATAATCAAAGGCACCTTCATCTTCGGTCTGGGCATATAAAAGCATCCCCGACACCTTCTCGTGAGAAACACCTTTAAGCTCGTTTTCTTTTGTCTTCACGTATGTAAAAATCTGATATAAGTTATCCGTTGGTATGGAAACTTTTCCAAACTGTTCCTGCAGATTATGCTCATAATATTTCGCGTCAATGATTAATGTTCGATTCCCGCATGTAAGCGTAATATCCGTCTTCATCTTTGGAAGCATATCTCTGAAATCATCGTCTACCTGCCAGTCCATCCAGGAAGCCGCCGCCTTGACTTTTTGGTTCTTATATTCTGTGTTGTAATATTCCAAAATAAACTTTTCATATAAATGATGCATCTTCTGATCATCAAGAAAATCCATCATTTTTGTTGATCCATTCGCTTTTGTCTGAAGAAGGCCTTTAATTACAAGCTCACAGATTGACACCAGCATGCGATAACTTTGATTATTACGGTTAAAACGCATGGACCAGTTGATCGTATGAACAGCCAACGTATCTACATTCCCAAAAAATATAAGCAGCTTTTTTATTTCCTTCTTTCTTTTCGAGGATATTCTTGCCTTCAAAAGCAATTCCAATGTGGTTTTGATGATTCGGTTCATATAGGAATTCACAGAGAAATCATCATAAGTGCAAACAAGCTGCCCACGGATCATGCTCAGATCTTTTATGGAAGCTGTAACATCAATCTTTCCCCGCGGCGAAGTAAGCGGCTCTGTTTCGATAATATACTCTTTTCCGAGACCTCGCTTCAGCTGCAACGCCACACCCTTCGTCAGAATAGCTGTGCACAACTCCGCTACATTATGAAATTCTTCCGTTTCAATGCTCTTATATCCCTGCTCATTGAGAACCCGGAAAGCGTAGGCGAGCATATAATAAACATTTTTTATCGGAATCACTTAACCGCACTCCTCAAATCCTCGATCCAGTTCTTTGCCTTGGATGCCTCGTCAAACCAATATTCTTTAAGCAACGGCGCCAGTTCAAATTCCACAATCCCGGTCAACGTCTGATCAGAAGCCTCTTTGAGTTCGCAGAAATAGCTATGCCCAATACAAAATCCTTCTCCAAGAGATTCGTCATTAGCAATCTCCACATTCAAAGCTTCCACACGCTCAATCAGCTTATTGAACTTTTCACTCTCTAGTCCTTCCTGATATTGCCTGAAACCTTTCGTATTGAAACCCGGTTCCATTTCAAAAAACGCAAACCGCCTGCGAAGTGCATAATCCATCATCGCAAGGCTGCGGTCCGCCGTATTCATCATCCCGATGATATAAACATTCTTCGGGACAGAGAATTTCTCGTCTGCGTAGAGAAGCTTAAGCTCAATACCTCGTTTATCAGACTCAATCAGCATAAACAGCTCGCCAAAGATCTTACTGAGATTTCCCCGGTTGATTTCATCGATAATGAAGAAATACGGTGTATCCTCACTGTCAATCTCTGCTGATTTGCAGAAATCATAAAAAGCTCCGCGCTTCAGCTCAAATCCACCCTCTTGGGTCGGACGAAAGCCCATAATGAAATCCTCATAGGAATAACTCTGATGGAACTGTACCATCATGACCCGGAAAGGATCTTTCACACCCATAATGGAATACGCCAGTCTTTTCGCAGCAAAAGTCTTTCCAACGCCCGGCGCGCCCTGAAGAATCACGTTCTTTTTCTTTTTCACTAACGCAACAAGCGAATCGTATTTTGCTTTATCCATGAAAACTTCTTCAAGGAACATATCCGCATCGTACGGCTTAAGATCAACTTCTGCCGGCTCCTCATTATCGTCCTGAATCTCACTTTTGAAAAGAGCATTCAGTTTTTCCACATAATCTGTGTATGCAGTGATATCCGTGAGCGTCTTCATTACAGCCTGTCCCGGATGCTTCCACGCGCCTTTGTGTGTCCACTTTACCTTACGGACATTCTTATAATGTGCTCTTCCCGGATCGAACTCATAATCCGATTCGACAACTCCACGCCCAACCACAAGATGCATGCCTTTCTTCGCAAAGACGATATCCCCCGGTTTCATTTCATTTGCAAACTGCCATGTGGCGTGAGCTGCATTTTTATAAGGCTTTGAAGGATCAATCTTTTCTTTCATCGCCTGTTTCATTTCATCTTTGCTGTTAAAGACGGATAGATCGCCAATCTTATCCCAGCCGATGCCCATGATTCCAACGTTGTAGAATTCATCCCAATAAGAGGCTCCATCTCCGGGAGAATAGATCCAGTAATGAATTGTTTGGATTCCTTCGTCAGCTACAGCGGCTCCTTGGTTACCCCTCTGTGCCTCTGCCTTCTTTGCCACAGCGCGTTCCTGATTGACCTGCTCGGAATATCTCCATGCCTCAAAACTTAATTCTTTGAAGTCTTTTAGCTGGCTGGCATCACTTTGAAGATAGGTGCGCAGCTTTTCAACGATGTCGAAATATTTTACAGAAGGGATTTTCGCTTCAATTGCCGGCAACGTCTTCACAAGTTCTGCCGGCATCTTCCCGGATTCATATATATACCAGGTGTTACGCTGGTCCAGATTTAATAAAGCATTCGGAGCAATCCAGTACAGGCCCATCGTGATCTTGCTATTGCCGTTTCCCTTCCTGTTAATGCACCGGTCAAAATATTTTGATACCTGAGCGATTGTCTCTGAAGATGGATTCTTCGCATACGCCAACGCTGCGTCAAACAATTCCCAGAGATCCTGAATATCATTATCTGCACGGTCCGGGATAAAATAATAAAAGGTGGCATTCTGCGGATTCAGGACAGGGATACTATCAAAAGCAGTCGGCACCGGCGCTTTCACATCAAATAGGCCCGCAATCGCCTTCAGAATAGAAAGGCGGTTTGCATCCGTTAGCTTTTTGTTGAAAAGGCCAAAGAACGTAAATGGATCAATATCCACTATCTGATTATCCTTTTCAAGGGTTGGCAGGTTAATGCCCGTGATCTCATATATCTTACGGACCTTTTCAATCAGCTCCGTTCTGTTCTTCTTATACTGAAGCAATTTGTCGGATAATTCTTTATAAAAATCTACCCAGTCAAATTGGTTTGATTCACTCATGCTATTCCCTCCAAAGTCAGTCTCTTTTATTCATAGTAATGACCTTTTCTTAAACCATTTCTTAACCCAATTCTCAAACCAATATTCTTTTTTCTTGACTGGGTTAAGCTCAAATTGCTTGTATTTCCGGGATTCTGGAAATATTTCGTCAAACCATCTTAACCCAGTTTTTTATATGCTTATACCAGCTTTATCCTTTAACCAGGATCCAATGTGAGGTCTGTCTGTTATCGGAATCCGTTGTAATAATGCCTTGCCTCTTCAACGCTGTCAGAAGAGTAAGTATTTTTCTCTCTTTCTGTTTTTCTGACAGTCCATCCGGAAATTTATCTAATAGAAGCTTTCTAAAATCTGCCTTGTTTGCCTGTCCAAAGTTCTGCAGATAATCAACGATCATATCTTGATAATACTTATTATCAAATCCTTAATGTTTTATATAGTCAGCCTTCTCTTCCGTTGTCTTTGCCAAAGGTGCTGCTAAATACAGATTGGTAACTCTTCCTTCGACAAGGTGGTCTTTGCGCAAGTGCGCTGCCGCCTCTTTACTGACCCGTTTACCCTTTTGAACCTGATCCAGCAGATAAACCGTTGCCAAATCCAGATTTTCATTGTCGTAAAGCAGATACTTGAATTTGTCGTTGATCTCTTTTCCGTAGATGCACACTTCGACCTTATTTTGTTAAGACAGGTCGTAATCCGGCAGAGGGAAAAACTTCTCTCTTTGGATTGTAAATACTCTGCGGATGCCGGTGGTCTCAGAATCTATCATTTTGAACATCTCCATACTCTCAGCAAGAAGCTGGTTTCGATAGAACGGTGATGTATAACCCGGCCTAAGAATCGGTTCTACGCTTCCGGGAATAAATGTACCCGGATTTGTTATGATCAGTTTATCCTCAAACTCGTTCACATAGATTCTGCCTCCAATACTGTAATCAGAATGTGCGATACAGTTATATATTCTATGTGAAAAAACAATAAATGTCAAATTCATGGTGTCGCTCTCTGACGACATACGAAAGCAACGCTCTTCACTATTATTTTTTTCTTTTCAGAACAATCCAATTGTCGCATCTATAAGATTGGTAAAGCTCCGCTGTCCCTGGCTCTTGGATTCGGAGAGGTGACCATCCCGAGATATCTGGAAGGTCAGATACCCTCTAAAGAGTATTCGGATGTTGTGTGGGCTGCATTGGCATCTCTCGCATATATGAAGCGGAAACTCATGGAAAACCGGAATAAGCTGACAGATGCGGCATATAGAAAGGCAATGGCGGCAGCTGACAGCATAGAGAGCCTGTTTTCGGTATCGGAAAAGATGCTCAGAGTGATTGCCTATGTATTTGAAAAGCTGGAAGAGATAACGCCGTTGATGCTGCAGAAGCTTCTTTATTTCATCCAGGGTGTGTATTCCGCATTGTATGGGAAGCCGCTCTTTGAAGAAGACTGCAGGGCATGGGTACATGGCCCGGTATACCCGGAAGTGTATGAACTGTTCCGGGATTTCAAATACAATCCTATCGACGATGCGCGGTTTGCGCTCCTTGAAGGAACGGCGGATGCACTGACCGAGGAAGAGAAGGGAATGATCGATCTTGTGGTAAATACATTCGGCATGTATGGTGGAAAAGTGCTGGAGCGGATCACGCACAATGAGGAACCATGGAAGGAAGCCAGGAAAGGATACGGCGACAGCATCCCGTCGAACGAACTTCTGCCGAAAGACCGTATCATGAGATACTATGTGGCCATAAACCAAAAATATGGGATAGGAACAGAAGATGGTCTTAAGACCTATATTCATGACATGCTGGATAAAGCATCATAAATTTTGTTTTACCCAAATTAAGCGCCTGCGGCATTCTATTCTGCCACAGGCGCTCTGCACTCATTTATTCTTTTTGCAAAAACTTCCCACTTCATGATGAAGGTTCAGTCGTCATCATGAAAAATAACTTCGTAAAGGTTTTGTTTCTTACTTTATAACCCGAAAATCGTATACCGGAAATCTCACTTGATCTCTTCAAACATATCCTTGCTTACGCCGCAGACGGGGCAGCACCAGTCTTCCGGAAGATCTTCAAAGGCCGTGCCGGGAGCGATCCCGCCGTCCGGATCTCCTTTTTCCGGATCATAGATATATCCGCACGGACCGCACTGATACTTTGCGGCCTTGCCTTTCAAGGATGTCTCTTCACCGGGTGCAGCCTCAGTCTTTCCGATCAGAGCTGTCACCAGTGCCGGAATACCCGCAAAGTCACTTTCCTCCGGATTCCACTGTGAGCGGATATTTTCATCGATCACATCGAATCCCGCGCCCCTTAAGAGTTCCTGCAGGACCTTGACCGATTCTCCGCTCCAGCCGTAGCAGCCGAAAGCTGCTGCCTTTTTATTTCGGAACTTCAGCTGTTTCAGGAATTCCATCCATCCTGCCACACTGGAAAGGATACTGTTGCTGACAGTGGGCGATCCGACAGCGATGGCTCTGGATTTAAATACCTCTGTCATGATCTCGTTCTTATCGGCTTTTGCGATATTAAACACTTTGACAACGGTATCCGGGCTCTGGCGGTGTATTTCTTCTGCGATCTTATGCGCGATCTTCGTGGTGCCTTCCCACATGGTATCATATGCGATCGTAACCTGATCCTCCTGATATGCGTCTGCCCATGCGGCGTATTTCTCTACGATCTGGAGCGGGTTTTCACGCCAGATGGCGCCATGAGACGGCGCGATCATATCGAAAGTCAGGTTAAATCCGGCGATTTCCGTCAGTTTTTTTGTCAAAATCGCCGCGAAGGGATTCAGGATATTGGCGAAGTATTTCATCGCTTCCTTATTCAGCAGGCACTGATCCGCCTTATCGTTGAACAGTTCCTCCACTGCGTAGTGCTGGCCGAAGGCGTCATTGGAAAACAGGATATTATCGCCCGTCATGAACGCAGCCATGGAGTCCGGCCAGTGAAGCATCCGCATTTCTACGAACACCAGCTTCTTACCGTTTCCGATATCCACGCTGTCGCCGGTCTTTACTACCTTAAAATTCCAGCCGCGTCTGCCATACTGCCCTTCAATGCTTTTTACTGCGTTCGCGGTGCAGTATATAGGCGTTTCCGGGATCTCATCCATCAGCGCCGTAAGTGAGCCTGAATGATCACATTCCCCGTGATTGGCTACGATAAAATCTATTTTTTTCAGATCGATCTCTTTTTTCAGGTTTTCCACGAAATCAAAACGATGCGGCGTCCATACCGTATCGATCAGCACTGTTTTTTCTTCCTCGATCAGGTAGGCGTTCTGGCTGGAACCGTTCATGATGGAATAATCGTCACCATGAAAGCTTTCCAGTTCCCAGTCTATATATCCGACCCAGCTTACGTTTCCTTTTACGTGTTTCCTCAAGGTTATCCCTCCTTCGCTTCGATGTTTCGGCCGTGCTTAAACGCGCTGCGTTCGTTTTGCACGGCCTGTTTTTTATGCCTCTTCAATTGCTCCGACAGGGCATCCGTCCTTTGCCTCGGCAGCGCTGTCCAATGCTTCCTCCGGCACATCCGCATCAATAGCCACTGCAACGCCCGCGTCTGTCATCGAAAACACCTCCGGGCATGTTCCCTCGCAAAGTCCGCATCCAATACATCCATCATTTACTACATACTTCATAATCCTTTCCTCGCTTTCTTTATTTTCGGTAATTGCGAAACGCCCCGCACAAAGGACTTTTTGAACAAAGTCCGCAAGCGGACTTCAACTCCCCAGCCCCTCAAAGTTCCTGTTCAAATGGTTTTCGCAATTTCCTGCCTCGTTACTCCAGCGTCAGGAGCAGCGCCATCTTAAACTTCTTCTCTGCCCTTACCAGGTGGAGTCCGCCTTTGGCAAAGTGGAAGTTTTCGCCGGCCCGGATCGTATGTTCCTTTCCCTCGTAACCGATCACGGCCTCGCCATCCAGGGCAAAGATCAGCGCTTCGCCCGGCGCCGCATGCTCTGACAGTCCTGTTCCTTCGTCGAATGCCATCACGACAAACTTCATTTTTTCATTATGGACGACGTCCATATTTACGATCTTTCCTTCCTGATACGGAATAAGCTCCGCCAGTTTGAAAACTTCTCCTGCTTTTACCGCTTCGTTCATGATATCTTCCTTTCTGATTGCTATCTCTGTGTATACGGCTCCGGTACCGGTCTTCATGCCGGCCGGCGTATCAGCCTCTGTCAGGACAGACGCCCCTGCATCAAGTGTTTTTTCATTTCCATCTGCCCCGTATACTGTCAGGCTTCCTTCGGATAAGATCAGCAGCTTATGATACGGGTAGATCTCAGCGCTGATATCTGTATTTTTTGCCAGGGAAAATACAGATATGTAATTTTTCCCTCCGCTTATTTCTTTCGACACGGTGCAGCCCGGCACCGGAGGATTATCTGCCGCGATTGAAAACACCTCGCCGACTTTTTCCTTCATCGCTTACCTGCCTTTCCTTTACTGTACTTTTACGTCCGGATTCTTTTCACCGAATTTTTCCTTCAGCGTCTCACAGATCTCGCTGCGTTCTTTACCCTGCTTTTCCATGTTTTTTATGGTCTTATACGCCGCAAACAGTGTGGACGGTCCTATCTCTGAACTGAAATAGCCGATTCCCTGATTCCATGCCAGAAGCTCAAATACATCGTCCAGCGCCGCGCTGTCCAGGCCGTGAATATAAGCTTTCACAAGCTCTCTGGCCGCCTGACGCATTCTGCCTGCGCCGACCGCATTTGTGAGAGACAACAGCAGCCGCATCTCATACGGCAGATGCCTCTTCTCATCGTTCCAGGTAAGATCCCAGAACTCCACCGCAACTTTTCCAAGTCCTTCATCGATCAGCGGCATATTTGTAAGCGCCGCCGGTCTCATCGGAATATCCTTCCCGCTCTGTTTCTGCTCTGTACGATAGAAATATGCGTGAAACTCAGCATCGCCTTTCTGCTCTGTGTGATGCTCATAGCCCAGGTCTTCCATCACCTCATACAAAGGGATCGGGTCAAAACTCTGGATCACTTCCATTCCGGCGCCGACCGGCAGGCCCATCGCCTGCTTCTTAAGTCCCGGGAAGAAATTCCCCTGAACGCCGCGTACATCGATCTTCTTAAAATTCTCTGTATTCCAGTCTTTAAATGCCATATTTTTCATCCTCGCTTTCCGGGTGTGTGTCTTTTGTCTTTCTGAGGTTAGTATATACATACTCTCTGTATAAATCTGTATCCCCAGATACACAATTAACATTTTTTTCGTGTATAATATAATTCAAGGCTCGCTCACGAGACTTGGCGCGGGATTCGGGTCAGCTTCAGCTGACATCTTCCAAACCGAATCCCTGCGCATCCTCGCGGAGCGTTTATCTCAGTGGG